>JRYD01001520.1_pt1 | contig 25183 bp, 11 predicted proteins | sample 235311 | NCBI WGS metagenome assembly JRYD01 (sample SAMN03074213, study PRJNA261472) | activated sludge metagenome | biome: Common Effluent Treatment Plant; feature: Wastewater; material: Activated sludge; isolation source: activated biomass in a lab-scale reactor treating industrial wastewater at... | reverse complement strand
AGCGGTGGAATTGTATTTACTACCATCCAAAAGTTTTTACCCGAAAACAACAAATCAGTTTACGACCAATTATCCGACCGTAAAAATGTGGTTGTGATTGCAGATGAAGCACACAGAACGCAATACGGTTTTGAAGCAAAATTGGTTGATGAAAAAGACAAAGAAACAAAGGAAGTAATCGGCAAACGCATTGCATATGGTTTTGCCAAATACATGCGTGATGCTTTACCTAATGCTACATACATCGGTTTTACAGGCACACCCATTGAAGGCACAGACGTAAACACTCCGCAGGTTTTCGGAAATTATATTGACCGATACGACATTAAAGATGCCGTTGATGATGGAGCAACAGTAAAGATTTTCTATGAAAGTCGGTTGGCAAAAGTGAATCTGGACGAAGAAGGAAGAAGATTAATTGAAGAATTTGACAAAGAATTAGAGCAAGACGAAGAACTCACAGAGAAGCAGAAAGCAAAAGCCAAATGGACAAAGTTGGAAGCTATTGTTGGGCATCACGACCGAGTGAAGAACTTAGCAAAAGACATCGTTACACATTTTGTAAAACGGCAAACCGTTTTTGAAGGCAAAGCAATGATTGTAGCCATGAGCCGCAGAATTGCAGCCGACCTTTACAAAGAAATTATTGCACTTCGCCCCGATTGGCATAATGATGATTTAACCAAAGGAGCTATCAAAGTGGTGATGACAACCAACAGTGCAGACGGTCCAGAAATTTCAAAACATCATACCACCAAACAACAACGCAGGGATTTGTCGGAACGAATGAAAAACCCTGCCGATGAATTGAAATTGGTTATTGTTCGGGATATGTGGCTGACTGGTTTTGATGCTCCTTGCTTGAATACTATGTATGTGGACAAGCCAATGAGAGGCCACAACCTGATGCAAGCCATTGCAAGGGTAAACCGTGTTTTCAAAGATAAGCCAGGAGGTTTGATTGTGGACTATTTGGGAATTGGCACTGATTTGAAAAAAGCACTTTCGTTTTATGGTGAAGCAGGTGGAAAAGGCGACCCGGCAGAGAACATTGAAAAGGCATTTGAAATTTTCAAAGAGAAATTGGAAGTGGTGCAACAAATGTTCAATGAAGACAGCATTACCCGAAACGATATTTTAGTCGAAGAACCCGAAGCGTATTATGAGGGCAGTTTCAAATTCAACTACCGCAGATTCTTTGTTGTAGATGCACAGGAAAAACTTTCTATCATCCTTCAAGCCGAAGAACACATTTTAGGTTTACAGGACGGCAAAGAGAGATTTATCAAAGAAGTTAGTTTGTTAAGTCAGGCACTTTCACTTTGCATTACAAAAGAAGAAGTTCAGCCATATTTACCCGAAGTAGCATTTTTCCAAGCCATGAAAGCAAGGTTGGCAAAATTTGATGCACCAATTGGTGGCGGCAAATCTGATGTAGAAATTGAAACTGCTATCAAACAAATTGTTGATGAAGCATTGAGCAGCGATAAAGTGATTGACATTTTTGATGCAGCAGGAATTGACAAGCCCGAAATTTCAGGACTGGAAATTCTTTCAGACGAATTCCTGTTGGAAGTTCAAGGAATGCAGCACAAAAATTTGGCTATTGAGTTGCTGAAAAAAATATTGAACAATGAACTGAAATTACGAGCAAAGACGAATCTAGTAAAGAGCAAGAAACTTTTGGAAATGTTGGAAGGTGCTATAAAACGCTATCAAAACAACTTGCTGACAACTGCTGAAATCATTCAGGAACTCATCAACATTGCCAAACAAATCAAAGAAGCAGACAAGGAAGGAGAAAAGCTCGGACTAAATACAGATGAAGTTGCTTTTTACAATGCTTTAGAAATTAATGACAGTGCCGTTCAGGTTTTAGGTGACGACACATTGAAAGACATTGCAAGAGAAATAGCGGACAAAGTAAGAGCCAACACAACAATTGACTGGACAATCAGAGAAAGTGCGAGAGCAAAACTTATGGTGCTTGTAAGGCGGACACTGAACAAATACGGCTACCCACCAGACAAGCAACAAAAAGCAATTGACACAGTTTTAAAACAAGCAGAATTATTAGCCGACAATTTAACAGCATGAGACCTGACTTTTCCTGAAATAGTTTGACAGAAAACTGTTAACGTTATTTCGCACATAATGTGTCAAAAAAGGAAGAGCTAAAGAGCAAATTGTTGCCGAGTGTTTAACAGGCAACTACACCTGTGGGCAACTTGGATATTCCTTTTTGCAGTATTTGCGTTTGGGTATTTGAATATCAAGGACGAAGACCAACAAGGCGTGAAAAAAAACGCAAACGGGAAAAAGAAACAGGCATGAAAATGCCCACTGCAATTCAATAGTTCAGTAATTTATCAAATCGTCAACTTTCCGTACGTTTGAGGTCGCGATTTTATAGCAGTAGAAAAATTTATAAAAAAATGTACGATTATATTTCAGGAAAAATAACCCATGCAACTGCCACCTACCTTGTTGTTTTTTGATAAAGGCAAACCCACTAAAGATGTATGGTGCTATGAACACCGTATGCCCGAAGATTACAAAGCATACAGCAAAACAAGACCCTTCTTTTGCGGAAAGCCACCAATTGTTGAAGCAAATTAAACAAGTGATGAAATGAGTGGGAAACTAAAAATATCTATTCGTTTTTTTGATGACCGCGAAGTACGTGCCGTTTGGGATGAGCAAAATGCAAAATGGTGGTTTTCGGTATTGGATATTGTAGGCATTCTTAACGAAGAAAACGACTACAATAAAGTGCGAAACTATTGGAAATACCTAAAAGCTAAACTAAAGAAAGAAAACAATCAGTTGGTTAGTGAAACTACCCAACTGAAGTTAGTAGCTGCTGACGGCAAAAAATACAATACCGATATGCTTGATAGCGATGGTGTAACCGCATTGGCTAAAAATTTTCCCAACAACAAGGCCATGAAGTTTTTGGATTGGTTTCTTTACAGCGACACAAGTATTGATGGACAAAGTAAGAAAAAGGCCTACACGCTTTTTGAAAGCAATTTGATAAACGAATTTGAAGTAGGTACCACCAAAGGTCTGCAACAAATACATGCTTTCCTATTTGGAGGTTTATATGATTTTGCAGGGCGCATCAGAGAGAAAAGTATTTCAAAAAGTGGCTATCAATTTGTGTATGCGCAGCATTTAAAAAACACCTTGCAAAGAATAGATGAGTTGCCACAAAAGACACTTGGTGAAATTGTTGAAAAATATGCTGCCATGAACAAAGCGCACCCCTTTATGGAAGGCAATGGCAGAAGTACAAGAATTTGGTTAGACTTAATGCTTAAAAAGCAACTGAGAAAATGTGTGGAATGGAGCAAAATAAAAAAAGAAAATTACATGAATGCCATGATTATAAGCACCGTTGATAGCAGTGTGTTGTTACAACTAATTACAACAGCGCTAACCACTAAAATAAACGACCGTGAAATGTATATGAAAGGCATTGACTACTCTTATTATTATGAAGAAAACAATTAAGCTGAGTATGAAATAATGCCATTTATAAAAATATATTCATTTTGTCTGGAGCACTAAAAACAGGGAGCCAATTTTAAATTCAAAAGAATTAAGGATGAAAGTTTTGAATTTTATAAGAGATAATGCAAAAGAGAAAGGAGTTTTTATTGATTTTGTAAACGGTTATGCTGACCATTGCCATTGTTTGGTTTCATTAGGAGTAGATCAAACTATTCAAAAAGTAATGCAATCCATAAAAGGTGAATCTTCTTTTTGGATGAATAAAAATAATCTGACAAAAGGAAAATTTGAGTGGCAAGATGAATATTTTGTGGTTTCTGTTTCAGAATCTGCTGTAGATAAAGTAAGAGAGTATATCAAAAACCAAGAAGAGCATCACAGTAAAAAAACATTTCAAATAAAACCAATTTGCATAGGTTTTGAGTGAGGCGTTGAGAAGAGAACCGGTTGGAGCGTAATGAAATTTTAAAAAAATGCCCACTGCAATTCAATAGTTCAGTAATTTATCAACTCGCTAACTTTCCGTACGTTTGAGGTCGCGATTTTATAGCAGTAGAAAAATTTATAAAAAAATGTACGATTATATATCAGGAAAAATAACCCATGCAACTGCCACCTACCTTGTTGTTGAAGCCAATGGCGTAGGGTATCAGCTTCAGGTCTCACTGCAAACCTATTCAAAACTTAAAGATGCACAAAGTGCTAAAGTTTATACGCATCTATCTATCAAAGAAGATGCACACCTGCTTTTTGGTTTTGCCGATGAAGATGAAAGACAGCTTTTCCGTCATCTTATTTCAGTATCAGGTGTAGGTCCGGGCACTGCAAGAGTCATGCTTTCATCACTCAGTACATCAGAATTGCAAAGTGCCATTACCACAGGCAATGTGGCTGTAATCAAAAAAATTAAGGGCATAGGCGACAAAACCGCACAGCGTATAGTCATAGACCTTAAAGATAAGCTAGGAAAAGCAGGCACTGCTGCACCTGTTTTATTAACACAGGGCAATACAATTAAAGAAGAGGCGTTAAGTGCTTTGCTTACTCTTGGGTTTAACAGGAATGTGGCCGAAAAAGAGTTGACCAAAGTGCTGAGTGGCAGCGGTGAGGTTCAGTCTGTTGAGGTTTTACTGAGAGAAGCTTTAAAAAATTTATAAATACAGACGTTCAAAAAGCACTTTATTTTAACAAAAATAAAGTTAAAAAAAAGTGTCCGTAACTGTTGATTTTTACCATTAAACCGTTTGATTTTTTGTTTTATTTTTAGCCGGAAAATTTTTTTATCATTCATTTGTAGGACCCCCAAATATCAGATATTTTGCAAGGACTAAAATTGCTTCGCTATTCAGTATTAGGTTTGTTTGCATTTCCGTTGATGTATGTCAATGGCGGAGGCAGCCCATCTTCTTTTTCAGACTATTCAGACCTTACAGGAACCCGCACCATTCCACTACCTGTTGACACACCTGTTAATCTTCCTTATCCTTTTAACGACAGGTTAACCGACCCATATTCCAACCCTTACGACCATAGTCCGCTTTACGGAACTACGCCCTCTAATGTTAACACCTCTGTTGAGTACAATCCCGAAACCAGAGAGTATGACATTAACGAAAAAATAGGTAAAGACTTTTTCCGCAACCCTTCCTACATGACCTTCGAAGAGTTTAAAGAAGATCAGTTTCGCAAGTCAACACAGCAATATTGGAAAGAACGTGCAGAAGGTGAAGATGCCATTACACGCAAGCCTTTAATCCCTAAAATTTATGTTGCAGGCGAAACATTCGACAGAATATTTGGTGGCAACACCATTGATATCCGTCCACAGGGTTCAGCAGAACTGACTTTTGGAGTTAACATCAACCGCACCGACAATCCACAGATACCGGAAAAACAAAGACGCCTTACTTCCTTCGATTTTAACGAGAAAATTCAAATGAATGTAATCGGAAACATCGGAGAAAAAATGAAACTCAGTGTTAACTACAATACCGAAGCAAGTTTCGATTTCGAAAATCAGATGAAACTTGAATACACAGGCTATGAAGATGAGATTATCAGAAAAATTGAAGCAGGTAATGTTACCTTACCATTAACAGGAACATTAATTAAAGGAAGCCAGAGTTTGTTTGGTATAAAAACACAGTTGCAGTTCGGAAGACTTGGTGTTACAACAATTTTCTCGCAGCAAAAAGGTCAGGCAAGCACCATCAATGTACCACCAGGTGGTGGTCAGGTAACTAATTTCGATATTGATGGTGATCAGTATGAAGCCAACAGACACTTTTATATTTCGCAATATTTCAGAGAGCATTATGATGAAGCAGTAAGCAAGCTGCCTACTATTGTTTCACCCATCAGCATCACCAAAATAGAAGTCTGGATTACTCAGGTAAACTTCAACTCACAAGATCAGACAAGAAACCTCGTAGCCATGCAGGATTTAGGTGAGTATAATGCTTATGCTTCCTCTTTTGTTGGGCAAGGCACATCTGTTTATCCATCAGATCAGTTATCAAACAACCTTTATCAGAAACTCACAACAACATACAGCGGTATTCGAAATTTTCAAACAGCATCCTCTATACTCGATCCATTGTCTTCAGTTTATAATTTTTCGCCACAGCAGGATTATGAGTTAATTACCAATGCAAAGAAACTCAGCAGCACAGATTTTTCATACAATGAAAAGTTAGGTTTTATTTCGCTCAACTCAGAGTTGCGTAACGACCAGGCATTGGCTGTTGCATTTGAATATACCGTTAACGGCAAAGTTTACAGAGTGGGTGAGCTTACGACTTCAGGTATTGACCCATCGCAACCATTGATTGTAAAACTTATCAGAGGAAGAAATTTTAACACAACACTTCCATCATGGAAACTGATGATGAAAAACGTTTATAACCTGAATGCTTTTCAGATTTCAAGCGAAAAATTCAGATTAGATGTTCTTTATTTCGACAATGCTGCCGGAAGTTATGTGCGTCAGTTGCCTGAGCCTAACGAGCCCAAAATTGCCAATAAAAGTCTTATCAGAGTACTCAATGCCGATAATCTAAATTCTACCGGTGATGCTACACAATCCGGTGACGGTATTTTTGATTATGTAGAAGGTATAACAGTAAATAGTGCTAACGGAAGAATTATTCTGCCCTCTGTTGAACCATTCGGGCGTTATCTTGAATCGAAATTTTCAAATGCTACAACGGCAGCGAAGTATGTGTTTAAAGAGCTTTATGATTCAACCAAAACAATTGCTTTAGCACAGGGTAAAAACAAGTTTAAGCTTAAAGGCTCATATCAGAGTTCTTCAGGTTCTGAAATTTCACTTAATGCCATCAACATACCGCAAGGCTCTGTTAAAGTAACTGCTGGTGGAACAGAGTTAGTAGAAAATCAGGATTATACTGTTGATTATAATTTAGGTCGGGTAAAAATCATCAACACTTCGGTGCTTAATTCTGCAACACCCATAAAAGTTTCTTTAGAGAGTAATTCCTTGTTTTCTGTTCAGTCAAAAACATTGATGGGCGCACGGTTTGACTACAAGTTCAGTAAAGATTTTGCTGTTGGCGGTACCTTTATGCACCTCAACGAAAGACCTATCACCCGAAAAGTTAACATTGGTGATGAGCCTATCTCAAATTCAATTTTCGGTTTGGATGGAACTTATCGCACACGCTCACGATTCATCACCAAGTTGGTTGATAAGATTCCATTGATTAATACGAAGGAAGAATCATCAGTTTCATTGAACGGTGAATTTGCTTATTTGCTTCCCGGACATAGTAAGGCAATCGGTAAAAAAGGGAATGCCTATATTGATGCTTTTGAAGGAACACAGAGTACCATCCCTTTGAATATTGCAGGACAGTGGACGTTAGCATCGGTGCCACGTTTTCAGCCTGCATTGTTTCCGGAATTTGATTATGTGAGTGCCACAAACGATACGTTAGGATATGGTTACAATCGTGCAAAAATGGCATGGTACAATATTGACCCGACAGCTTTTTACAGAAGTAACAGTACGGTGTCATTATCGGCAGCAGAAAGAAGTAATCATAACGTAAGACAAATCAGTGAAAAGGAATTGTTCCCCAAGAGGCAATACAGCAATGGTATTGTGCCTTACATGAACACTTTCGACATTTCTTTTTATCCTGATGAGCGTGGACCTTACAATTATGAAACATCTGCCCGTGCAGGCTTATCTGCCGGTATTGATGCAAATGGTAAATTGATTGATCCAACATCACGTTGGGGTGGTTTTATGCGAAAGGTAGAAACCAGCAACTTTGAAGAGTCAAACATTCAGTACATTCAGTTTTGGCTGATGGACCCATTTAATGGTGATGCGCCTGATTCCAGTATGTCAAACACAGGAACACTTTATTTTAATTTGGGTGATATCTCTGAAGATGTGTTGCGCGATGGATATGAGAGCTATGAGAATGGTCTTCCAACTACGGCAACACCGGCAGCGTACCGTCAGAATGCTTGGGGCCGCACGCCTGTTGCACAAAACGTTCTTTATGCATTCGACAGAGATGAAAGTACACGTAAACAGCAAGATGTTGGTTTAGATGGTTTAGGTAATGATGACGAGAAAGTACATTTCCTCACCAACTTCCTTGATTACATAGATGCCAACGTAACAAATCAAACTGCAAAAGATGCCATTCATGACGACCCTTCGTCAGATGATTTCAGATATTTCAGAGGTGATGCTTATACCAATGCTGATGGAATTTTACAACGTTATAAAAACTTTAACGGAACAGAAAATAATTCACCGGTAGCAGGAAGCGGAACTTTTGTGCCGTCAAGCACGCAAACTCCGGATGCAGAAGATGCCAACCGCATCAACGGTATGGAAGTTGACGAAAATTATTTTCAATATAAAGTTGACATTGATCCTTCAAAATTGGTTGTTGGTCAAAACTATGTCAGCGATGTGTTGGAAAATGTAGCTGCATTAAATCTGCCTGATGCATCAGGCAAGACCATCACATGGTATCTGATTAAAATTCCGGTTAACGATCCAACACGCGAACGTATCGGACAGATTTCCGATTTAAAGTCGGTAAAGTTTATCCGTGTTTTTGCAAAAGGATTTAGTGGACCCAAGGTGCTGCGTCTTGCAAAATTTGAATTCCTGAGAGGTGAGTGGAGAAAGTATGATTATAAACTTACAGGTATTCTCAGTCAGCCTGCTGTGTTTGATGTAGGTGCTGTTTCGCTGGAAGAGAACAGTAACCGCGAGCCTATTAACTATGTTCTGCCACCTGATTTTGAACGTGAAATAGATGTTACCTCAACCAATCAGCGTCAGCTTAACGAGCAATCGCTTTCATTTAAAGTTTGCGAACTTGCTGATGGTGACATGAAGGTTTGTTATAAAAACACATCACTCGACATGCGTAATTACAAGCACGTAAAAATGGTTATCCATGCCGAGTCGTTTTTGCCACCGGCAAATCCAACCAACGATGGTGAGCTTTACGCAGTTGTCCGTTTAGGCTCTGACTTTACAGATAACTATTACGACTACCGTATTCCATTGAAAATGACACCATTTGGAAGCACAGATCCAACAGTTATCTGGCCTAAAGAAAATGATTTTGATATTGATTTGGATAAACTGACCGATGCCAAGCTGGAACGTAATAATGCCGGTGTTGCTTTTACAGATGAGTACTCGAAGCTGGATGGCAACAATGTAATTTTTATAAAAGGAAACCCCACATTGAGCGAAGTAAAAGTTATGATGCTGGGATTGTGGAATCCAAGTGGCGAGAATCCTGCATTCCCACCACGACCACCGGATGACGGATTGGCGAAGTGTGCAGAGGTATGGTTCAATGAATTCCGTATGTCTGACTTTAATGATAAAGGCGGCTGGGCCACCATTGGTCGTGCACAGGTAAAACTTGCAGATTTGGGTAATGTTTCTGTTTCGGGAGGCTATTCAACTCATGGTTTCGGAAGTTTAGAAAGTAAGGTTGGTGAACGCAGCAAGGAAGATATTACAAACTATGATATAGCCACTTCACTTGAGTTAGGTAAGTTTTTCCCTTCAAGTACAGGTCTGACAGTGCCAATGTATTTTGGTTATGGTGAAGTATTCAGCAACCCGCAGTACGATCCTCTTGATCCGGATATTGAATTCAGCCGTTCAATCAGCAACATTGATGATTCAAAGCGCAAGCAAAACAGAAAACGTTTTTCTCAGGATTATACAAGGAGAAAGAGTTTGAACTTTACCAATGTCAAGAAAAACAAGACAGGTAAGAATGCATCCAAGTCCAGAATTTATGATATAGAGAACTTTAATTTTACTTATGGCTACACTGAAGTCTATCGGAGAAATATCAATACAGAATATGACATTCAGAAAGACTATCTTGGTGCAATAGGGTATAATTTTAATACCAACCCCAAGCCGATTACCCCTTTCAGTAAAATGAAAGGTAAGTCGAAGTACCTGCGTCCTATAAAAGATTTTAATTTTAATTACATGCCGTCAACCTTTAATTTCCGATGGGATGTAAACAGGCATTATGGCGAACTTAAAGTACGCGATGTAAATGCAGTATTAAATCAGGGTGTTTCTGATAACTCTATTCCTGTATTGTATGATAAACGTTTTACTATGAATCGTCAGTATGGTACAAGCTGGGATATTACACGCGCATTGAAGTTTGAATTTAATGCTAACAATCAGAGTAAAGTTGATGAACCCGATGGTGCTTTAAACTCTGAAGAGAAACGCGATTCTGTGCGGAAGAACTTTTTCAACTTAGGTCGAAATACAGATTACATGCACAATGCATCTCTATCGTATAATCTTCCATTAAATAAGTTGCCGATTACAGACTGGATAAGTATAAACACACGCTACAGCACTACTTATCACTGGACAGCATCACCCTTAATAGTGAACCCTGATAATGGAAGGTATTATACAAACCCTGCCTTGGGTAACACGATTCAAAATTCAAATTCTATTCAGGTTAACAATAGCTTAAACATGACTTCTTTATATAATAAGTGGAAACTGTATAAGAAGTTGACTGCACCTCCAAAGCCAAAAACACCTGCTAAGAAAGAGCCAAAGGTTGATGCTAAAGCTCCGGATGCTGCAAAAGACAGTTTAAAGACAAAGAGTGTTAAGCCACCGGAGAAGAAAAAGGAACAGGAAATAAATCCGGCAATAAAAGCATTGGCAAAAATTATTTTCAGTTTAAAAAATGTTTCGTTTAACTGGAATGAAACCAATGGATTATTGTTGCCCGGCTTCAACAAACAGAGTGAATGGTTGGGTCAGAATTGGGATGGCAACAGTGCACCCGGGTTTGCATTTACTTTTGGTAGTCAGAATCAGGACATCAGAGAACGAGCGGCCAGGAATGGCTGGCTTACAACTGACTCAACTTTTAACAGTCAGTTTACTTCTACCTATACACAAAACATTACAGGAAGAGCATCGCTTGAACCTTTTACAGGATTTAATATTGATGTAAACTTTAACCGTAATTACTCTTTAAGCACAACAGAAAATTACAGAGCCTTCAACAGTCCTCGTGCTAATGGTCGTTATTATGAAACATTAGCAAGAGTAGAAACCGGCAATTTCAGTATCAGCAATCTGATGTGGGGAACATCATTCACGAAAGACAGAAAAGATTATTCATCTACAATTTTTGAACGATTTGCAGAAAACAGAAGAATACTTTCTGAAAGATTGGGAAATGAAAATCCAAACTCTTCAGGTGTTGGTGCAGATGGCTACAGAGATGGTTACAGTGGAACATCACAAGAGGTAGTGATTCTTTCTTTCCTTTCAGCATTTTCTAAAAAGAGTGCATCACGCATGTCGCTCGATTTGTTTCCATCAGTACCACTTCCTAACTGGACAGTGCGATATGACGGACTTACCAAAATTGCATTTGTAAAAAATCTTTTCCAGAGTGTAAACCTCAACCACGGTTACCGTTCAACTTATAATGTGAACAGTTTTACTACCGATGTTTCTTATGTTCCCGGTGGTAATGCTCGCGATATCAATATGGATTTTATTCCAAAGCGACAGATAGGGCAGGTGAGTTTGAGCGAACAATTTAGTCCATTAATTGGAATAGACATTACCTGGAAAAACAGAAACGATAAGTCATCAGGAAGCAAATCTGCAACAGAGCGTGGCGGACGTTCTTCCGGTGGAAATTTCACCACACGATTTGAGTACAAACGCGATCGTAATATTTCTCTCACACTGGCAGGCATTCAGGTAACAGAAGTTAAAGGACGGGAGTTTACTTTTGGTGCAGGCTATCGTATTCCAAACTTTAAGTTCCCATTTGGATTGTTTAAGAGTGTTAACTCACGCAGATCAAACGATCTGAATACAACATTAGATTTCTCAGTTCGCAAGAACACTACTATCCTCAGAAAATTGGTTGAAGGCACCAATCAGCCTACAGCAGGTTTAACCATCATCTCTATTAAACTGGCTTCTGATTATACAGTGAGTGAACGACTTAATTTAAGATTGTTCTTCGAGAAAACAATCAACACACCAGTAGTTTCTACATCGTACCCCAATGCCAACACAGCATTTGGTATAACGATAAGGTTTACACTGTCGCAATAGGGGGGGGGGAATAGATTATTCACCCCCAAAAGTAAATTTTCAAACATGCAGATAGCATTATTACACTGCGTGTAAAGCAAATTGTTCTGCGGTTGAGTCTTTTCAAGTGTGTACGAAGATTGAGGTTCATACGTTCTATACGATTTATTGAAACAGGATTGCAACAGTGTGTGGATTTTGATAGTATGTATTTGTACATAAGTAATCCATCAGTATAGATTTTTCTTGCATGACTTAATTCTAATTTGGATGTTATTGCTTGAAGTGTCCGTTTGGTTCTTTTGCCTATGTTAAAGTCTATAATTTTTTTTGTTTCACGTTCATAAGCACAAACTACCCAATAAAGATTTGTCTTGTTTCCGACAAACGTTCTCAACTCATCTACTTCATAAGTTTTGTTGCTGAGAGTAAGTGGCTTTTTGATGTTTTTAGCAATTTGCTTTATACGTGCAATTGTAGTTGTAGGAGAAATTCTGAGGATGCGACCAATACTTCTAATACCGCAACCTTCTTTAACAAGAGTAGAAATTTTAACGTTCGTTTCTGTATGACAAGCTCGGTTGCTATAATGTTCTTGTTGCCACTTAAAGCATTTTTTACAAAACAACTTTTGGTTACCATTTTTCTGAAAGCCCTTTTTAATACAATAGCCTTTGCAATAAATACATGTCATAGTATAGGTGATATTTTGAAACATGAAGGCAAAAATCAATCAATTACAACTCTAAAAATCCATTGATTCATTTTCAAATGATTTTTAGTATATATTTTTATCACTAATTTTAAAAGCAGAAATTAATCTTAAGGCTTGATGCACAGTTTGTTGTAGTGATAGATGATATTTTGGAACATTACCCCTGCATAAGCTGGAAAATTTACGGTTCGCACCTTTGTTGGATCGTCAGCGCACTGGGATTGTAGTATTATAAACCGATACATAGCTGTTTTAAAAATACTACACTACTCTTTAAAAACCATCAACTTTTTATGCACTCTTTCATTATTGCTTGTGATTGTGCAATTATAAATTCCGTTAGCGATTTTTGGTAAGGATATATATTGCATAGTACTCCACGGTGGCAAGTTTTGTTTATAAACTTCCTTTCCGGTTATATCAAAAATTTGAAGTGTACCACTTTTGTTTTGAGGTAAGAGATAAATTATTTTGAAATTGCCATTGTTTGGGTTGGGTGAAACAGAAAATCTAAAATCGTGTTTCCTAACATCATTAATACCCGTTATCAAACACGGGCAAGTTGTTTGAGTAGTATCGCAACCGAGGTAGTAGTTGGGGTGGTTGACATGATGAGCATAAAGATAACAAGGGCTTTGAATGGAGTGTTGTAATACATTACATAATATGCCCGCACTGTCCGGCTGATCAATGACATTAAAATAGATTGTACCGCCTGTAGAGGTAGTATAAATTTTACCATTAGCAGCTAAATACATATACCCAAAAGTAGTATAGCCGCCATCATTAAAAAAATCATACCAGGCAACAAACTGTCTTGATGCTTGAATATTGGGAGCCTGTAAATCAAATTGTGAAATTTGATACGCCTTTGAGGTATAGAGATATCTGGAATTTGATGAAAAGGCTAACCCTACGCCAAAATTAGAATCATTAAGATTGATAACATAAGGGTTGGAAAACTGTCCTGTACATCGGTCAAAATCTAAGATTCTTAAATCACGGATATAGGGAGTAGGCATTATACCTGTAGCTTCTGTTTTAGTGTAGGCATACTTTGTTCCGTCAGGCGAAAAAGCCTGAATAGAGCTAAAACTTGTGTGCATGGGTACATTCAAATGTTGCTGCTGAATGTTGCTGATTCCATTAGGGGTTAACAATACTGTAAACACCACATCGCTGCTATCTTTAAGTACCGCCACCCACCAATCGCGGCCATTGGCATGTTTACATGCAGTAACTCCAAAAACCAATGTGTCGCTAAAGGCAATTTGGTTTTTTTGGGTTACTGCACCACGACCACTATCCAAAGACATGTCTATGATGGAATAATATAAATTGCGCGGATATACACTTACATCGCCTGTTTGATGAAGCAACAAATATTTACCCGCACTATCAGGATAAGGCAAAATTACTTGTGTAATTGGTTTTGGAAAACCAAGTGAACAATATCCATTTGCGAAGGGACCTGGGTTTAATCCACCACCATTAACCATAGTATCTCCTGTTGCATTAGCAATCCAACAACCGTTGGTATAAAACAATAAATTACCGGCACTGTCGGAAATATTGGCCTGGGCAGGACCAAATTTCATCTTCCTTACTTGTGAGAATACATTAAAGTTAATTGAGTCAATTTCTGCTTTACCCTTGCCATAATAAGTAAAAGGTGGTATGCCAGCAACATCATACCCCAACAAAAAGTTATGATTATAACCCTGCCCCAAACAACTAAATCCGTGCAATAAAATAATACTGATTGTTATTAGCTTTTTCATCGTGCAATAATTAATTTTTTAACCCTACTATAACCGTTGCCGTCTTTTATTTCTATCATATACATTCCTTGTAAGTATTTATGCGTATAAACGGTAAATTGTTTTTCGCCATTCAATTGCCATTCGCCCATCATATACCCAAGCATGGTGCGCAGGGTCAACTTCGTTAATCCATCAACCGGGGATAGTATTCGCACCTCTGTTTTGCCATCTGCAGGGTTGGGCACTAAATCAAAATCTATGGCCGCATAGTTTGTAAATCCGTTTCCTCTTTGTGCCATTCTGTAAATACCCTCCTGCAGGCAGGCATACTGGTCGTCATACTCCAAACTGTCGTTAAACAATGCCAGCATGTTTCTTGCCTGATATACTGAAACTCCTCCACTGTAAGGACATTGCAAGGCAATGTTTAACAGTGTATTCATATCAGTCTGCAAACTGTCTTCGCCTAGCTGTTCTGCTTTTCGAAGTAGCTCATTCATAGTTTTTTGATTTATCTGCGGCAGCGTTGTCGGTTGCACAGAAGCATTGGCATTGGTGCTGCCCACCCAGTTGCCTATTTGGATATTTTCAATCTGTTGCATTAAATTTTTACGTGTAGTCTGCTGGCTGTTTAATTGCTGTATCAGATTGTCCAACAGGGCTTGGTAAAGTGTAGTGGGGTTTTGTTTTAATAAGCTATCAACAATAGTTAAACTGTCAGTAATCTGTTGCATTAAACTATCGGATGCAGCTAACAAACTGTTAAAATAGCCATTGATAACAAAGGCCGATTTCTGAAAATCTTTTGTTTCATTCAGTTTGCCGATAACAGTGTTTTGATTATTGATATAAAAAACAGTAAGCACAGTATCGCTGTCTCGAAGGGTGTCGTTGGCAACAAGCAGTTCATAAAGATTTTGTTGGGCAATGCTTTTAGTTTCTTCAATAAATTCTGTTGACAAAGTATCGCCTCTGGCAATGTTATAAAGCAGCAGTGTGTCTTCCGATGTGGTAAATGCAGAATAGCAATCATTGCCGCATTGGTCAGGTGTGCCAGATTGCGGAATAAACCAAGGTCCGTTAGGGCTAATATTCAAAGGATGCCATATAGTATTGACATTCGTGTGAACCATTATTGGAGATAAAGAAGGATCTCCCAAATTGGTTGCATTAACTTTATTAAGCACATTCAACCACCGGTTGCCTTTCTGCATTTGTTGGCCAATGATGGCAGCAGTGTTCAGGTACAGACCCATATCGCAACTATCAACATCATTGGCACGATATACATTATTATTTTGACAATCGCCACCCATATACACCCCGCAGTTTTGAAAACGTATGTGGTTACAATTAATGTTAAAGCCTTTGCTCTGCGCTACCTCCATACCTTTAGATATTAAAAGTGTGTCGGCTGGATAGTTGGAAATTATGTAGTTGCATGTTACCGTTGCCGTGTCGCTGCCTAAGAGCTGAATGCCTGTGGTTAAAGGTTTTTGTGAACCTACGGTGTATTGATTAATGCTGTTGTAGTTTATCTGTGGTTTTAAAGCAAAGCTGCTTTTTATGCCTGTGGCTGCTGCATGTAAGGCAATGGTATTATTATAAACATTGTAATTAGCACTGGAGGTGTTGGTTAATTCATCAAGTGTTATACCTACACCTTTGCTACTTCCTTGCATGGTGATGGTATTGCCTTCAATTGTCACGGATTTTGCACCTTCGTTTCTAGAAAGATAGATGCCATAACTCTTAGCCTGAATATCGTTGTAGGTAATGTCTGCCGTACGTAATTTGCAACGTGCAGCATAGATGCCCGTTAACACTTGTCTAAAGGTTAGGTTGTGCGCTTTTAATTCGCTGTAAATAGAATAAATCCCTCTGTCGCACTGCTGTACTGTAGTACCACCGGATGATAGTGGTTGCATGTCTAAAACGCCCATGGTGTTTTGGCTGTTGCCCCAACTGACAACTGCCGTGCCGCTGGGTTTAGTTGGCCAACTGCCACTGTTACTGATAAATTCAAACCTGCTGTTGGTTAAAGTTAAATGACTGTTAACACAGTAAATGCCAAACTCCATTTTGCTTAAATAATTCTCATTAAAAATGTTGTCACCAATGGTGCAAAACATATTAGTAAGCCAAATGCCACTCAATGGTACAGTGCCGTGAGTAGGTTGCCCCACATAAATTGGTTTAAATCCATTTACCTTAGTGAATGTAGTACCTATTACGGTGAGGTGTGCAAAGCCATAAACATCAGAGAGTGCAAGCTCGGGTTGTGCATTAATGCCGATAATGTTGTCGTAAAAATTACTGTTCACAGATTTTACAATGCCTTTATTGCGCAGCAAGATGCCGTTTTCTGCATCGCGAATGGTGCTTGTGTTTAAGGTAACAATTCCATTAGCCAACACTTCAATCCCTCGCCACATGGTATCACAAGCCTGTAAAGTTGTGTTGTTGAGTGTTAAGACACCTGTATTTTGTACTATTATCTGCGCTCCGGCAGCGGTGTAAACAGTGCAACTGTTCAGCGTTAAATTTCCGTTTATATAAAAGCGGTTGGCCACATATATTGATTGGTTGCTGATTGTTGCATTGCCAGAGAATGTTGAATCGGCAAAGGTAGTGTCGGTATTTGCGCAAGCATTTATCACTGTAACACAAACACTATCCTTCCACGTAGTGCCCGCTGGCGAAGTAACGCTTGCTACGTTGTAAAAACAACTGCCCGGAGAGGTAAAATATCCTGATACGGTAAACGTATCGCATTGCATGGATTGGACGGTTGCTTCTTTGTTCATTTCTTTTGCTTGTCCAAAAGAAACGAACCAAAGAAAAAGACACCAACAAAGCCAACCGTAAATTTTCTTTTTACGCAAAGCCTGCCCTACATAAGCTGGAAAATTTACGGTTCGCACCTTTGTTGGATCGTCAGCGCACGGGGATTGTAGTATTATAAACCGATACATAGCTGTTTTAAAAATACTACGTTACTCTTTAAAGACAACCAACTTTTTATGCACCCTTTCATTGCCACTGCTAATCACACATTGATAAACACCGTTTGCAAGTTTTGGTAAGGATATATACTGCATTGTACTCCACGGTGGCAGATTTTGTTTGTAAATAGCTTTGCCGTTTATGTCAAAAACCTCTAAAATACCTTTACTATTTTGTGGAAGCAAATACATTATTTTAAAATTGCCGTTTGAAGGGTTTGGGGATATTGAAAATTTAAAATCGTGTGGTGCAATATCAGAAATAGAGGTTAAAGTATCGCAAGGGCTGCCAACTAACCGCCCTAAGTAGTAGTTAGGGTGGTTGGGGACGCCAATGAAAAAACAATTGGTGTGTATGTTGTGTAAATTGACATTACAGGCTATGCCAGCACTATCGGGATAATCCATTTCATGCAAATCAACCACGCTGCTGCCTGATGAAATATAAATTTTTCCATTGGCTGCAAGATATAACTGAAAGAAGTCAGTATATAATGGCGGTGAGGGTGAGGGAAAGGAATCGTTAATCGCTATCAATTGCATGCTTGCAGCAACATTGGTAGAATAGGTATCTAACTGATAAATTCTTTTCCAAGATGAAACATATAAATACCGTGAATTAGGCGAAAAAGCTACACCTCCTCCTCCAACACTGTCGGGTAAATAAGCGAGGGAATTAAACGTGAAATTTCCTGAACATCGGTCGAAATCAAATAATCTTATATCTTGCCAATAATAGCCCATTGAAATATCATAATTAGAATAAGCAAACTTAGTTCCGTCTGGTGAAACTGTTGGTTGCCCTGCCCATGCAGGATAACCCGGCACATTTAAAAATTGTGAGCCTATGTATTGAATGGCAGTAGGCGTAATTAAAAATTTATAAACATAATTTGCACTGTCATTAAATGCAAATACCCACCAATCTCTGCCGTTAGCATGCTTGCAAGCTGAAAGCCCCCACCCAAATAATCCTGTTAAGGCAATATTATTTTTGCTGATTACTTCTCCCAGTCCCCCATTTAACGAAATGTCAATAACTGAATAATAAATTTCAGTTGATGATAAAGAAGAAGGAAGTGAGTTATAATTTCCTGTCTGATGAAACAACACATATTTGTTGGAATCATCAGGCATAGGTAAAATAATATTACCATAAGGAAGAACCAAACCTTTGTTTTTAAAATCATCAGTAAAAGAATTAGGGTTTAGCCCACCTCCTCCAAGCATAGTATCGCCAGTTGCATCAGCTATGAAAATGCCGTTGCTGCTCATTAACAGATTTCCGTTTTCATCGGAAATATTTCCCTGCGTATCTCTAAAAGGAATAGTGCGAGTTTCAGGATTAATTACATATGACGTATCGGTAAAAAGCATTCTTGCTTTTAATTGATACCCTATTAGAAAATTACTGTTATAACCTTGTGGTAAACACTGTTTAGAAAACAATAAAGTAGTAAGACTTAATATAAGTCTTACTACTTTATTGTTTATAATAAATCTTATCACTTTACAATAACAAGTTTCTGTATTAACTCAAAATTATTAGTGTGAACTTTTATAGTATATACGCCTTGTGATAATTTGCTTAAATTAATCACTTTACGTTTGTCTTTACAATTCATTTCATCAATTAAAATTATTTCCCCGATGAAATTTCTGATTTCAACTTTACAAACCCCATTGTCAAATTTCCCAACTAATGATATTTCAACTTTGTTATTTGCAGGATTGGGTTTAATAACAATGCTATTAGCATTTTGTATTGAAGAATCTGCATTTGCTATCCTATAAACTCCACTTTGTAGGCAAACATTAGCATCATCATAGAAAATTGAATCATTTATTAATGCAATATAGGTTCTTGCTCTTTCAACCGCTTCGCCACCAACGTAGGGGCATTGATTTGCAATGGTAAATATTCCTGAATAATTATCAATGATGTATTGTAAATCTTCACCATTTTCTAAATAATTTATTTCTATCTCATTCATATAAGCAGAATTTATTTCGGGTAATTCACCGTTTACAACATAGTCATTCTGATTTTCGGCATTATTCAGATTATCATTAATTATTGCTTCTCTTTGAATGTTTATATTTTGAATAGTCTGGTTTAAGAAATTTATTGCATTAATAAATTGTTCTCTCAGCAAGCCTTCATCGTCTTCTATTATTCCCTCATCAATCATTATAAGGCTATCATTGAACATATCAATTTGCTGATATGCGCTATCGACTATTGTTAACAATGTAGAATCATAAGTATAAGCAGCACGTAAATATTCTTCTACATCATAAAGATAGGCCACAGGCTCACCCTGATTTTCTATCATAAATTGAATATAGGTGGAATCACTAAACCAAAGAACAGAATCATCAGCTAACTCCCTATACAAATACTCTTCGGCTATTGCTCTGCTTTCTTCAACATATTCTTCCGACTCTAACGCTCCGTTAGCAATCATTACATTTAATACGGAATCCGTTAAAGCAGGGGGTTGTGAACTGCATACAGTAGAAGAAGAACAATAAAATGTATTATTCATGATACATTATTAATTTTTTTGTTACACTGAAATTATCGGAAATTATTTTGACGGCATAAACCCCGTTTGAAATTTTAGGCAATGAAATAAATTGCAGCGTACTCCACGGTGGCAGATTTTGTTTGTAAATTGCTTTGCCGTTTATGTCAAAAACCTCTAAAATACCTTTACTATTTTGTGGAAGCAAATACATTATTTTTAAATTGCCGTTTGTAGGATTTGGCGAAACAGAAAATTTAAAATCATGCTGCTTAATTTCATTTATACCTGTTGTTAAACATGGGCAGGTGGTTTGTGTGGTATCGCAGCCCAAATAATAATTAGGGTGATAAACATTTGACCTTGATGCAAAGCATGGCAAATGCAAATCATGTAAACGAACATCACATGCCATGCCGGCACTGTCGGGATAATTAATGTAATGAAAATCTACGACACTACTACCCGATGAAATATAAATCTTACCATTAGCAGCAAGATACATGTACCAAAAATCTGTTTGAAAGGGTGGTATGGGTGAATAGTAGCCGTCATTTACGGCTACAATGGTTTTGCTTGCAGCTATATCAGATGTATCGGTATTAAACTGATAAACCCTCTGAAAGGAGGAATGATATAAATATTTAGAATCAGACGAAAAAGCCAAGCTAAACCCTGCGGAACTATCATTTAAAGCGATGTACTCTAATCCTGAAAAATTACCACTACACCTGTCAAAATCAAAAAGTCTTATATCATGGAAAGGAGGGGGATTACCTGTTCCTGATGTATATGAGAATTTAGTTCCATCAGGTGAAAATGTAGGCTGTCCCGAATTTCCTACAAAAGGTGCGGGAAATCCTAAATTTTGAGTACCCATGTAGGTAATGCCTGATGAATCCAATAAAAATTTATGAATAATGGTGCTTGCATTATCTCTTAATACAAAAATCCACCAATCCCTTCCGTTGGCGTGCTTGCATGCTGCCAATCCCCATGACAAAACATCAGTCAATATAACTTGGTTTTTTGCTGTTACTGCACCTAAGCCACCATTGAGCGACAAATCAATTTTAGAGTAATATAATTCTGTTGAGGCTAGATTAGCATTATAATTTCCCGTTTGATGAAACAAAATATATTTATCGGGATTGTTCGGATAAGGCAGAATAATATTGCCATGTGATAAGGGAATACCGGAATATGAATTACACCAATCAGTAGTAAAAGAGTTTGGGTTTAAGCCGCTGCCATTAAGCATGGTATCACCTGTGGCATCGGCTATCCAGCAACCATTACTAACTATTTGCAAATTTCCATTTTCATCACTTATATTAGCTTGTGTTGCGCGAAAAGGCATTTTTCTTGCCTCTCCAATTACATTTACTGATGTGCTGTCAAATAACAACCTTCCTTTGGGTGAAGTTGTAAATGAATCAATAAACGTGGTATATCCGATTAAAAAATTGTGTGTCCTTCCCTGTGCATTTAATATTGAAGGAAAGAACACGCAACTCAAAATAATGAATAACTTTTTCATTACCTGACAATGGCAATCTTATATGTTTTATTTCCTTTTGTTGTTTTAACAAGCAAGGTGTAAACTCCCTGACTTAATTCTCTTGTAATGATTTTATTTTCCTTGTTACAACTCAAATTTTCTTTGCAAACAATACGCCCATAAGCGTCAACAATTTGAATATTAAACTTTTCATCAGAATTACAAATAATTTTTACAAAAACATATTCATTTGCAGGGTTGGGCTTAACAATAATAACAGAGTTTTTATTTTCATCTGCAATCACACCCTGTTTGTAAATTCCGTACTGCAAACAAATAGCATCATCATTATAAATTAGACTATCATTATACAATTCCAAAATTGCTCTTGCACGATATACAGCCTCGCCACCGTAATAAGGACACTGATTAGCTATTTCCAACAACTCCGAATAAAACTCCTCAATAGTACTGTAATCGGTTTCCTCTAAATCGATAAAAATTTCATTTAGTCTTGCGCTGTTGTATTCGGGTACTTCATCGGGCTGAATAGTATTGTTTGCCAATTCCCCTTCGTACATTTCGCCCGATACAACAGCATTATACTGTAATATTATATTCTGTCTTGTTGTTTCTAAATTTTCTATTTGAATAATCCATTGCTCTAATAAAGAGTCAGCATTGGTGCCTGATTGTTCAATGGAATCTCGCATCGCTTCAAAATCTTCTACAGAACTATTAAATTCTTTTAATAGTGAATCAACGTTATGCAACATGGGTGCAAAGGTGCTATCCATTTTACCGTAGGTTTCAAACCTTCTTTCCACTTCCAACAACTGCCCTTCGGCTTCTACAAGCATTTCATTATAAAAATTCTGAAACAAAGTGTCGCTTGCCAACAAGCTGTCGTTGTTTGCCAATACCTGAAACAAATACTGCCTTGCCATACTCTGGCTTTCGGGGATAAATTCCTCAGTTATTATGCTATCGCCTGCAACAATGCGGTACAGCGTTTCATTATCCACTCCTTCAAGCATATCGTAACAAGTTGAACCGCAAGTATAAGGATTGTTCGGCATATTTGCCTGAAACCAACCTAAGTTTTGTTGCGCCAATACGGGATAATAGATATTTCCCATGACATCGGTTGTTCTTACATTAAATTGAGAACTTGGTAACCCCAAGAAAGATAAATTTGCATTATAAGCACCAACCGTATCGCGGTAATCAATAAATTTATTTCCGTTGTTTGGTTGCACACCAATTAACCCAACATTGTTAATGTACAGTCCCAATAAATTATTGCGCAGGGTGTTGCCTTTGAGTTGTGCGCCCATGCAGTTGCCGCCAAAAAATATTCCTGTGGCTGTGCTGTCAATGCTGTTGCAACTGATGCTTGCATTACTACTAATGCTGTAAACAATACCTTTTGTTGCTGTGTTGGCAACATTCAGGTTGCGCACACCATTGCAACGTATCTGTGTGCTGTCGCAATTGTTTGATGTTATGCCTTCGCTGTAAAGGTTACTGCTGCTGTTGTTTTGCTCTATGTAGTTATGTGCTACCAACGGTTTGTAAACATTTTGCATGCGTATGCCGTAACGCACATTGTAAAGATACAGGTAATTGTTGTCAATACTATAATTACCCTGTCCGTTTTTATTGATTTCGCTGATGATGATACCCGAAGCTACATTTAATCCGGCACCATTGACATGAATGGTATTGTTGTTTAAATCCATCTTGGCTGCTCCGGCATTGTTGTTGCAAACAATACCAGCACGTTTGGCTTTTATTTCGTTCCACGCAATGGTAGCACTCAGGTAGTCTTTGCAACGGTTTACTGTTGCGCCTATATACATGTTGTCCATGCGCACATTGTTTAAGTTTAGTGTACTGTAGCTTGTCCACACACCGTAGCGGCTGCTGTTGATAGTGACTTGATTGTTCATTACGGGCTGCATGGTGAGGTTGCCTCTTTTGCCCGCAGCAATATCACCAACAGATGCTACTGCCGTGCCATTGTATTGTTTACCATAGAAAGCATCGGCTTGTATATTGTTGAAGAAACAATTTTTTACAGTTACAGTGCTGCTGTGGGCTACAATGCCGCTATTCAGGTTTAAGAATTTGTTTAGCCACATAGAATCCTGATAGGTTCCAATCGTCCCAACCCAATCATTCAATAACACACCGCACTCCGGCTTTACGCCATGTGTATTTTGTCCTGTGTAACTTGGTTTAAATGTTGTAAAATCAAATGTAGTTTGTTCTACTTTTAGTGTTGTGCCGTTGTAATAGACATTTGTAGATGGTGGCACATACACACCCAGTACAAAGTTTTTGATAAAGGCATTGTGCAAGGTAGCTTTAGCTTTGTTGTTGGCAAGTACTGCTGTATCAGCATCGGCAACAGTACTGCCTTCATGCACCAGTAACTCTCCGTAGTCCATCACCGTTATGCCTCTCCACATGGCAAGGCAACCCATCACCATGCTGCTGTCAATATCTAAGTAGCCGCCAGACTGCACTATAATATGTGCACCTGCATTCATATATACATTGCAACGCATCAATTTAAGGGTGTCGTTAACAAATAGTGTGCCTTCAATAAAGAGGTTTAAGGTGTCGTATCTGTAATTTAGCGTAGTGCTGTAGGTACTGTCAAAAATCATCAAAGTGCTGCTGTCTGTACATGCGTAGTCCACACTCACACAAACACTATCCTTCCACGTAGTGCCAATTGGCGAAGTAACACTTGCTACATTGTAGAGGCAACTGCCGGGTTGGGTAAAGTAACCGCTCACGGTAAACGTATCGCATTGCATGGAGGGGAGTGTTATTGTTGCAGGCAGTGTGCTGTTGGTAATCATAAAATTTGCAGGGGTATTATCTGCAAGTGTACCGGTCTGCGTATTTACGCTGTTGTTGCATACGGTGATGGTGTAGGTAAGCGTGTCGCCTACGTTGGTTGTGTCGGTGCTGGCGGTTTTGGCAATACTCCAGCAGTCTGTACAGGCAGTGCTGTCCATAAACAGCGGATTCTGGTTGTTGTAGTTAAAATAGGCTGTATAGGAAAGCGAGTCGCCACAGTAGTTTTTGCCGGCTACCAGTATGTCGGGCAAAATGGTGTCTGCAGCAAATGCGCACTCAGGAATAAGATTAAAATATATACACAACTTGTCAGTAAGGTGTATGCCGCCATTGGCAAAGCCCAAGGCCTGCATGTTGGCAGGGGTTATCTGCCACGAGGGGGCACTGCCTGTAAGGTAGGAAACAGTAACGGGCGTAGCATTGGGGTTCAGTATATAGGCACTGAGCAGGTTCAGCCCCTGTGGTATATTAATCAGCCCTGCAAAGTCGGGATAGGCATATCCCGGATTGCTGTTAAAAATGCAGGTAAATTTTTTAAGGGTGTCGCAAAGGGTGTAATTGTTAGGGATATATCCTTTGCCTTCGCCAGTGATGGCTGCCTCAAAATATTCTATTCCAAGCGTCACAGAGCCGGCACCACATACCGTATCGG
>JRYD01007524.1_pt1 | contig 26414 bp, 20 predicted proteins | sample 235311 | NCBI WGS metagenome assembly JRYD01 (sample SAMN03074213, study PRJNA261472) | activated sludge metagenome | biome: Common Effluent Treatment Plant; feature: Wastewater; material: Activated sludge; isolation source: activated biomass in a lab-scale reactor treating industrial wastewater at... | reverse complement strand
CGATCTCCACTCGACAACACGTGCCGTGGCCGTGTCGCGGCCGAGCGCCGCCGCCGCGACTTCGACGGGCTTGCGTGGGGCGCTCATCGAGTCCACCAAGCCCCGGATCGTGCGGCTGGTCGTCATCACCGCCTCGGTCGGGCTTGGGCTCTCGGCCCTGACGCACGGCTTCCGCGATTCCGGGCTTCCCGGGGCCTCGCTCAGATGGACGGATCCCTCCGGCCTGGGCCTGGTCCGCCTCATCCTGATCACCTTGATCGGGACGGCCCTCAGTGCCGCGGGGGCGAACTCGATCAACCAGTGGATGGAGCGGCACCGCGACGCGCTCATGCCGCGGACCAGGCGTCGCCCGCTCCCGACGGGTCGTGCCGAGCCGATGCAGGTCCTCGCGTTCGGCATCATCCTCAGCGTGCTCGGGGTGATGACGCTGCTCCTGCTCACGACGCCGCTGCCGGCCGTGCTCAGCGCGACGTGCATCCTCGTCTACGTGCTGCTCTACACGCCGCTCAAACCGGTGACGCCGTGGGCGACGCTCATCGGCACGATCCCCGGCGCCCTGCCGCCGCTGATCGGATGGACGGCGGCGTCAAATGCGCAAGGACTCTCGGCCCTGTGGGAAACCGGCGGCTTCTCGCTCTTTCTCCTCATGACCGCGTGGCAGATGCCGCACTTCATGGCGATCGGGTGGATGTACAAGGACGACTACGCGATGGGCGGATACAGGATCCTCCCCGTCGTCGATGTGACGGGACGAAAGACCGCCCGCTCGATCGCGCTGTGGACGCTCGCCCTCTTCGCGCTCTCCCTGCTGCCGGCGTGGATGATGCCGCGCTGGGTGGGCCTGCCCTACGTCGTCGTCGCCTCGGCGACGGGCGGCGTCTTCGTGGCCCTCGCGCTGCGGCTCATCCGCGAGCGCACCCGCGAGAACGCCCGGGCGGTCTTCTTCGCCTCGATCGCCCACCTCCCGCTCATCCTCCTCGCGATGGTCGGCGAGGCCCTGGTGCGGGCGATCCTGCGTTAGCCCCCCCTCCCGCCACCTCCCGCCCCACTCNNCGCGCGCAGGAGTTTTCGTGGTCCAGAAATCATTTCTCCAATGAGACAAACGATTTCTCGTGGTGCAGAAACAGTTTTTCCCATTGAAGAAATGGTTTCCTCAGGTGCAAAAACAGTTTCTCGTGGTGCGGAAGTGATTTCTGGTGGTGCAAAAACGACATTTCGTGGTCGAGAAATGATTTTCTGAGGACAAAAAAATCGTTCCTTGTGGACGTGAAATGGTTCCTCGAGGACCACGAACGACCCGGTGGGAGATTTGACCAATACACAAAGGATGACGTCGTCGCATTTCACGAGTTCGTGCAACGCCTGCTCGCAATACTCATATGAATTAGTACAAACCAGTTCATGGTTGTGTGGGGGCGGGCAGGAGACGTAGCCGGGTGGGGGCGTGGCACTGAACTCCGTACCCCGTGCCACTGAAGTCCGGCTCCTCCGGACTTCAGTGCGAGTGTCATGTTGATCGCGGACGGGTCCGGAAGTCACAGGCGTGAACAGCACCAAAGTCCGGGGAGGACAAGTAGGACGAGAAGGAGACGAAGCGCCGGACTTGGTGGCGCGGGCAAGCCCGCGTCGTCGCGGGCACGTGGTCAACACGCAGCCAGTGTCGCGACTTCCTTCTACTTCCGTCGTGACCCAGTCGATGCCGCGGCACGCTCATGTCTCGCGCCCGCCCCCCCCGCCCTTCCCACGAGCGCCTCGATCTCTTTGACCCCCTTGGGGATCCCCGCCGAGAGGTTGGTGGAGCCCTTGGGCGTCACGAGGATGTCGTCCTCGATCCGAACGCCGATTCTTTCGCTGGGGATGTACAGGCCCGGCTCGATGGTGACGACCATGCCCGTCTGCAGGGGGAGATCGGGGTTGGCGTCGTGGACCTCGAGCCCCAGGTGGTGCCCGATGCCGTGGATGTAATAGTCCTCGACACCCCCTCCGCCCGCACGCTTGAAGACCTTCCGTGCCGCGGCGTCCACCTCGTGGAGGCGTACGCCCGGACGGATCGCGTCGATCGCGGCCTGCTGGGCCTCGAGGACGAGCTGGTAGATCTCGCGCTGGCGCGGCGTGAACTTTCCACCGACGGGGTAGGTCCGCGTGATGTCGGCGCAGTAGCGGTCCACCCTGGCCCCCGCGTCGACGACCATGACCTCGCCGTCGTAGACCGTCTGGTCGTTGGCGTTGTAGTGGAGCACCGTCGAGTTCAGCCCGGCGCCGACGATGGGGGTGTAGGCGTTGCCATTCCATTGGCAGCCGTGCTCAATGGCCCACGCCTCGCACGCGCCCTCGAAGGCTCGCTGGAGGGTGCGCTCGTTGGCCTTGGGCCTGAGGGCGCCGGTGAGGGCGAGGAGCCCCGTCGCCGTCGCGTCGATGGCGCGCTGCATGGCGGCGAGTTCAGCCTTGGACTTGATCGAGCGCAGCGTGGGGAGGAGGTCCGTCTTGTCCTCGATCGCGCAGCCCGGGACGCGATCCATGACCTTGCGAAAGACCGCGAGGTCGGCGCTGACAGGGGCGTCGTAGACGCTGAACGGGTGGAGGCAAGCGAACTTCCGGCGTTTCCTCGCGATCGCCGTCAGGAGGCGCGGGAGGGCCGTGGTCCGCATGATCGTGTCGATCTTGAGTTTCGATTTGAGTTGTCCGCCGATCGGCTCGCGGTAGCCGTCCCAGGCTTCCATCTCCGGGTTTGACGGGCGAAGGAGGAGCGTGACACGCTTGGCTGGATCCTCGGCCTCGGGGTCGAGCAGGAGCACGGCCCCCGGCTCATCGATGAGGCCCGTGAGGTACTCGAAACTCGCGTCGGGCTGGAACGTGCCATGGAGGCCCGCCCCGCCGCCGTCGGGCGAGGCGAAGACCAGGCCGATGGATGATTTCAGTTCACGGAGGACACGCTCGCGGCGCTGCGCGAACTCGTCGGCGGTGATCGCCGCGGGCGGAGAGGCTCGCAAGGACGCGGCGGCGTTGGGCGTTGAGGGCGACGATTCCTGGCGACGACGGCTGGACATGAGAGAGGCTCCGAGGTTGATCCAAAGACACTCGCGGAACGCACGCGAACCGATTGCACGATCCGGGTCGCGGCGAGTGCGAGACTCACGGTAGCGGAGGAGAGACGACGGCGGGTGTCAGCACGACGTCACGGGCCGTGACATGGAGTTCGACCCCGGCGAAGCGCATCCGGCGTGGTTGACGCTCGTCGTCTTGGATCAAGGCCGCGGCCTTGTTGAGTGTTCGGGCCGAGACGCGACTGGCCCGGCGACCCTCGAGCAGGTCCATCGCCGCCATCCTGATCGCGCCCGAGAGGACGCCGGACGGATGCGTGCGGAGTTCTGCCCTTGGCCAGCGGATGGATTCGCGATCACTCATGCCACGCGCGACAACTTCGGCGCATCGCTCGTCGAGCAACGCCCCGGCCGCGCGCAACGCCGTCGAAGAAGCCGCGAGATGCTCGAGAAACGCTGGGGACTTTCCGCCTTTCTCGTCGCCGATCTCGCGCAGGATCGGCAGGACGCGATGGCGTAGGGCGGCCCGGAGTCGCGACGTGTCCGCGTTCGTCCGGTCGATCGCCCACGCGACGCCATGAGCGGTGCACAACGCTTCGGCCCTGGCTCGAGCGATTCCGAGCATGGGGCGGATGAGGGTGACGCCTTGAATCACTTTCTGGTCCGATGCCTTGGTTCTCTGGCTGGCGACGGGGCGGCGCTCGTGCAGGCCCGCGAGGCCCGTCGCGCCGGCGCCGCGCAGGAGGCGCATGAGGATCGTCTCCATCTGGTCGTCGGCGTGGTGGGCCGTCGCGATGAAGAGGCTGGTGTGCTCGTGGGCCATCTCGGCGAGGGCCTTGTACCGCGCCCGTCGCGCGTTGGCCTCGGCGTTGCCCTTCATCGCGCGAACGTGAATGTGCCGCTCGGCGAAGGCGAGTCCCAGCGAGTCCGCGAGGCGCCGTGCCGCATCTCGATCGGCGTGTGCCTCGTGCCGGTCTCGGAGATCATGGACCACGTGTCCCACTACGATCCGCGTGGCCTTTGCGCGTGAGGCGAGCGCCAGGACCAGGGCGCTCGAGTCGGGCCCGCCCGAACAGGCGACGAGCGTCGGTCGCTCCGCGTCTCGCACCGAACGCCCACCGGTCAGCCGGCGCCACGACACCACGATCGATCGCATGGTCGCCTTGACATCCGATGGAAGGGCGGCGTGCGTCTCGACGCAATCGATGATCGCGTCCCCCCTGTGTGCGGGGTTGACGGTGATCGCGGTTCGTGCGTGCCGTGCCACGCGGGGATTGTAGTGATCGGGAGAATCGGGCCACGAAGGGCGACCCTGGCGCAGGAAATGCAGATTTCGCGCGGCGTTGGCCGATGGTGCTGGATCATGGCGATGCCGCTCCATTCCCTTCTTGCCGAATCGACACGTGGCGTGTCGAGTGTGCTCGCGGTCGAGACCGCTGACGTGCGCGGGTGGGCGGTTCTGGGGATGATGCTCCTGGGGCTGGTGATCGTGGCGTACGCGGCGTGGCTGGCGCGGAAAGCCCTCAAGGCGCAGACACCCTCGCGGGCGACGCCCACGGAGCGCGACGTCGAGTCGCTGGCCCAGGCGATCGCGAAACTCCACGAGGTGGCCCAGGTCCAGGCCCGGGAGATCGTCTCGCTCAAGAGCGCGCTGGGACGATTGGAACGCGAGAACGCCGCGGCGACAACCGTTTCCCGCGCGACAGAGATGGCGGCCCGCGAGCAAGAGCCGGACAGTCGCCGTTTCGTCGAAGAGCGTCCGCGGGACACGCACGCCGGCATCGTCGAGGTGAAGCCGATGCCACGTGGGGGCGAATGGACACGCGACCTGTCGAGTGATCACGCCCAAAGTCGCGGCGAGCGAGAGTTGCAAGATCGGCTCGCGATGTCGGAGCCGATGCGGCGCGAGCAGGCCCCGGCCGCATCGACGCCCCCGATCGATCCGCTGCACCGCACGATCCACACGCTCAGCGACGAGGGGCTGTCGCCCGCCGAGATCGCGACGCGCGTGGAGCGGCCGGTCGGCCAGGTTGAACTCATCCTTGCGCTGCGGCGGGTCCTCTCGCCGGCGTGAATCGGGCGCGGATTCGTCGGCTCATCGCCGCGCCGCGTCGAGGGCGAGAATCTCGAAGACGATGTGGGCCGCGAGCAACGCTGTGATCCCCGCGGGATCACGATCGGGAAGGACCTCCACCACATCGGCGCCGGCGATGTCCAGGCCTTTGAGGGATCGGAGGAGTTCGAGTGCCTCGGTCGAACTCAGGCCACCGACGCTGGGCGTGCCCGTCCCCGGGGCGAAGGCGGGGTCGATCGCGTCGATGTCGAAGGTGAGATACGCCGGACGTGTGCCGATCTCGCGGATCTTCTTCGACAGGGCGCTCCTCCCCGTGTTGGTTGCGATTTCTTCGCGTGTGAGGATCGTGACGCCGTGGTCGCGGGCGAACTCCAAATCCGTCGGCGTGTTGAGCGGCCCGCGCACGCCGATGGAGACCATCGCCTTCGGATCGATCAACGTCTCGTCGATGGCTCGGCGGAAGGGCGAGGCGTGCCCCCAGGACTCTCCCCAGACCTTGTCCACCGTGTCGAGATGGGCATCGAAGTGCACGAGCGCGAGCGGTTGGCTCTGTGCGGCGTGCGTGGCCTTGATGTTCGCGTACGCGATCGAATGATCGCCGCCGACGGCGAGAAGACGCGATGGCGTTCCGCTCCCGCCGTGCGACGTGGACTGTTGCCTGGCCCATGCCGCGACCGAGTCGAGCGTTTCCTTGAGTGCATAGGGCTGGACCGGAGCGTCGCCCGCGTCGGCGATCGAGAGTTTCTCGACGACGCCCACGCTGTGCGTCATGTGGTACGGCTTCACGTACTGCGACGCATCGCGGATGGCACGAGGGGCAAAGCGCGCACCGGGGCGGTACGTCACGCCCGAATCGAACGGCACGCCGTAGAGCAGCCAGTCAATAGGCCTGTGGGCGTCGTCCACGTCCGCAGTCCGCGGATACCGGCAGAAGGTCGAGATCCCCGCGAAACGAGGCGACTGTCGCGGGTCGGGGAGGATGGTCCGGGGGCTCTTCGGACTGCTGCTGTTCGTCGGCATGAGCGAGGGTAGTCGTCACGCGGCCGGTCGTGCCCGACACGCGCCTCTCGGTGCATCGTCGATATGCTTCGTGCACGTGGCGCAGCGTCGGATTCTGCATGACGAGTACTTCAAGAAGGCCAAGGCCGAGGGGTATGTCGCGCGCTCGGCGTACAAACTGCTGGAGATCCAGGATCGCTGCAAGGTCATCCGCCCGGGCGATCGCGTGCTCGATCTCGGGTGCGCCCCGGGTTCGTGGCTGCAGGTCGTCGAGAAGATCGCGTGCGCCACGACACGGAGCGGCCGACCGGGTGCGGTCGTGGGCATTGATCTCTGCGAGACGACCGCGCCCCTGGGGCCGCGTGCCGTGACGCTCCGGGGCGACGCGTTCACGACGCCCATTGCGGAGTATGCCGAGGCGCTCGCGAGCATCACGGGGGCGAGGGAGCCCCTCGACGCCTCGGCCGGGCTGTTCAACGTGATCCTCAGCGACATGGCGCCGAGCACCAGCGGGCACGGCGATGATCTGTTGTCGGCACGCCTCTGCCGGCGCGTGCTCGATGTCGCGATGGACGCGATCGTGCCCAACGGCAACCTCGTGATGAAGATCCTCGAGGGCGCGGAGTATCCAGACGTCCTTCGCGAGACCAAGGCGATGTTCCGCGACGCCAAGGGGTTCAAACCCAAGTCCAGCCGGGACGTGTCGCGTGAGATGTTCATCATCGGGCTCGGATTCAAGGCGGCAAGGAACCTAACGCACAAGCCGCATCCCGGCGCGAGGGACGATGCCGCGGGGCGTATGGGGGACGGGGCGTGACATTCCTGAGTCCCGGTGCCGCGATTCTGGCCGCTGCGATCACGGGGCCTCTCCTGCTCGCGATCTACGTCTTGAAACTCCGGCGACGACCGGTGCGCGTCTCGAGCGTGATCTTCTGGGATGAGGCGACGCGTGACCTCGAGGCGAACGTTCCCTTCCGGCGCCTGCGGTCGAGCCTGCTCCTGTTCATCCAGGCGCTCATCCTCGCCTGCCTCGTGCTCGCGGTCGGTCGCCCCGTGCTTGGGTCATCGCGCGGCGAGCGCCTCATCCTCGTCATCGACACGTCGGCCTCGATGAGTTCCCGTGATGGACCACACGCGACGGCACGACTCGATGAAGCGAAGCGGCTGGCGCGACGCGTCGCGAAATCAAACGCCGGCGGCATGCTCTCGCGGATCTCCGGCGGCGGTGGGTCGGTCTGCGTCATCCGCTTCGCGGCGGATGCGGAAGCGCTCCAGGCCTTCACCTCGTCAACCAATCTTCTGCGCTCGTCGATCGACGCCATCGTGCCGACCGATCAGGCCGGCGATCTCGCGAGTGCCCTTTCCCTCGCCCGGTCTCTCGCGACGAGCGACGGCCCGGGCTCCAACTCTGAGGACGAAGCGTCCGCGGGCGACGCCGCCGCGGGAGCGAGGATCATCGTCATCACCGACGACGCCGCGGCGATTCCCATGGATCCAGCGATCGAGGTTCTCTCGGTCGCTCCACCCGTGGCCGAGGCTCGTCCCACGTCGCCGCCGGGCGTGGCGCCCCACAACACGGGGATCGTCGGGCTGTCGGCCACGCGTCGTGCGAACGACCCCGCGAACGCGATCCTGTTCGTGGACGTGCTGAGCACGGCAATGGAGCCGCGCGTCGTCGAGTGCCTCGTGCTCGTGGACGGTCGCGATGCCGTGTCGGCATCGATCAATGTCCCAGCCGCCACGGACACCCCCTCGCGCACGAGCGCCACCATCACGATCCCACTGCCCCGGGGAGGACTTGTCACGGCACGCCTTGCCGAGCGTGATCTACTGGAATCGGACAACGCCGCGTCGATCCTTGTGCGTGAGCCGATCAGCCCCACGATCGCGCTCGTCCGGGCGGAGTCCGCGCAGACGGCCGGACTGGGCTGGGCGCTCCGCGATGTTCTGGAAGAACTCCGGCCCAAGCGGCTCGATGTCCTCTCGCCCGCCAACTATCTCGAAGCCAGTGCGTCGGGCACGATCCTCGCCGACCTCGTCGTCTTTGACGGCTGGATACCTCGAAGTCCTGCGACCGGAGCCTCGCTGAGTTTCGGGTCGACGGGCTCGATCCCCGGAATCGTGAGCACCCCACTCGAGGCCCGCGCATCGAGATCCGTCGTGCTGTGGGATCGCGACCACCCGGCTCTGCGTGCCTTATCACTCGACGGCATCCTCGCCCGCGTGGACACCCGCTGGTCGCTCGACGCCCCGGCCGCGCCGGAGTGGACGCTCCGCGAACTCGCCTCAACCTCTGACGGCCCCATGATCGTCGAGGGCGATCACGCGCGCGATCGGCATATCGCCTGCGTGTTCCGCCCGGAACTCTCCAACTGGCCTCTCCAGCCGGGATTCGCGCTCTTTGTCGCCTCGGCCTTGGAGTACCTCACCCTCGATCGCCTGGGCGGGGTCTCGATGTCGTTCACGACGAATGACCTCATCCGCATCGACGCGGGCGAGGCGCCGATCGCGATCGACGGGCCGATCACGCGCACGATCGACGCCGGCACGCCGATCCACGCCCAACGCACGCTCGGCAGGCTCCCCAAGGCCGGCGTCTACACCGCCACGACCGGGGGCGCGACCACACTCATCCCCGTGAATCTCGTGAGCGAGGCCGAATCCGCGATCCCGCTCACGGCTCGAGTTCAGACGGACATGCCCCGGCGTGCGAGTGGCTCCGGAGCCGATCGGTCGTTCTGGCCATGGTTGGTGCTTCTCGCGCTCGTGCTGCTGGGCGTCGAGTGGCTCATCTATGCGAGGCGCACACGCGTCTAGCGCCTTCCCGTGGTCCACGCACGCGTGTCGATCGCCGCACGCCCCGGCTCGTGCTGCCAGGGAAGCATCGCGCGGGGCCACGACGTGCGACGCCCCGAGCTGTCCGATCGCACCACGCTCACCAGCAGCGTCCCGTCCGACGCGATGCACTCCTTGGGCACGGGCAATCGGATCGACCACGTGCCCGCTCCACCGACTTGGGACACGACCCCCGACACCGACGAACGCACCTGTGGCGTCTCGATGATGTCCGTGCGACGTGCCTCCTCCGCGACCTGGCCTGCACGATTCACGCGGAGCACGCTCCGCGGATTGCCGAAAGGTCCAAAGTAGAATCGCACGGCGTCCTCGGTCGCCTCGGCCGAGCCGCGTGAGGCGCCGTCGGTCTTGGCCTGATCGAAGGTGCAGGTCAGGACGATCTCGAACGTCGGTCCGGATTGATTGGGGCCCTCGAAGGTTCGTGCTTGGAGCATGCCCCTGGCCGACCAGGCATCGGGAGCCACCGCCGCGCGACCGTGCATCCAATGGTCCATCGACAGGTCACGGAGCATGGGGCCGATCGTGAGACCCGGCGGCGTCACGGGCGTCGCCTCCCAGGCCACGGGCAACTCTTTGGACCAGGTGCCAAGGTGCGCCTGGGGCACACGCGGGCCGACCGCTCCGACGCCGGCGGGGGGTCGCAGCGGGATCTGCAGTGTCTTTCCCGGTTCGAGTGTCGTAAGCACGGGCTTGTCCTCGGTGCTTTCGCTCGACGTGGTCCACGCGAGCGTGGAGAGCATCGCGAGATTGGCGATCCCGATGGTGGCGACTCTTCCCTCGGCGGTTGAGTCGGAAAGCCCAGCATCGTCAACGATCCACGCGACGGCCGGGGCTCTTCGATCCAGCCATCGCTCGACGGACTGCGTGCGTGATCGTGGCGTCGCACGAGGATCGAGGACCGCGTACAGGAGTTCGTCGAGGGGCGCGTGGTCGCTGGGCCACGCCGGGGCGATGACGCTGTTGCCAAAGTCCACGACCGAGGTCAGGGCGCGACGAAGACGCTCGCACAATCCCGAGTCGTCCTCCCAGAGCCGTGCAAGGGCGACCGCCCAGCGGTCCTCGTTCTGGCGCGCGATCGCCTCTGCCACACCCGACTCGAACGCCTTGGACGAACCGACGCTCTGATGCAGCGGACGGAGGCCGTCGGTCAGCATGCGATAGCGCCAGCGTCCAAGCGGATTCCGAGACTCGGGCCACGAGAGGGCCGCAAAGTTCTTGCTCGTCGCAAGCTCGAGCGACATCGTCGGCTCCCAGGGCCCTCCCGCGTCGAGGAGTTTGGGGTTCGATCGTGCCGAATCCTCGGCCGAAGTCAGCCAGTTCACGTCAATCTGCTTTGTGCGGAATCGGATCGTGCTCCCGGGGCGCCCCTCGGGCACATCGATCACCAGGACGAGCCGCGACGCCGGCCCGGCACGGAACGTCGTGAGATCGGTGCGCGTCAACGGGCGATCCACCCAGATCCCCGGGAGCGGGAGCCAACGGTCCGCGTTGAGGTCGTCGATCCCGACGGGCGAGGGGATGACGCGGAGTTCGTGCAGGCGAACCGGACATCGCGTGCCGTCCTCGAAAACCGCCGCGACCGCGCCCGAGGCATCGACACGCAGATCGCTCAGCCACTCGTCGCCGATCGGCACGACTTGCGTCCGCCCGGCGATCGCGTCGAGGCGCGGTCGGGCGTCGGTGGGCGTGGGCCCCGGGCCGGCGGCGCATCCCGTGGAGAGCGCGAGCATCACACCGATCAGATATCGTAAAACGTCACGCATGTCAGGCTCATCAACGATTCGCGATGGATCAGGTCGCCTGCAGCGGCAGGGTCTGCACGAGGTTGCTCACGATCGCGTCGGCGGTGATCCCCTCCGCGTGCGCCTCGAAGTTCAGGATCAGGCGGTGACGCAACGCCGCCAGCGCCACGGCCTTGACATCGTCGATCGCGAGCGAGGGCCTTCCCGAGAGCAAGGACTTGCACTTGCCCGCGAGGATGAGCGCCTGGGCCGCGCGTGGCGAGGCACCCAGACGCACGTACTGCTCTACCATCGGCGAGGCGAACCGCTCCGCGCGACCCGCGTGCGTCGCGAGGACCAATCGCACGACAAAGTCGCGAACATTCCCCGGGACCGTCACGTCCCGGAGCGCCCGCTGGTGCGCGAGAATCCGCTCGGCGTCGAGTGTGGGCTCGATGGTGGGTTCGTGCGCCCCGGTTGTTCGCTCAACAATCAGGCCCAGTTCCTCGCGCCCCGGCACGTCCACGAGCACCTTGAAGAGGAATCGGTCCAGTTGGGCCTCGGGAAGGGGATATGTCCCCTCCTGCTCGACGGGATTCTGCGTCGCCATCACGAGGAAGGGCTTGGGAAGAACGTGGGTCTCGCCGCCGACGGTGACGCTCCGCTCCTGCATCGCTTCGAGCAAGGCCGACTGGGTCTTGGGCGTGGCGCGGTTGATCTCGTCGGCGAGCAGGATCTGCGCGAAGACCGGGCCTTTCTGGAACCGGAACTCACGCACACGCCTCCCTGATTCATCCTCGTGCTCGACGACGACCTGTGTTCCCGTGATGTCGGCGGGCATGAGATCCGGGGTGAACTGCACGCGGTTGAACGAAAGCCGCATCGCCCCCGCGAGCGAACGGACCAGGAGCGTCTTCCCGATGCCCGGGACGCCTTCCAACAGCAGATGTCCGCCCACAAAGAGGGAGATCAGGGCATGCTCGACGACCTCGGCCTGGCCCACAACGACGCGGCCGATTTGCGCGCGCACACCCTCAAAGTCGCCTCTGAACTGCTCGATCGCACGCTCGGCCAGGCGGGCGGGGGAGTCCACGGACCCAACGGGAGATTCGGGGGAAAGCAGGGGAACACTCATCAGAGGAATCGTAGTGCCGTGTGGTCGGCGACCATCACGGGCCGTGGTACTCGGTCGGCGGTCGGTGGCCGTTGGCCTTCCAGCGGCGGATAGCCTCGAAGGCGGCAATATCGGCGACCATCGTCCGCTTCAGGAAGGACTGGATCTTCTCTCGTTCGACAGCCCAGAACTTGTGGGCCGGACATCCCCGCTCGTCGCTGCAATCGGCCTCGGCGAGCATACAGCGAGTCTGGATCGCCGGGTCGTCGAGCGCCAGACAGACATCGTGGAGCGAGATCTCGGTGGCCGGCCTCGCCAGAGCGACTCCCCCACCGACACCCCGTTGAGTGGTGACCAGACCTTTGCGGGCGAGGACATGGATCAGTTTCGCGAGGTAAGGTCCGGGAACTTCTGCAGCGTCGGCGATATCTTTGACGAGAACTGCTCTACCACCAGCAGATGCGACGTAGCCCATGGCCGTGATGGCGTACCCAGACCCTTGGCTCAGCATGACTTAGGCTCCTGGCTCTTGATTCCTAAATGATCCGAGCGTCGACATTTGAACCCAAACGCAAGACGATAAAAAACGATCTTGGCTGTTAGCAGTCGCTGAAAAGCGATTCCCACATTTCTTGACATATTTATCCGGAAAGATATCGTCTTGTCAAGACGATATCCGGATCGTTTTTTCTTCTATTGACCGGGTCCGCCCCGAGGAGATTGGTCCATGTCCGCATCTTCTGCCCACGCCCCTGCCCGTGCGTCAGTATCGCCAGGGCTTGAGTCGTTCTCGTATGACGACGCGATCGTGCGCAAGTTTCTCCTCGCCACGGTGGTCTTCGGCGTGGTGGCGATGCTGGTGGGCGTGATCATCGCGATCCAACTCGCGTTCCCCCAGGCGAACATCACCGAGTTCGGTTCGTTCGGCCGTCTTCGCCCGCTGCACACCAACGCGGCGATCTTCGCCTTCGCGGGGAACGCGATCTTCGCGGCGATCTACTACTCGACGCAGCGCCTGTGCAAGGCGCGGATGTGGTCGGACAAACTGAGCAATCTGCATTTCTGGGGGTGGCAGGCGATCATCGCCGCCGCCGCCGTCACGCTGCCGATGGGCATCACGCAGTCCAAGGAGTACGCGGAACTCGAGTGGCCGATCGATCTGGCGATCGCCGTGGTCTGGGTCGGGTTCTTCGGCGTGAACTTCTTCATGACGCTCGTGAAGCGTCGCGAGCGTCACATGTACGTGGCGTTGTGGTTCTACATCGCCACGATCGTCACGGTAGCGATCCTGCACGTTGGCAACAACATGTCGCTCCCGCTCGCGGTCGTTGAACTCGCGAACGGTCGGATGCCCAGCGGCTCGGACTGGATGAAGAGTTGGTCGGTGTATTCGGGCGCCCAGGACGCGATGATGCAGTGGTGGTACGGGCACAACGCCGTGGCGTTCTTTCTGACGACACCGTTCCTCGGGCTGATGTACTACTTCGTGCCCAAGGCCGCGAATCGCCCGGTGTACTCGTATCGCCTGAGTATTGTGCACTTCTGGTCGCTGGTGTTCATCTATATCTGGGCCGGGCCCCACCACCTGCACTACACCGCGATCCCTAACTGGGCGAGCACGCTGGGGATGATCTTCTCGGTGATGCTGTGGATGCCGTCATGGGGCGGGATGATCAACGGCCTGCTCACCCTCCGCGTCTCGTGGCGCGAGATCACCAGTGTGGATCCGATCATTCGGTTCTTCATCCTCGGGGTGACGTTCTATGGGATGTCCACTTTCGAGGGCCCGCTCCTCTCCATCAAGAGCGTCAACGCCCTCTCGCACTACACCGACTGGACCATCGCCCACGTCCACTCCGGCGCGCTCGGCTGGAACGGGTTGATGACTTTCGGCATGCTCTACTGGCTTCTCCCTCGCGTCTTTCAGACACAACTCTGGAGCAAGAAACTGATGGCGGCCCACTTCTGGACCGCGACGATCGGCATTCTGCTCTACGTCATCGCGATCTACACCGCGGGGATCACCCAAGGCCTCATGTGGCGCGCCTTCACCGAGAACGGCGAGCTCCAGTACCCCAACTTCCTCGAGACCGTCCTTCGCCTCATGCCCATGTACTGGATCCGAGTCCTTGGCGGGACGCTCTTCCTCTCGGGAATGATCATGGCGGGCGTCAACATGTTCATGACCTGGCGCACTCGTCCGGCGACGTACGACGTGCCGGTTCACGAGGCCGCCCCGCTGAGCGCGACGTTCGTGGATCCCCCGGTCCCCACGAGTCGCCTCGAGGCCAACACCGAGTTCGCCAAGGAGTTCGACTCAAAGGTCATCCAGGGGTGGTTCCACCGCGTGTGGGAGCGCAAGCCGATGAAGTTCACGTTCCTGACGATCGTCGCGGTCCTCGTGGCGTCGCTCTTCGAACTCATCCCGACGCTTCTGGTCGGGGGCTTCGTGCCCAAACTCGGGCAGGTCAAGCCCTACACGCCGCTCGAGCTCGCGGGGCGTGACATCTACATCGCCGAGGGCTGCTACAACTGCCACTCGCAGATGATCCGTTCGCTCTATGCCGACACCGAGCGGTTCGGCGAGTTCAGCCGGCCTGGCGAGTCGCAGTACGACCATCCCTTCCAATGGGGCTCGCGCCGCATCGGTCCGGATCTTGCGCGCGAGGGCCTGCGTCAATCGGCGAGTTGGCAGGCGGACCATCTCTATCACCCGCAGGACCTGAGCGCCGGCTCGATCATGCCGTCGTATCCGCACCTCTTCTCGCAGGACCTCGATTTCGACGCGATCCAGTCGCGTGTGAAGTCCATGGCGATGCTGGGCGTGCCGTATGGCGACATGATCAAGGAGACCAAGGCAACCGAAGCCGCCAAGGCCCAGGCCAAGGATCTCTCGAAGCTCATCGCGGACCAAGGGAGCGCGCGGGCGGCCGAGGGTGAGCGCCTTGAAAACAAGAAAGCCATCGCGCTGGTCGCGTACCTCATGCGTCTGGGTGTGGACTTCACGAAGCCCGCACCGGCGGAAGCGCCGGCCGTTGCCGATCAGCCCGCGTCCCCAGCCCCCGATTCTCCGACCGCGTCTTCCGACGCGCCCCACCACCAGGAGGCCAGCCGATGAGTCTCAGCGAGATCATGGGGTCGCTCCAGCTCTGGATCTTCCCCGTCGTGTCGATGGTGATCTTTCTCGTCGTGTTTTCGTGTGTGTGTGTGTCGATCTTTGCCCGGCGGTCCAAGCAGTCCGCCGGCGAGGCCGCCCGCATCCCGCTCGATGACGCGCCGATCGTGACGAACTCAGGAACCCTCTCGCCCCTCGCGCCCTCCACGTACTCGGGCAAGGAGCACGCATGAGCACCCCCCCCACCCACCCCACNNCTCCGCCCAAGGACCACCTGAGTGATCACGAGTATGACGGGATCCGGGAGTTCGACAACCCCACGCCGGGGTGGTGGCATCTCATCTTCATCGGGAGCGTGGTCTTCTCGCTCTTCTACTACGCGTTCTGGGAAATGAGCCCCCTGGCCCCGACGCCCCAGTCCGAACTGGTCCGCCAGAACCTCGTGAAGGATCGCAAGATCTTCGGGAGTGTGGGCGATATCAAGAACACGCCGAGCGATCTGTTCATGCTGATGAAGAACGAGTCTTTGATGCGTGTCGCCGAGTCGAAGTTCGGCGCCAACTGCGCCCAGTGCCACGGGCCCAAGGGGGGCGGGATCAACGGCATGAACCTGACCGACGACTCGTACAAGAACGCCAAAGTCATCACGGACCTGTACACCGTCATCACCAAGGGCGCGAACAACGGCGCGATGCCCGCGTGGGAGGCGACCATGAGCGACAAGGAGCGCGTGCTCATGGCCGCCTATGTCGCGAGCTTGCGAGGACAGAAGGTCGAGAATCCCAAGGCGCCCGAGGGCGTGCCCATCCCGCCGTGGATCGAGCCCAAGAGTTGATCGCGCTGTGCGAGCCACGTGGGCCTTGTGTATATTGCCGAGTGTGAGTTGACATGGTCGCACCATCGCAGACGAATCCAGAGCACGCCCCTTCCACAAGGCCCGAGGGGACGCTCCCACCCGATCGCATCTCCGTGCTCTCCACGCTGCGCGAGGACGGGTCGCGGCGGTGGCTGAAGCCCAAGCCCAGCCCGGGCAAGTTCTGGCAACGCCGACGGGCCGTGGCCTATGCCTTGATCGCGCTCTTCACGGTCATCCCCTACATCAAGTTGGGTGGACACCCCATCATCCTGCTCGACGTCGCCCACCGAAAGTTCCACATCTTCGGGACAACCTTTCTCCCAACCGACACGCTCTTTCTGGCGCTTCTGGTCCTCAGCGTGTTCGTCACGATCTTTCTGCTCACGGCCCTCTTCGGACGCGTGTGGTGCGGCTGGGCCTGCCCGCAGACCGTCTACATGGAGTTCCTCTTCCGCCCCATCGAGCGGTTCTTTGATGGCACGCCGGGACGCGTCAAGAAGGGATTCCTCCAGACCACGCCCGTCGGACGCGTCCTTAAATACATCGCGTTCTTCGTCATCGCGTGCTATCTCGCACACACCTTCCTCGCGTACTTTGTCGGCGTTGATCAACTCCGGGTCTGGGTGACGCGATCGCCGATCGAGCACTCGAGTTCGTTTCTGGTGATGGTCGTCGTCACCGGATTGATGCTCTTTGACTTTGGATTCTTCCGCGAGCAGACGTGCCTGGTGGCGTGCCCGTATGGACGGTTCCAGTCGGTCCTGCTCGACCGCAACTCGCTGATTGTGAGTTACGACCATCGGCGTGGCGAGCCGCGGGGCAAGGCCAGGAAACCCGCGAGTTCCAGTGATATCTCGCTCCCCATCGCCCAGGGCGACTGCGTCGACTGTGGCCTGTGCGTCGCCACGTGTCCCACCGGCATCGACATCCGTAACGGGCTCCAGATGGAGTGCATCCACTGCACCCAGTGCATGGACGCGTGCGACGCGGTCATGACCAAACTCGGGCGCGACCCGGGGCTTATCCGTTATAGCAGCACCGCCCGCAACGAGGGCGAGGCCCCGAAGCGCTTCAGCCCTCGCGTCATCATCTATCCAACGATCCTCACGATCCTCGTCACGACGCTGGGCGTCCTGCTCACGCACCGCGATCCGGTGGACGCGACCATTTTTCGGGCCCGGGGCATTCCCTTCACCACGCTCGACTCCGGCGAGATCGGCAACAACTTCTCCATCAAACTCGTCAACCGACTCGACCGCGCGACGAGCGTCACGCTCACGCCCCACAAGGGAATCACGACCATCATGGGCGTCTCGGGCCCGATCGCGCTGGAGGTTGGCGAGACCAAGTCCGTGCCGGTGATGCTGATCGCGCCGCCCAACACATTCATCTCCAGCCGCCTCGCCGCCGAGGTTCTCGTGTCGGGCGAGGACAAGTTCGAGCACGCGTTGTCGGTCTCGATGATCGGGCCGCCGAAGAATGGGAAGGTCAAAGAGGGTCCGGCGTCGGATTCCACGCCGCCGGGCGCATCCGGGGCACCATGAGCAAGGTCCTGTTCATCGCGTTCGTGGCCGTCTTTGTTCTCGCGAACGCGGGGATCGCGACGTGGACTATCGTGGCCGCCGCTCGTCATCCCGATCCGGTCGTGCATGCACAGTCCACGACCGAACCCAGGCAGATCGCCGCGTACGCGAAGCCTGCCTCTCTGCTGCGCTGGCACGCGATGCTCGAGGCCGACACCGGAGCATCTCGCATCCGCCTCGTGGACGCCGACGGCACCTCGATCCGTTCGGCCATGCTCTGGCTGGAATCCGCCGACGACTCCTACACGTTCGCGGCCGAGTCTGAGCCCGGCGTCTATGAGGTTCCCGCCGGGGTGAAGCCCGACCGCTTCGTGCTCCGCGCGTATGGGATCGCCGCCACCGGAACCATCACGACGGAGGCGCCGCGATGATCGGACTCGCGCTCGCGGCCCTCGTTGGCGGGCTCGGCGGCAGCCTGCACTGCGCGGGGATGTGCGGGCCCATCATGATCGGCGCGACCGTGCCCCTCACCGTCGCGGGGAGTCCTACTCCCCTCGACGCGCGCGACTCCCGCCGAGCCACCATCCTCTACAACGCCGGGCGCGGGCTCTCGTATCTGCTGCTTGGGTTCATCGGCGGCGCCGTGGGCGGCGCGGTGAACATGCTGGGCGATGCACGCGGACTTTCCAAGGCCGCGGCGATCCTCTCCGGATCGATCCTGATGGCGTGGGGCGCGATGGCGCTCCTCCGATCCACGCGTTGGGGTGCGCAGACACTCGCACCGTACTTTGGCGTGCCTCGCCCCATGCGACGTGTCATCGCGAACCTGCACGCTCGTGCCGGCTCGCCACGTCTCGCGCCCGCTGCTCGTCCATTGCTGATCGGCGCGTGCTCCGGACTCATCCCGTGCGGCTGGCTCTACGCCTTCCTCACGAGCGCTGCCGCCACGGGGTCCTCGCTCCAGTCCGCATTGCTCATGCTCTTCTTCTGGCTGGGAACGCTCCCCGTGATGGGATCGCTGGGCCTGGTCGCTTCGAAGCTCTCATCGCGTGCCCGCCGCGTGCTCCCGGTCGCGTCCGCGGTGGTGGTGGTCGCGATGGGCGCCGGCGTAATCGTGTGGCGTGCGGCCCCACTCGCCGCGACTCCATCCCCCGACGCCGCACCGGTTTGCCACGGAGACGCCCATGTCGCGCGCGTCGGCCACTAGTGTGACAAGCGTCGGTCGCGAGTCGGCACGCGCGACTGGAACGGCCGCACCCGATTCACGGGTCGCCTGCGCCCACTGCGGCTTGCCCGTTCCAGGCGCCTTCCGCGCCGATCCACAAACGCCGGCCTTTTGTTGTGCCGGATGCCAGACGGCGTACGACATCATCCACACGTGCGGCCTCGATCGCTACTACCTCCTGCTCCAGAACGCCGCCAACCCGGTAAAGACCAAAGGCCGCTCCTTCGCCGAGTTCGACGATTCGGAGTTTCTCAAGGCCTCGGTCGCGACCACACCCGAAGGTTTGTCCTCGATCGAACTCGTGCTCAGCGGCGTGCACTGCGCGGCGTGCGTGTGGCTGGTCGAACGCCTGCCACGCCTTGCACCGGGCGTGCTGAGCGCCCGCCTCGACCTGCGGCGGTCACGCGTGCGACTCGCGTGGAACCCGGGTGCCGTCGCGCTCTCCACCATCGCACGCACCCTCGACTCAATCGGGTACACCCCCGCGCCGATCCGTGACGCCGCCTCGCAGACGCGGCACCTCCGCGACGATCGCGCCCAACTCATCCGCCTCGGCGTCGCCGGCGCGTGCGCCGGCAACGTGATGCTCTACGCCATCTGTCTCTACGCGGGCGTGCTCGCGGGCATCGAGGCGGGGCACGCCCTGCTCTTCCGCGTGCTGAGCCTCATCGTCACGACGATCAGCGTCGCGTGGCCGGGTCGTGTCTTCTTCCGCAGCGCCCTCGCCGCGATTCGTGCTCGTACGCCGCACATCGACATTCCCATCGCGCTCGCCCTTTCCGTCGGCTGGGTGTGGAGCGTGTACTCGACGATCACACGGTCCGCCGACGTCTACTTCGACTCGCTCGCGATGCTCGTCTTCGCGTTGCTCGTCGGGCGGTACGTCCAGTCGCGCCAGCAGCGTCGCGCCCACGATGCCGTCGCCGCACTCTTTGCGCTCACGCCGACCTGGGCCCGCGTGGTCGAAGGTGGCGACTCGCGCGAGGTCGCGACGGAGTCGCTCGCCTTGGGAACGATCATCGAGATCCATCCGGGCGAGGCCGTCCCGGCGGACGCGACGATCACCACCGGCGCCTCGCTCCTGGATCGCTCCCTCCTCACCGGCGAATCCACGCCAGTCGAGGCGACGGTCGGCAGCACCATCCTCGCCGGAACGACCAACCTCACCTCCACGATTCGTGCGACGGTCATCGCCTCGGGACCGGCAACCCGCCTCGGAGCGATCACTCGACTCATGGAGGACGCCGCGACACGCCGCGCGCCGATCGTGCAACTCGCCGACCGCATCAGCGCGGTCTTCGTGGTGGCAACGATCGTTCTTTCGATCATCGCGGCCGGAGTGTGGGCCCATGCCGGCGCCTCCAAGGCGATCTCGCAGGCCGTCGCGATGCTGGTCGTCACGTGCCCGTGCGCCCTCGGCCTCGCGACCCCGTTGTCTTTGAGCATGGCGATGGGCAAGGCCGCCCGGTCCGGCATCCTCATCAAGGGCGGCGACGCGCTCCAACGCCTCGCACACCCGAGGACCATCATCCTCGACAAGACGGGCACGCTCACCCAAGGCCGGATGTCCATCGTCGCGCATGTCGGTGATACCCACGCTCTCGCCCTCGCCGCCGCCCTCGAGCGCCACTCCAATCACCCCATCGCGCGGGCCCTCGCGGCGTACGAGCACGCCTCTCCGCACGACCCGACCGAGGTGCATGCCGAGCCGGGACGAGGGATCGAAGGGCACGTCGCCGGGTCGCGTGTTCTCGTCGGACGGCCGGACTATGTGAGCACACGCGGCACGGGCGCGGACGTGTTCGACACACCGATTTCCGATTGGACCAACGCCGGGCACACGCCGATTCTCGTGGCCATCGATGGGCGGACGCGGGCCGCCGTGGCGCTTGACGATTCTGTACGCGATGAGGCCTTGGAGACGACGAAGACGCTTCGCCGCACCGGCGCGACGCTCATCATCGCCTCGGGCGACCATCCCGGCGTGGTCGCCCGGGTCGCCGGGGTGCTCGGCATCGAACAGGCGAATGGGCACTTGGAGCCCGAGGACAAGGTGCGTCTCGTGGAGTCGCAACGCGAGCATGGGACGGTCGTCATGATCGGAGATGGCGTGAACGACGCCGCCGCCCTGGCCGCCGCCGACGTGGGCATCGCGATCCGTACCGGCGGCGACGCGAGCGGAGTGCACGGCGTGGAGGCCTCGCTCGCGGCGGCGGATGTCTCGCTCGCCACGCCCGGCATCGCTCAGATCGTCGACGTCATCACGGCCGCACGCAGAACCATGCGTGTGATCAAGCGAAACCTGTTTGTGTCGCTTGGGTACAACGTGCTCGCCGCGTCGGCCGTCCTGTTGGGCGTGGTCACGCCACTCTTTGCCGCGATCCTCATGCCGGTGAGTTCGCTCAGCGTCCTCGCGCTCGCGACGATGTCGCGGACGTTCGACGCGAAGCCTGCGCCTCGCACGAAACTCGCGAGCACACGGAGGCCCTTGCCATGACGATTCTGTACGTCATCGTGCCGCTCGCCTTGCTCTTTGCCGGCGCCGCCGTAGTGGCCTTCATTTGGGCGACGCGTGACGGACAGATGGATGACCTCGACACTCCCCCGGTGCGCATGCTCGATGACGATTGAACTCGCACGCCATCATCGGCGTGGATCCGCGCGAAACAGCACCGCCACGTGGTTCACATTCGTTCCCGTCGGTCCGGTCCGGATCTCACACCCGACGGCCTCGAGCACTCGCGCCGAGTCGTGAGTTGCGAGTCCGAGTGCCGCATCGGAACCATTCGCCGAGGCCTCCGCCACGGTGCCGCCATCGACCACAGCGCCCGCGTTCGGCGTTGGTCCATCTCCACCATCGGTGGAGAATGCCAGCACGCCCACACCTTTATGCCCCGCGATCTCGATCGCCGCGGCCAGCGCGAACTCCTGGCTCGGCCCGCCCCGACCGGTTGACTGCCCGACATCGACGGTCGTCTCGCCACCCAGAATCCACGCGTCGCGTCCTGCTGGCGAAGCCTTCGTATGAAGCGATTCACGCGTCCATCGCCGGGCGACCGATGACGCGTGTCCCTCGACGCTCCCGCGAACCTCCATCACCGTGAATCCGCTCGCTTCGATGATCCGCCTCGCCGCGTGAAGTGCCGTCGTGTTGTTGCCCACGATCTCGTGCCGCACGCGAGAGAGTCGCGAGCCGTCCGGCTTGGGCGTTTCTTCAGACTCGCCCCGCATACCGCGCTCGAGGACACGCGCCACACCCGCGCACGCCGGGTTTCTCGCCAGGTCATAACGCGCCATCACCTCGAGCGCCTCGGCGAAGGTCGAGCGATCCGTCGCACACGGCCCCGAGGCGATGACATCCAACGGATCGCCGATCACGTCGGAGAGCACGAGCGCCTCGATCGATTCGGCATCGCACATCGCCCCCAGCCGGCCACCCTTCAGGCGTTCGACGTGCTTTCGCACGGCATTGATCTCGCGGATCGTCGCGCCCGCACGCATGAGACGCGACGACACCTCCGCGATCTCGTCGAGGGACACGCCGTCCACCGGCAACGTGAGATAGGCCGACCCACCACCGGACACAAGCACGAGAAGCCTCTCGTTCACCGAAACATCCCGCACGAACGACTCCACACGACGCGCCGCGTCCACGTTCCTCGGCGTTGGTCTTGGATGATCCGCACGCCACACCTCCAGGCACGACGGCAGCGTCCCTCCCCGATCTCGTCGCACGGGCGTCCCGGGGCCTCTCTCGACTCTCTTTCCATCTCCCGACAACTCCCCCGCGACCACCACTCCACCCACCAATCCCGTCCCGAGTACCTCCACCGCCCCCCTCACCATTCCCACCGATGCCTTGCCGAACGCGACAACCTTCCACGCCCGCCCCTCAAACTCCGCGGCTCTCGCTCTCAACGCGCGTTCCACCAATACACCCGGTTCCACCGCCGCCAGCACCTCGCGCACCACGCGGTCCGACAACGCCCGAAGTTCTTCGCGCCACGCGCTCATCACGCCCTCTCGCCCGACTTCGTTCTCGGCGTGAGCCGTGCCAGCCGCTCGATCGCCGCCTCCAGTGTCTCACGCTTCTTGCAGAACGCGAACCGTGCGAGGTGCCGCGCGTCCCTCCCCTCGAGATAGAACGCGCTCGGCGGGATCACCGCCACGCCCACCTCACGCGCCAGCGTCCTGCAGAAGTCCCAGTCATCCTCGAATCGGAACGCCGAGTGGTCCGCCATGATGAAGTACGACGCCGCGGGCACGCAGACCCTGAACCCCTGCCGCTCCAGCGCGCTGGCCAAGAGATCCCGATTGCTCTTGAGCAGCGTCACAAGATCACGGATCGACTCCGCGCCCCTCGTGATCGCCACCGCCGCGGCGTGCTGCAATGGAGTCGCCGCGCCGTACGTCAGGAACTGGTGGGCCGCGCGGACGCCCGCGGTCAAACTCGGCGGCGCCACCACCCAGCCGATCTTCCACCCCGTGAGACTGAACGACTTCCCCAGACTCGACATCGTCACCGTCCGCTCGCGCATCCCCTCGAGCGTCGCGATCGGCACGTGGCTCGCCCCCTCGTCATAGATCAGGTGCTCGTAGACCTCGTCGGTGAACGCGAGCAGGTTGTGCTCCACGCACAGGCGTGCGATGACTTCCAACTCCGCACGCGTGTACACCTTCCCCGTCGGATTGTGCGGCGTGTTGATCAGGATCGCCCGCGTCCTCGGCCCGATCGCGCCGCGGAGTTCGTCCTCATCAAACCAGAATCCCTCGTGCGCACCCACACCCCACACCTTCGGCGGGCGCAACTTCACAATCCTGGGCACCGCGCGCGCCATCGCCAGGCACGGGCGATACGAGTCATAGAACGGCTCGAAGAGGATCACCTCGTCGCCCGGATCGAGCAGCCCCAACATCGTCGAGGCGATCGCCTGCGTGCAACCCGTGGTCACCGTCACCCACGAGTCTGCCTCGATCTCTCCCAGAGCGTCGAACCCGCGTGCGGACCACGACCGCGCGATCGCTTCGTTGAGGTTCGGTACGCCCATCATCCGCGCGTACTGGTTGTGCCCCTGGTCGATCGCCTCGCACGCCGCCTTCTTCACGAACTCCGGCCCGTCGAAGTCCGGGAAGCCCTGCGCCAGGTTCACCGCCCGGTGCTTCGTCGCCAGGGCCGTCATCTCGGCGAAGACCGACGTCCCGAAGGGCTTGAGCGCCCCACTCACCCGCATCCCACTCGTGCCATTCGTGTTCCGCATGCTCACAGGATACTCGATTCACCGCGTGCGACCTCCCGCGCGGTGTTTGAGCACGAGTGTCCGTCGCGCACTGGACGCGCCTGTCGCCCGGGCGTGAGTGTGGGCCCGAAGCGAGTCCGGTGCCCGCCGAACGCCCGACTTCACGGTCGAGCCCAGGACCCCCGAGGCTACCAGCCCTCGTCTCGTCCGCCCGTCCCCCTCCCGCGCAGGATCGCGATGATCACCGGCCCGCCGACGAGCGAGGTCAGCACGCTGATCGGCAATCGCCCGAACTCCGGCATCACCTCCCGCAGCGCCGCCACCGCCAGGTCCGCCCCCACGACCAGCGCCGCCCCCACCACCGCGCTCAGCACCACCAGCACGCGATGCGACGGGCCCACCAGTCGCCGCACGACATGCGGGGCGATCAAACCCACGAACCCCACCGACCCCGCCAACACCACCGCGCTCGCCGCGAGCACGCCCGACGCGATGAACAGCATCGCCCGCAGCCGCCCCATCGCGACACCCACGCTCCTCGCCTCGTCCTCGCTCAGACTCGCGGCATCCATCGCCGGCCCCAGGCACGCGCCGACTCCCACGCCCGTCGCCACCACCACCGCGCACGCCATCGGCGTCGCGTCCGTCATTCGCACGTCCCGAATCGAGCCCGCCAACAGCCGCGTGATCTCGACGCCGTCGACCGTGACGCTGCCACTGGTGGGCTCGTGCAGCCGGTTGAGCAGTCTGAGCAGCGTCGACTTGCCACTGCCCGATAGACCCATGAGCACGAAGATCTCGCCCGTCCGTATGTCGAGGCTCACGTCGGCGACCCCGACCGCCATGCCGAGCTCCTCGTGCACGGCGCCCTTCGAGGCGCCGTCCCTCAGGAGCGCGACGGCGCGCGCAGGGTCGGCGCCGAAGACCTTGTAGAGGCTCCTGACGGCTAGCTTGACGCTGCCGTGCTCGCGGGGGGTCGTCGTCTGATCCATGCTCGTCAACTCCGTAACGGTGCCTGAAGGGAACGCGTGGTCACTGGCCTGCTTGGTTCAACCTCGGTTCGACGCCTGCCGCCCACACGTCCTGGGCTGTTCGCGTCGAAGACGTTCCCGAGGGTACACCAGATGCCGCCTCCCGCTGGCGCGCGCCGCTGCTCGAACCGCGGCCGTTGACAGCGAGCGCCGCTCGCCGTAGACTGCCGGAAACGTTTCCAGGTTCCGTTCGCCTCGTTCCGCGCCGGGGTCTCACAGCGCCGCCCCGCCGTCGTAGGAGCAGCCAGCACAGGCAGCAAGGACGCAGCAGCGTGAGGGCCACCATCAAGGACGTCGCCAGCAGAGCCAACGTCGGCATCGCCACGGTGTCGCGGGTGCTCAACGGTGAGGAGTACGTGGCCGCCGCCACGAGGGAGCGCGTCCTGGCCGCCTGTCACGACCTCGGGTACACCCGCAACAACCTCGCGCGCAGCCTCAAGACGGGCGCGACGGACAACATCGGCGTCGCCATCATGTCGCGTCACGCACCGGTCATCCTCAACCCCTTCTACGCCGTCGTCATCGGCGGCATCGAGCAGGCGCTGGAGGACGCAGGCAAGCACCTGCTGCTCAGCAGCCTCAGGCGCCGCGACGAGCTCATCGACCTGGCGCGCGAAGGCAGGGTCGATGGCCTGATCGTCGTCGGCTGCGACATCGCCGACCACGAGCTGGCCCGCCTGGCGGAGAGCGGCAGGTCGGTGGTCCTCATCGACAACGAGTTCGACGGGCTCACCTCGGTCAGCACCGACAACCATCAGGGAGGCAGGCTGGCTGCCGAGCACCTGCTCGCCACCGGCTGCACGCGCCCCGCCTTCGTGGCCGAGAACCTCGACAACCCCAACTTCAAGCAGCNNGTCGGCGTGCAGGGCCCTGCATCAGGCTGGGCTCAGGCTGCCCGACGACGTCAGGCTCATCGGGTTCGACGACATCTACCTCGCCGCGCAAGCCGAGCCGGCGCTGACCACCGTCAGGGTCGAGAAGCTGGAGCTGGGTCGCCTGGGAGCCACCAGGCTCCTCGACCTGCTCGGCGGCTCGTCGCCCGACCAGCGGACGGTGCTGCCGACCGCGCTCGTCCACAGGGCAACGGCATGAGGGCACAGCGCGAGGGGCTTCTCGTGGCCGCACACGGTGACGGCGCGCTGTCACGCCTGCGCCGCTCCAACCCGATCGGCTACTTGTTCACGCTCCCGTACCTGATCTTCTTCGCGGTCTTCGTCGCGTACCCCGTCGGCTTCGCCGTCTACCTGACCGTCCACAACTGGAACATCGTCAGGCCAGAGCGACCGTTCGTCGGCCTCGCCAACTTCGAGCGCCTGTTGTTCCGCGACGAGCTGTTCTGGAAGGCGCTCTACAACACCGGCGTCTTCCTGGTCGTGCACATCCCCCTGCAGATCGTCGTGGCCCTGGCGCTCGCCGTGATCCTCAACCAGCAACTGGTGGCGCGCGGCATGTTCCGCGTGTCGTTCTTCCTGCCGTACGTGACGTCCGGCGCCATCATCAGCCTGGTGTGGCTGCGGCTCTACGCCGACGACGGCCTGCTCAACCAGCTCCTCGCGCGCGTCGAGCTCGGGCCGGTCGGCTGGCTGTCGGACCCGAGGCTGGCCATGGTCAGCATCGCCATC
>JRYD01009459.1_pt1 | contig 26607 bp, 15 predicted proteins | sample 235311 | NCBI WGS metagenome assembly JRYD01 (sample SAMN03074213, study PRJNA261472) | activated sludge metagenome | biome: Common Effluent Treatment Plant; feature: Wastewater; material: Activated sludge; isolation source: activated biomass in a lab-scale reactor treating industrial wastewater at... | reverse complement strand
CCATTAGCATCTTGCACAACTATATTGTAACTACCGGGGGTCAAATTACTAAATACATTTCCGGATTGATATGTTGCTCCATTATCAATTGAATATTGCAAAGGTGTAGTACCATTTGAAGCTGTAATAGTAACTGATCCGCTATTTGCACCATTGCATATAATTTCAACAGTAGCCACATTGTCAATGTGTGGACCCGGTGCATCTGATATATTAATACTACCAGACGCTGTACAGCCATTCGCATCCTGAACAACTATTGAATAAACCCCTGTTGCTAATCCACTAAAACTTGCACTTGCCTGAAAAGTAACACCTGCATCAATACTAAACTGATAAGCCGGTGTACCACCATTGGCAATTGCGCTTACGCTTCCATTAGTTTGGCTACAAGTTGTGTTGACTGAATTTAGATTCAGGCTTAACGTTGTTGGTTCAACAACATTAATACTGCTTGTTGTTGTACATCCATTTGCATCACTAACTACAATACTATAACTGCCTGCAGCAAGCCCGGAGAAAAAACTTCCTGCCTGAAAGGTTAACCCATTATCAATTGAATAATTCAAAGGTGCTGTTCCTGAATTGGCAACAATATCTACTGTGCCATCAGACTGACCATTACATCCAACCGGTGTTGCTGTAACATTAACAATAACTGCTGAAGGGGCATCTGTAATATTTGTTGTTGTACTTGCAGTACAACCATTGGCATCCTGAACAGTGACAGTATAGTTACCTGCTGCAAGGTTGTTAAAGTTTGTCGAAGGCTGATAGGAGCCACCATTTATTGCATACTGTAAAACGCCTGACCCACCGCCACCACTTGCAGTTATTGAACCATTACTTTGTGTACATGTTGTACCAACATTGTTTGCCGATATGCTCAATACCGGAGGATCAGCTATAACAATAGCAGTTGAAACAAGACAACCTACTGCATCACTGACAACAGCATTGTAAGTACCCGCAACTAATCCATTAAAAACATTACCTGATTGAAATGTTGTACCATTATTAATACTGAATTGAAGTGTACCGGTTCCACCACTTGCATTGATTGTAATTGAAGCATTATTATCACCGTTACATAATAGTGATGTTGCATTAGTTGCATTTATAACAGGTGCAGATGAATTATTTACTTGTGCATTGATTGTTTGTGTACAACCATTTGCATCAACAACTACAACATTATAGTTTGCTGCAGCAAGGTTATTAAAGGTATTTGATGCCTGATAAGGTGCCCCACCAGTTATGCTAAATTGTAATGCTCCTGTTCCTCCACTTGCAGTAACAACCAATGAGCCATTACTGTTGCCACAAGTTGCATCTGTTGTTAAAACATTGGATATATTTATCTGTGCAGGTTGTGTCACATTGAGCGTTACACTGGACGTACAGCCATCAACATCACTAACAACAACCGAATAAGTTCCTGCAGTCAATGATATAAAACTATTTGAAGCCTGATAAGTTGTACCGTTATCAATACTATATTGTAAAGGTGGATTTCCCCCTGCTGCATTAACAACTATACTACCATTGCTACCGCCAAAGCAACTTACTTGCGTTACCGGACTACTATTTATAACTGGATTTGATGATGGAGCTACACTAACAACCTGCGATGATGTGCAGCCATTAGCATCTTTAACAACAACCGTATAACTGCCTGCGGCAAGATTATTAAATACAGATGCAGCACTAAATGTTGTACCATTATCAATACTGTACTGTAAAGGAGCGACACCTCCATTTGCAAAAATATTTATTGCTCCATCATTACTATTACACTTTGTTCCGATTGCATTGGCTGCTATAACTATTGCAGGTGGTGTTGTAATAGAAAAATAGGTAGTTGAAGAACATCCGTTATTATCAATAGTGGTGAGTGAATAATTTCCTGCTGCAAGATTGGGAATAGCATGAGCACTATTTATATTATTTACCTGCATCATTGTTCCTCCGGAACTGTTTTGCCAGATATAAGTCCATGGAGATACTCCTTGAGCTATGCCGTTTGCACTTCCAACATAGCCATCACAAAGCGGATTGTTTGGGTTTACAATCGGAGGTTGACAACAAGCTAGTGTTGCAAAAAAATCAGTCACAGGATCTCCGGTACAAGCTAATGATGTCCATGATCCGGATTCACCATCACCGTATGTGTCAATGCTGACATTTAAACTTGCACCTTGAGTACACTGTGAAGCCGGCATTGTTCTGACACTAAAGCAAAATGTCCAGTTACAACTATTAGTAGCGTTATTATCACCGAAATTATTACCGGGATTACCATCCATAAAACCTAAAGGACTTCCTAATCCAGATTCATAATAGAACCCCGGCCCGTGAATTACTCCGGTTGCAGAACTTGTGATGTTAGTGTTATACCAACCCCATGCACCGGCACCCGAACAGTTAGCTGGCATAACCGTGGTTAAGGTACTCATATCCCAACCGGCACCAAACGTTGGAACTACAGCATGAAGCCAGTTAACTGATGTTTGATTATAGTCAGAAATGGTATAACAAAAATTAACCAACTGCCCCGCCTGATAGGTTCCATTAACAGGTGGAGGATTCACGACCAGATTATTTACAATAACACAACCCTGGCAATCAAAATTATTTTGCAATGCCAAATTAAAATCACATTGGTCATTTAAATTACCTCCACTTACCTGAAGATAATATGTACCTGCAGCCAGTCCACCAAATGAAGTATTTAAAATACCCCCTGCCCCTATTGCACATCCTCGCCCAACCAAATTATTACAGGTAGTACCGGCATATAATGCCAGATTAGGCGTTTGGATTCCTCCGGATATTTGAACATTGAGAGTGGGGCCGGTCAGATTTAAACGATACCATACATCAGCAGCTGGGCTTGCCATATTGCCTGAAGGATTACATCCTGTTAAAGTTGTATATGGCATTTCAGCTGTTGCACATAAGTTGGTAGTACTGACATTTACCCATGAGCCTATGCCATTAGGACATGCTGCAGGTGCAGGAAGCATACCAAGGTTTTGTGCTCCACTGCAAGCATCATTTGCAGGTGCCGGACCACCATTACATGTTTGAAGACAACTACCACCGGCAGCACAGGTAACACAGCTAATTGATGCTGTCCACCCTGCATGATTTATTGAACCATCTGATGTAAAAACAAAAGTCAAACAGCCGGAAGTTCCTGTAACCACGCCAGGACTTGTCGTTCCGGTATATGATCCGATTAATGGTGATGCTGTATTTGGGCCGTTATAAATTCTTAAAAAATCAAAACTATTTTCAAGATTAAAAGCAGTAAAAGAAATCCTGATGCATTGTCCGGCAGTGTTGCTACACAAAGTCATTGTATTGTTTTGGTTGAGGCCATAATTTGAGCCTCCACCTCCACTATCATAAAAGTTCCCTGCACAGGTTGAAACATTGGTATTGCTCATTAAATAATTCTGAGCAATTGTAGAAAAAGAAATTACGAAAAAAATTCCGGTGGTGAGTAATTGTCTAATCATGGGCCAGACTGATTAATTGAAACTTAGATTGGTGGTTTATTAAGAGGGCACTTAACTTCTGCTCCGGCAATAAACCGGATTGAACAATATTGAAAATACTACTCAGCTTATTTTTTAAAACCATTCGAAGCAATTTAAAAAGTTATTCGCTATGGGCTGATATCTGTAGTCTTTGGTGCTTTAGTGGTGGCTTACTTAGTCGGGGTAAATTTAATGTAATTTTCATAAAAACAAATAATTTTAATCAGCCCAACAGAATTAATTTTCCACATTTACGAATACAGTAGCATCTCCTTTATTAATGCGAAATATTAACCAATAAATTATCTGCTGCAATTCAATGAATTAGGGTTTTGAAAAGATAAATTTGAAGACCTATGCAACTTTTAGGCTATTTAATGCTCTTACTGCATAGTTCCGAAGCCATGATGGAATTTTTGCCATGATAGCAGCTATGAAAAACACATATAAGGAGCGCCTGTCTGATTTAGAATTCGGTTTTGGTTAGTCATTTTCTTTTAGACAGGCTTCCTTCTTTTAAGAAAATAATTCCTTACTTAGTCCTTAAACCTCAGAAAGAAAAAGATACTTATAGAATTTTTTATTAATGTAAATTGCAGCTACTTACTCTGTAATGGCTTTATAGTAGCTATAACTTAACTCACGTTTTTCCGTCTTCTCTTTTTCATACAAATATCTGATTATGATTAATGAAGATACATAAAATGGAAGCAATGGAATCCTGTAACGAACAAGGCTTCCAAAATTACTTGTTGAGATACCTACTGCGAATGCAAAAAACAAACTAAATATTAATGAAAAAGTAAGCAAACTATTCTTATTGAAATATTTGAAGATACCAATAATTTTCACCTTATAAAGTACATATAAAGTAAATAATAATATAAAGAGATTTTCTAAGCCCGATACCATCATCATAACATTCCTTGCTTCTGTAATATAGGGTCTGAATAATGCAGCATTAATTGCCAACGGCATGTGAATTAACATACTTTGAACTGTTGGTTCTATTTCACCAATGCTAAAAGAATTGCCTCCATAATAATCCGACTGCAAATCTGTATTCGAAACAACTGCTTCGTCCAGAAGTCTGTCAATTTTAAATTTCCCTAGCTCCTCACTCAAAGTATTAAGAAGTAAAAATCCAGAAAGCCCAACAATTATCATAATTAAAGGAAAAGTTACTTTCCGGATAAATCCTCCTCTGATCTTGGACGTTAATTTACTTACAATCCAAATGAGTGCACCGGGAAGTACTCCAATAAAAATATAGGCTTTAATCGAAATGATTATCCAGGCAGAAATAATTACTATTACAAGATTTTTAAAAACCTTCTTAGGTACAATAAAAACGTAGTAGAAAGAATAAAAAAAATAACCTAATGCACTCAAAGTAATTGAATCTTTTAAAATACCTGATCCCCAGAAAAAAACTGAGGGTAAAAAGAAAAATGTATAGGCAAGCGGACGTTCCAATTTAGGAAATTCCATAATAAAAATCTGATACATTCGCCAAACTCCTCCAAATGAAACCAACGCCAGTAGCATTACCGTTGGCACCATCTGTTGTAATCCAACAAGCGTAAATGGCCAAAGTATTCTTGCTATAAAAAACGATTCAGGGCTCCTATAATAAACAAATGTTCCGGTGGTACTATCCAAATAACTGAATTTGTAATTCTCCCAACCATTTATCACCACATCACCAAAATGAATAAAATTTTTAAACAACAGGTTTGTCATGGTCATTGAATCAAAGAAATAATAAATGGTATCGCCACCTGAATAGTAAAGCGTATATACCAATACCACCATGATACCTCCGACAATTTTTGCCAGCAATCCGCCTAAAAAATAGCGATAGGAAGGGTTTTCCTCAATGTGTTTATCTCTTATAGATTTAGCAAAATAAAATATAAATAAGAGTAAAAAGATGGAATAAAAAATATCCATCCCCGTAAACTGATACCTATCTCCTCGTGCATATAAATATTGGAGAAACATTTTTTAATGAGCCGGCTTTTCCGGGTTTTTTATACCCTCTATTTTCATATTAAGTTTCTTTGATAAAATATCTGCCAGGATTTCCACATCAATTTTTTTTGCAACAATTTCTTTATTGCTATCGAGCAAATAAATCTGTGGTGTACTTGTAATATCAAATTCATACCTGAAATTATTCTGATATTTTGGGTCAGCTACATTTATCCAATCTAAATGTTTTTCGCGAATAAACTTTCGCCATTTATCCATTTCTGTCTCTGTACATATCGCATAAACCTCTGCTCCTTTTCCTTTTACTATGTCGTAAAGTTTTTTAACCTCAGGAACTACTTTCTGGCAATGTCCGCAATCCGGGTCCCAAAACAATAAAATTGTATATGGCGTTTTAATATTATACAATGCTTTATAGGTACCAGTTGTATCCTCCATAATCAAATTCTTTACTTTCTGACCAATCAAAATAGGTTCTAAAACTTTTACCCGCTCTTGTATTTTATACAGTGTTGTCGAGTCAACCCAGGTTGCCTGATCTTTGGTATAGTAGGTTTTGGCCATGTGCACAAAAACTGCATCCATACCCATAATATTTGATGTTTCATAGGTATTGGTAAGATACCAAACAACATATTTAAATACTTCGGGGTTGGGTCGGGCTTTTGCTACCAACATATCTGCCTCTTTGTTTATGCTGTCGGGTACCTGCATTACTAATTTCTTGATATAAGTATCCAGCTTAGTGTGAAACAAAGGCGTTCTCAATATACGTGCATCTGTAAAATCAACATTGTCTAAATAATGGGCTTTGTAATAACGGTAAGCAAAAGTTGAATCTTTCATCCCATTGGGTAACAAAGGTGCTTCAGGCACTTCGGGCTCTTGAGAGGTTTTAAAAACCTTACTTAACAAAAAGTCCGGGTAATCAGTAATATATTTCAATTTGAAATCTGTTACTACTTTACCAAGTTCCTTTAATTTATCAAGTGCATCAGTACTGTCCTTTGGAGTTTTAGCATTATGCATGGTAGCCTGAAGTGTTTCTGCCTCCTTTTGCTTATCCATAACGAATCTCAGGTAGTTGTAAAATTTCTGATTGTCATCAGAACCTTTCACTACCATGTTTTTTACCATATCTGCAGTGTCAGTTTCCATGGTAAAATTTTGTTCTTTATCTATTATCAGTTCAAAATATTTTTTACCTGGAACAACAAACAAATAAATTCCACCCGGCAATTTTTCTTTGCCTTTAAATATGACTATCCCTGCTGCATCTGCCTTGGCAGAATCCTGAATATATTGTTTGTCACCAAAGTAATTAGCAAGGTAATAAAGTGAATCTTTAAAAACAGGTGTAATCTTTACTTTTACCTGATAGCCATCGGAAGTTGCATTACTTTGAAATGCACTAAGAATGAATGCGGTTAACAAAACCGGAATGAATTTGATTTTACTCATATAAATTTAAAGGTTTGTAAAAGTATAGCTTTTACGCTAAAGACAAAATAGTGTTTGTAAAACTATCAGTCATTTTGTGAAATGAAAATGAACACACTTATCCAAAAGGCGCTTTTTCTACAGATAATTCTGAAAAACTTTTCATCATTAACACAATTTATCTATATCCTTAATGTTATCATTGCAATGCAAATCGAATATTTAATTTGTATCCAATGAAATTCCGGCTCACTTTGCTAATACTTCTGATTTTTGCACAACTAAATGCACAAACAGGTCTTGACAAATCCGAAATGCGTGATATGATTGCCATCTGCAATAGTTTCACCTTTATTGATTTGTATAAAAGTGATAAAAACATCATTCCAAAAGACTATCATAAGGTTTACACTTCAGGAGTTTTTGGCATGGATAATAAATTTCAGATTTATAAGAAAAATCACACTGCTGTAATTCATTTCAGGGGTTCCACAGACAAACAGGTTAGCTGGCTCGAAAATATTTATGCAGCAATGATCCCTGCACAGGGAGTTATAAATTTAGAGGGAGAAGATTTTCCTTATCATTTTGCTGATGATACCAGCGCTGCCGTTCATAGTGGCTACTCTTTAGGATTGGCATTTATGCATGCTGAATTGATTGACAGGATTAAAATACTTAACGATGATGGTATTTACGACATAATTATAACAGGACATAGTCAGGGTGGTTCGCTGGCCAACCTTGCCACAGCATGGCTCAATAATATAAAAGGCAAGGAAATTTCAGCAAAAAATAATTTCAGGACTTATGCATTTGCAGCACCAATGATAGGCAATCAGGCATTTGTCAATGAATACAACAGAAAGTTTTGTGACACAAAGAAAAGCTTCAATATCATTAACATTGCTGACCAAATACCTACATTTCCTATTTCTTATAATGATAGTGCCTCTTTAAAAAACAGTCTATGGGGCATGCTGTTCGATAATCAATCTTTCAATGCAAAAAAAGCTGCAACTGAGCAAGGAATTATTATGCTTGAAGATAAATTAGGTCAGATATTAAGAAGTGTTTCGGAGTCTGCACACAAAAGAATTGTAAAAAATGTTGGCTATGCCGAATTGCCTGACTACAAAAAAGAGTTTAACTACAAACCCATTGGAAACAGAGTTGAATTAGAAGCAGCACCTTATCCGCTTATGCTTCGTGATTCTTCAATACTGCAAAACGATTCGCTCATGCAAGTTTACAAGCGTGATGTAAATGGTAATTTTACTGACGAAAATCTTTACAAAAAAGCAGGATGGGGATGGCAACACAAACCATATAATTATTATGCAACCATATTAAGGATGTATTTCCCTGCAGATTATGCCCGAATGAAAAGAAAATATTTACCTGAAAACCTTTAATAAATTATTTCGAATACTTTGCAGAAATATTATTCATACTACTGCCTAAAGAAGCTGAGTAATTGAGCTTCACTTCACTGTTGCTGTAAATTCCTGTGCCATTTATTAAATGACTGTCATCATACTGATTAGGAATTACAATACTTGTTCCGCTGACAACAGCTTTTACAAAAGTAGATCCACCAAGATTGTAGAAGTTTGAAATCATTATCGTATCATCAATACCAACTTTAGAAATGTTTACTGAATAAAGAGGATCCGTTACACCGGTTGTTATATTAGAATCACGACAGGTCCAACTTCCGGTAAACTTATCTCTGTCATCACCTGTGCTATCATCATCGGGTGTGCAGGCTGTGAATGCCAACATCACCAAAGTTAATAAAAATAATACTTGCTTATTTTTTCTCATACCAATCTATCACGCAAGTTCAAACGATGCTTTCTTGCAGTATCTGCTGCAATATCATAACCTGCATCAAGATGACGCAGAACTCCCATAGCAGGGTCGTTGTGTAAAACACGTTTTAATCTTGTTGCTGCATCAGCAGTACCATCAGCAACAATTACCATTCCTGCATGAATACTATAGCCAATACCTACTCCACCACCATGATGCAGACTAACCCAGCTTGCACCTCCTGCTGTATTTATCAATGCATTGAGTATCGGCCAATCTGCAATGGCATCACTACCATCCTTCATTGCTTCTGTTTCCCGGTTTGGAGAAGCAACACTTCCACAGTCCAAATGGTCGCGACCGATAACAATGGGCGCTTTTACTTTTCCTGATTTAACCAATTCGTTAAATGCAAGACCTGCTTTTTCGCGCTCACCTTGTCCAAGCCAACAGATACGTGCAGGCAATCCCTGAAAAGCAATACGCTTTTGTGCCATGGTTATCCAGCGGTGCAGACCTTTATTTTCAGGAAACAATTCGAGAATTTTTTTATCGGTTTCATAAATATCATTGGGGTCGCCACTGAGTGCAGCCCAACGGAACGGACCCTTGCCTTCGCAAAATAACGGTCGTATGTATGCAGGGACAAATCCAGGAAAATCAAATGCATTTTTTAAACCCATCTCCAAAGCCTGCTGACGAATGTTGTTTCCATAATCAAACGTTACTGTACCTTTTTTCTGTAAGGCAATCATCAGTTCTACATGCTTTCGCATGCTTTGTTTAGACCGTTTAATATATTCTTCAGGATTAGATTCACGCAAAACTTTTGCATCAGCAACATTTAAGCCTTCAGGGAAATATCCAACCAAAGCATCATGTGCAGATGTCTGATCTGTTAAGGTATCAGGGATGATATTCCTTTCCAACAATCGCGCAAGCATATCAATGGCATTACCTATGTAGGCAATAGAAACGGCTTCACCTTTTTGTTTTGCTTCAACAGCACGATCAATGGCTTTATCTAAGTCAGAATATTTTTCATCAAGATAGCGTGTTTGTATTCTTTTGTCAGCACGCCATTCTTCCATTTCTGCTGCAAGACATGTACCTTCATTCATGGTAATTGCCAATGGCTGTGCACCTCCCATTCCACCAAGTCCGGCAGTAACATTTAATGTATTTTTTAGTGAACCGCCAAAATGCTGACGTGCCACTTCGCCAAACGTTTCATAAGTACCCTGAACAATTCCCTGAGAGCCGATGTAAATCCAACTACCTGCTGTCATCTGCCCATACATAATCAGACCTTTTGCTTCCAACTCACGAAAATAATCCCAGTTAGCCCAATGACCAACAAGGTTAGAGTTGGCAATAATAACCCGTGGTGCATCTTTATGGGTTGGCAAAATTCCTACCGGTTTGCCTGATTGCACCAATAAAGTTTCGTCTTCACTCAAGTCTTGCAATGCTTTTACAATGAGATGAAATGACTCTACATTTCGTGCAGCCTTGCCGGTACCGCCATAAACAATTAAATCTTCAGGACGTTCAGCCACATCGGGATCAAGATTGTTGTGCAACATGCGCAATGCTGCTTCCTGAACCCAGCCTTTACAACTAATAGTGTTTCCTGTAGGCGTTTTAATTTTACTGATATCTAATTTATCTGAAATTATTGTCATGATTTTATATACTTAAAGATGCACAAAGATAACGGTTAAAAGGCATTTTTAAAACACTTTTATCTATGATTCTGTCATGAAGAAGTGCTTTAATTTTTTCTCTGTAGATGCATCAATGAGTTTAGAAACCAAAAAACAATTACACCGACTTGCCAAAACGATCCTTCATCAACTTTTGTAATTCAAACATTTCATCACGCAGACGTGCAGCTTCCATAAAATCCATCTCTTTTGCCGCAACTTCCATTTGTTTCTTTGTTTTGGTGATGACATTCGCCAACTGCTCTTCTGTCATAAACTGTACAACAGGGTCGGCTGCTATAGTTACATTTTCACTTTCAATATAAGCATTAACATTTTTTGTTGCGGAAACAACTGTCTGTTGCAAAATCATTTCGCGCGATTTATTCAATGGTGTAGGAACGATATTATTTTCAATATTGTACTTAGTCTGTTTTTCGCGCCTGCGGTTGGTTTCATCAATGGTCTTTCTCATGCTTTCTGTAATCTTATCGGCATACATAATCACACGTCCGTTAATATTACGGGCAGCACGTCCTGCTGTCTGTGTCAATGAACGGTTGCTTCGCAAAAAACCTTCTTTGTCAGCATCCATAATAGCCACTAAAGAAACCTCAGGTAGGTCGAGACCTTCGCGCAGTAGATTTATACCAATTAAAACATCATACAATCCCAAACGAAAATCGCGTAGCAACTCTACCCTGTCAAGCGTTTCAACTTCACTGTGAATGTAGCGGCATCGGATTGAAAGCTTGGTTAAATATTTAGCTAACTCTTCTGCCATCCGTTTGGTTAATGTTGTCACTAACACGCGCTCATTCTTCTTTACTGTTACATCTATTTCTTCTAATAAATCATCTACCTGATTGCCGCAAGGTTTTACTTCAATCAAAGGGTCAAGCAATCCTGTTGGTCGAATCAATTGTTCTACAATTACACCTTCGGATTTTGTCATCTCATAGTCTGCCGGTGTTGCACTAACATAAACAACCTGTTGTTGCAGTGTTTCAAACTCTTCAAACTTCAGTGGCCTGTTGTCCATTGCAGCAGGAAGTCTGAAACCGTATTCAACCAGATTAACTTTCCTTGAGCGGTCGCCACCATACATGGCTCTTATCTGAGGTATGGTTACGTGGCTTTCATCAATAACCATGATATAATCTTCAGGAAAATAATCAAGCAAACAGAAAGGGCGCATGCCCGGTTCTCGACCATCAAAATAGCGCGAATAATTTTCAATTCCAGAACAATAACCCAATTCACGAATCATTTCAAGGTCATGTGTTACTCTGTCATCGAGGCGTTTGGCTTCCAGATTACGGCCATTTTCTTTAAAATAGTCCACCTGTTTTACCATATCTTCCTGAATCTGCCAGATTGCTTTCAGTTGCTGCTTTGCATTGGTAACAAAAATGGTTGCCGGAAAAATTGCAACATGATCCAACAATTCAATCCGCTTTCCTGTTGCAGGCTCAATACTTTCTATTTCTTCTATTTCATCACCAAAAAAAGTAAACCGTAGTGCACGTTCAGCATAAGCTAAAAATAAATCAACCGTATCACCTTTTACCCGGAAAGTACCACGCTTAAATTCTGCCTCGGTGCGGGAATACAATGCAGTTACCAATGCATGTAAAAAAGTATTGCGACTGATGCGTTCACCCTTTGAAATTCGGATAATGCCCTTTAAAAAATCAGCAGGATTTCCTAATCCGTAAATACAACTCACACTGCTTACTACGACAATATCTTTTCGTCCGGAAAGTAAGGTTGACGTTGTACTTAAACGAAGCTTTTCAATTTCATCATTAATGGCAAGGTCCTTTTCAATGTATGTATTGGTAGTTGGAATAAATGCTTCGGGTTGATAATAATCGTAGTATGAAACAAAATATTCAACGGCATTGTCAGGAAAAAACTGTTTAAACTCGCCATATAGCTGTGCTGCTAGTGTCTTATTGTGACTTAAAATTAAAGTAGGGCGTTGCACCTTCTCAATTACGTTGGCAATAGTGAAAGTTTTTCCGCTTCCTGTTACACCCAACAGTGTTTGGTGTCTGTCGCCTCTGTTCAAGCCCTTCACCAACTCGTTTATAGCCTGAGGCTGATCACCGGTAGGGTTAAAAGGTGAGTTGATGCGAAAATCCATTCTACAAAGATGCAGAATTTAAGGCTAGTAAACCAAAAACGGAGCGTACATTTTTTAGAGAAGGAAAAATCTTTAACCTGCTTTCATAAACAACACAGTCCGCTTCATTCCCGGCAAGAAATTTCGACTAAAAGACTGCCCTTTTCAAATGTAAATAAATGTTAAAAAACTGTCGTTAGTATTAATGTTTTGTGAAACGACATAAAATCGTTCAAAATGCGTTAAAGGGGAAAACTTCAACATTCGGTTAAAATTCTAAATTTGCGCCTTCGTTTTGACGAATGAGTATAAAAAATCAGATCATCACAGACAGATTGCCCCGACATGTAGCCATCATTATGGATGGTAACGGACGTTGGGCAAAAAAGCAGGGCAAGCTCAGAATGTTTGGGCATCAGCATGGTGTGGCTGCCGTTCGCGACACTGTGGAAGGTGCTGCAGAACTGGGCATTGAATACCTTACTCTTTATGCTTTCAGCACCGAAAACTGGAATAGGCCTGCCATTGAAATCAATGCGCTGATGGAATTGTTGGTAAACACCATTTCAAAAGAAACCAAAACGCTGATGGATAATAACATCAGACTGAATGCCATTGGAGATATTGAAAGCCTGCCCGGGCGATGCAACAAAAATCTTAAAGCTGCTATTGACAAAACTGCAGGTAACAGCAGAATGACACTTACCTTGGCATTAAGCTACAGTTCCCGTTGGGAAATTACACGAGCCATAAAAAACATTGCTCAGGACGTTAAAGATGGCAAACTTAATGCAACAGAAATCAACGACTCATTAGTAGAAAAGTATTTAACCACGGCCGGAATTCCCGATCCGGAACTGCTCATCAGAACAAGTGGCGAATACAGAGTTTCAAATTTTTTATTGTGGCAGATTGCCTACAGCGAATTTTATTTCACCAACAAACTTTGGCCTGACTTCAGGCGCGAAGATCTTTTTGAATCCATCGTTAGTTATCAAAACCGCGACAGAAGGTTTGGTGGCGTAAACGAATCAACAAATGCCAAACATGCATAAACACATTTTAGGTTTTCTAACCTTTTTTATTCTGCTTTCAACTTTTTCCATTGCGCAAGTAACTGTTGGTGACGATCAGGCAACATTAGACTATAACAATCCTAAAGAGTATGAAATAGCTGCTATTACTGTCAGTGGAATAAAATATCTTGATCAGAATGCATTGAAAATTTTATCCGGTCTAAGCGTTGGAGAAAAAGTAAAAGTGCCGGGAGAAAAATTTACCAAGGCCATAGAAAACCTTTGGAAACAAGGCTTGCTAACCGATGTAAAAATTGTTGCTACAAGAATTGAAGGCAAAAAAATATTTATTGACCTTCAACTTCAGGAAAAGCCGCGACTGAGTAAATTTTCATTCACCGGTGTGCGTAAAGGTCATGCTGATAAGATTCGCGAAAAAATCCAGATATCAAAAGGAAGAGTACTATCAGATAATGCTCTTAACACTGTAAATACACAAGTGCTGAATTTTTATAAAGAAAAAGGATTTTTAAATGCTAAAGTCAATCTGACTACAATCAAAGACACCACAGAAACCAACAGCGAAATTTTAGTTATCAATGTTGACAAAGGCAAGCGTGTAAAAATTCACAGAATAAACATCATAGGCAATGAAGAAGTAAGCAGCGTTAAATTAAAACGAGCCATGAAAGGCACACGCGAGCAACGCTGGCGATACTTTTTCAACTCCAAAAAATTTGATGAGGATAAATATACTGATGACAAAAGCAACCTGATTTCAAAATACAATGAGAAAGGATATCGTGATGCACAGATTTTAAGCGACAGTGTTTATCCTGTCAGTCGCAGGAGAATCAACATTGACATTAAAGTTAGTGAAGGCAATCGTTATTACTTCAGAAATATCAGTTGGATTGGAAACACTAAATACACCTCTGCCGAACTGAATAAAGTTTTAGGCATAAAACCCGGTGATGTATATAACGCAAAACGACTTGAAAGTTCACTCTATATGAGTGAATCAAGCCGCGACATTACTTCGCTCTATATGGATGACGGATACCTGTTTTTCAATATTGATCCCGTTGAAATATCTGCAGAAAACGATTCAATAGATTTGGAAATGCGTATTTACGAAGGTAAGCAGGCAAGGATAAATCATGTTACCGTTAAAGGAAATACAAAGACCAACGACAGAGTAATTTTACGTGAGATTCGTACAAAACCCGGTCAGCTTTTCAGCAGAAGTGACATCATCAGAACGCAGCGCGAATTGTCGCAGTTAGGTTATTTTAATCCGGAAAAAATGGGAGTAAACCCAAAGCCCAATCCTGTTGATGGCACTGTTGATATTGAATATGAAGTTGAAGAAAGACCGAACGATCAGGTAGAACTTTCCGGAGGATGGGGAGCCAATCAGGTGGTTGGAACATTAGGTGTAACGTTCAATAATTTTTCTGCGAGAAATATTTTAAATACTAAGGCATGGCGGCCACTTCCTGCCGGTGACGGACAAAGATTAAGTATTCGTGCTACAACAAACGGAATTTACTATCAGTCTTATAATGCTTCGTTTACAGAACCCTGGCTTGGAGGCAAAAAACCAAATGCACTCACCGTTTCAATATATCACTCCATTCAAACCAATGGTCTAAAAAAATCTAACGACAACAGACAGGCAATATTTATTTCAGGTGCAACTGTTGGCTTACAAAAGCGACTTAAGTGGCCTGATGATTATTTTACACTCTACTCAGGAATAAATTATGGACTTTATACGCTTAAAAATTATCGCTCCACGTTTTTATTTACCGATGGAACTTCGAACAATATTTCTATTGAAGAAAATCTTACACGCAGCAGTGTAGATCAGCCTATCTATCCACGCAAAGGTTCAGAAATTTCTTTTTCTGTACAGTTTACACCACCCTATTCGGCATTTACAAACAAGGATTATTCAAAATTAGATACAAAAGAAAAATACAAGTGGATTGAATATCACAAGTGGAAATTCAGTGTAGCCTGGTACACCAAACTTCTTGGCAATCTGGTAATGTATAATAAAATGCAGTTTGGCTTCCTTGGTTTTTATAACAAAGGAATCGGGCAGTCGCCATTTGAACGTTTTTATCTTGGTGGTGATGGACTTTCAGGCTATGCTCTTGATGGTCGTGAAATTATTGCATTGCGTGGTTATGAAAACAGCGCACTGACACCAACAGACAACATAGGTAACGATGTAGGTGGTACTATCTACGATAAATTCGTAACTGAATTACGCTATCCCGTATCGCTTAACCCAAGTGCAACAATATACGTATTGGGATTCTTTGAAGGCGGCAATTCATGGTCAACATTCAGAGAGTTTGCCCCTTTTAGTTTACAACGTTCATCAGGTGTAGGCCTTCGTGTATTTCTTCCAATGTTTGGATTACTCGGCCTTGACTACGGATGGCGTCTTGACCCTCAACGTGACGACCCACGTACAGGTGTGGGTAAGTTCTCATTTGTTATCGGACAGCAGTTTTAATCCTATTCATCCGTTGTTCACATCAATTGGTGTTAGTGGTACGATATTTAGTATATGGTTAAGCTAAAATCATATCTTTGCACACATTAATTAAACGTAAAATGAAAAAGATCATCACCGCATTAGCACTGACAGTTGCCTCTTCCATTTCAGTAATGGCTCAGAAGTATGCATACGTTAACTCTCAGTATATTTTAGACAATATTCCTGAGTACAAATCAGCCATGCAACAATTGGATCAGATATCTGTAAACTGGCAAAAAGACATTGAAGCAAAATATGCTGTCATTGACAAACTGTATAAAGACTATCAGGCAGAGCAGATATTGCTTACAGAAGACATGAAGCGCAAGCGCGAAGCAGAAATCACTGCTAAAGAAAAAGAAGTAAAAGAACTTCAGAAATCGAAGTTCGGATATGAAGGCGATTTATTTAAGAAAAAACAAGAGTTAGTAAAGCCCATACAGGATAAAATTTATAATGCGGTAAAGAAAATGGCCGTAGATCAAAGTTATGCCGTAATCTTCGACAAATCGAGTGACCTTACCATGCTTTACACCAATCCAAAGTACGATAAAAGCGATGAAATTTTAAATGCAATGGGCTATAAAGCCAAAGTAACTGAAGGTGGTGGAAAATCAGGAGGATCATCCAGCTCATCAGGCAGTGGCAGCAGCACAGGCACCAAAGACAGTGGCAAAAGCATGGACTCTCCATCACGTTCTGACGAGGCTCAACCCATAAAAAAATAACAAATAATATCATCCAATAAATTAATCATGACAAAACCAATTAAATTTTTTATTGCCGGAGCATTTGTATGCAGCAGTTTATTCGCATCAGCTCAAATTAAATTAGGACACATCAACTCCACACAATTGCTGGCAATGATGCCCGAAACAAAAACTGCAGATTCTACTTTGCAAAAGTTTGGTGAGACATTACAGGCTCAGATGAAAACAATGACTGCCGAATACGATTCAAAAGTTGCCGAATATCAGGAGAAAGCCAACGCAATGGCAGAGCCTATTAAGGCAGCCAAAGAAAAAGAAATACGCGATTTAGGCGACCGTATTCAGGACTTCCAGGAGTCGGCACAAACGTCTGTTCAAAAGAAAAAAGAAGAAGTCTATTCTCCAATCATCAAAAAAGCTGACGAAGCTATCAAAGCCGTAGCTAAAGAAAAAAGCTACACCTATATATTCGACTCAAGTGTTGGTGCATTACTTTACACAACCGACTCTGACGATATTATGAGCATGGTAAAAGAGAAATTGAAGTTGAAATAACAGATTGATTTAAAACCAAAAAAAGCTGTCTCTATGGACGGCTTTTTTTATTTAGAAGTCTTTGAGTGTTCTCTTCTTGATCATACCGCCTTTAGTATCGCGCACTGTATTCATTATAATAAACGCATTGGGGTCAATATGTTCAATTTCGGTTTTAAGTTTTGATATTTCCAAGCGTGTTACAACAGTGTAAATAATTTCAATTTCTGCCAGATTGTGACCGTTCTTTCCGTAGCCGCGCTTACCGTTATATATCGTTACACCCATGTTTAACTTTTCAGTTATCAACTTTCTTATTTCATCACTGTGTGATGAAATGATTGTCACACCGGTATATTCCTCTACGCCTTCAAGTATAAAATCAATGGTCTTTGATGCTGCCAGATAAATCAAAATCGAATACATGGCAACTTCAATAGAAATCAGCACTGCGGCAAAACTGAAAATTACAATATTAAATGCAAAAATAATTTCACCAATAGACAGTCCTGATCTTCGGCTTATATAAATGGCAAGAACTTCTGTACCATCAAGCACTGCACCACCACGAATGGCAAAGCCTATACCCATGCCAAGAAAAAAACCGCCAAAAATAGATACCAGCAATTTATCATTAGTTACAGTCGGATAAGGAATATAATATACAGCTAACGCCAGAAAAACAATGGCAATAATACTCTTAACAGAAAATCTGCGGTCAATTTGTTTATAAGCAAGAATCAGAAATGGAATATTAATGACTACAATCAATATTGAAACACTAATAGCAGTCTTTAAACTCACTAAGAGCGAAATGCCTGTCACACCCCCATCAATAAATTGGTTAGGCAACAAAAATCCCTTTAATCCAAATCCCGCTGAAATAATACCTAAAGAAACAAAGATTAGAGAAACAAGTGCCTGCCGAACACTAATTCTGAATCGGTAATATTCATGTGCAATAACATAGCGCGAACGAGCCAATTTGTAATATTCTTCGTTCTCTTTATGCTGTTTAAAACGCTCTGTTATGAATGAAAGCATAGATGTTTATAGTTGCAAATTTAAAATTTTTCTGCTTCCTTTTACAAAATCCTTCTTCAAAGAATTTCTAATATCACAATATCCTGTGAGATAAATCATTCGTTAATAATTTTTAATTTCTAATTTTGTAGAAAAATTAGTCATGCACAGTATTGGTTCACCTGAGGTTTTTGCTGTATTTCTTTGCAGAGTTGTGCTTGGCATCTTGTTTTTGTTCCAGGGTTATGAAAAGCTTTTTACTATTGGCATAACTAAAGTAACTGAAATTTACCGTTCGGAATTAGTAAAAAAAGGCATTCCTCTATCTGTTGTAAAACCGCTATTGACATTATCATCATTTATTGAATTTGCTGGAGGTTTTTTATTAATTATCGGACTCTTTAAATATTATTCTTTATACCTTCTTGGTTTGAATATGATTGGTGCATCTCTTGCATTCAGCCTCATGCGTCCCATGTGGGATTTACAACATGTTTTCCCAAGATTGGCTCTATTAGTTACCTTACTGTTATTACCTGATGCATGGGATTTAATCTCTATAGATCACTTTATTATAAAATAAACATAACTTAAATAATATTAATATGAAATTTATTCTTTGTCCGACTGACTTTTCTTCGAATGCAACTCATGCTGTTGCCTATGCCAGTGAAATGGCTCTGAAAACAAATGCTAGTTTAATACTACTGCATACTTTCGAAACACCGATTTTATACAGTGATGTAGCTTTTGTAACCGTACAATATGATTACAAAGTATTGCATGATGCTGCAGCAAAAAAACTAAAGAAATTCAAAGAGAAATTTTTTGTAAATAAATATGCTAAGCTCAAAGTAGAGTTGATACTACAACAAGGATTAGCTTCTGCAAGGGTAATGGAAACTGCCTCTGAAAAGAAAGTTGACATGATTGTCATGGGTACAACAGGCACCGGTGCAGGCGAACGATTTTTAATTGGCAGCAATGCAGGTCGTGTTGTGAAAAATGCACCTTGTCCTGTACTTCTTATTCCACCGCGTGTAAAATTCAACGGACTTAAAAAACTTGTTTATGCAACTGACCTTTCAGATGACAACCTGAGTAAAGCATCAGAACTGATTCCATTTGCGAAAGAATTTAACAGCGAACTATTATTTCTTTATATTGACACAACAACATTATCGAAAGATGAGATAGATGTTAAAAAAATAACAGATCTTGTTCGTAAAAAAGTAAAATATCCAAAACAATCTGGATATGTCTGTACCGATGTTTCTATTCAGAATGGCGTGAGTCATTTCCTTAAAAAGTTCAAAGCTGACGCTTTGGTGATGTACACCCGTCATCGTAACTTGTTCAAAGGGTTGTATAAGCCAAGTATAGCAAAAAGTGTGTCCTACAACACAAAGGTTCCATTATTGGTGGTACATGAAAACGACACCCTTTTTTAACTTTAAAAGGCACAAAGATTACTCATTTATTAACTGACTGCAAACTGTGATTAAACTTGTTTTTGTTCCATGTATATTAGCAAAATAATTGCTATGTGAGGTATAACTCATACATCATTTCCAAATCAAACAAAAACAAATTAAATTACACATGCAAAACTTTATTAAGAGCAAATTAGCCATGCTAATCATTGCAGTATTTCTCTATGGGCAATCCCATGCAGGAAATAACTGCTGGAAACTTGTTGAAGAGGTTTCTTTATCAGGACTCGGAAAAATGAATCGAAACACCATTCCGTCAACTGCGCGTTTTTATGAATTGAACATGCAGCAATTGCAAAGTTTATTACAGCAGGCACCTAATCGTGGGCAGCAATCAAATCTGATAATTGATTTTCCTGATGCTTACGGCAAAATGAATGCTTTCAGAGTTTATGCATCACCTATAATGCCGGCAGTGCTTTCATCCAAGTATCCGATGATTAAAACATATTGCGCACAAGGCATTGATGACCCAACTGCAACAATGCGTTTCAGTGTTACACAGTTTGGTCTGCATTGCATGACTTTGTCAGGAACAAATCCTACAAATTATATTGATACCTATACCAAGGATTTGAATTACTATATTGTTTATGACAAATCTTCTTTAGCCAACAACGTTCGCAATTTTGAATGTCTAACGGATGAAGATGCTGAACTGCCAAGCATGAGAAATAGCATTGCCGGTATCAACAACAATACTGATGATCAATTATTGAGAACATACAGACTTGCACTTACCTGCACTGCTGAATATGGAAATATTTTTGCTACAACACCCGGTAATGAAAAAGCCGACATCATGGCACAAATGACAATAACCATGAATCGTGTAAATGGTGTTTACGAACGCGACCTTGCAATTACTATGGAATTTGTTCCCAACAATGACACGTTGATTTTTTATGGAAACACCTCTCAGGATCCTTGGTCAAATGAGTGGAATACAAAGACAGCACAAGTTTGTGATCAATATATTGGTGTGAACAATTACGATATAGGACATAACTTTAATACTACAGGTGGAGGTAATGCAGGATGTATTGCCTGTGTTTGTTTAAGCTCTTCGCAAAGCGGCACACATAAAGGTCGTGGTATGACAGGAAGTGCCAACCCCACCGGTGATCCTTTTGACATTGACTATGTTGCTCATGAAATGGGACATCAGTATGGTGGCTATCACATTATGAATACTTGTAGCCGTAGTGGTAGTGGAAACACAGAGGTAGAACCTTGCAGCGGCAGTTCCATTATGGGCTATGCAGGTATTTGTTCTGTAAACATACAGGCACACAGCGATGATGATTTTAACTATGTTAACGTAAGAGATATTTCTGCAAACATTCAAAACGGTAGCAGCACTTGCGCAGTTACAACAGCATTAACAAACAATCCTCCCACTGCTGATGCAGGCGCTGATTTTACCATACCAAAAGGAACAGCATTTGTATTAGAAGGTACTGCAACAGATGCTGATGGCATGGCTTCGTTAACGTATAACTGGTGTCAGAATGATGCAGCACAAGCCCCTTCAAGCAGCAGTCCGCAGCCAACATGGGCTGTTGGACCCTTGTCACGAGCAATAAAACCCGGAACATCTCCTAACCGTTATATGCCCAACCTGAGAAGTGTTGTACTTAAAAACTTATATCCTACATGGGAAAAAACGCCTGATGTAGCCAGAACTTTAAACTACTCTTTTATTGTTAGAGATAACGATGTGAATGGTGGTCAAACAGCATCAGACCTTATGCAAGTAACTGTAGCTGCTGCAGGTCCATTTGTTGTTACCTCACAAAACACACCTACAAACTGGAATGCAGGTGCTTCAGAAACCGTAACATGGAATGTGGCAGGCACAGATGCTGCTCCGGTTAATACACCTTTCGTAAATATTTTTCTTTCTCTCGACAGCGGATTCACTTACCCATATACACTTGCAACCAACGTACCTAATAACGGCAGTGCCAATGTTGTAGTACCACCGGGTGCTGCTTCGCAATGGGGACGTGTGATGGTTCGTGGTGCAGGCAATATTTTTTATGCGCTAAACGGAAGTTATATCAACATTCAGGCATCGGAATTTGTAATGAACATGAGTAATTCAACACAAAGTGTTTGTCCTCCTAATGACATTACTTATAATTTTATGTACAACACTTTTCTGGCATTCAATGAAACAACTGTATTTTCTATATCCGGACTTCCTGCCGGTGCAACCGGAACATTTACTCCTGCCACAGCAGTAAATGACAGTACACCTGTGCAATTACTGATTACAGGACTAACACCTTCAATGACCGGAACATATAATCTTACTATCACCGGAACTTCTCCATCTGTAACAAAGTCAACTTCTGTTACACTTGATATTTTAGACGTAAACTTACCTGCTGCAACATTAACACTACCTGCTGATGGCAGCAGTGGCATCGCTTCTGTTGCAACTTTAACCTGGCAGGCTGCTTTAAGCCCGGGAACACTATTTGATATGGAAGTTGCAACAGATTCATTATTTACGAATGTAATTGCTTCTGCAACCGGCATCAGCACAAACACTTTTACTACTAACCCATTGCTATCAAGTACAACCTACTATTGGCATGTGAAGTCGTATAATTCATGCTTTGCAAATAGCTTCAGCGCTGCATGGTCATTTACAACCAACAATTGCTCGAATTTAGCAAGTGCAAATGTTCCTGTTGTTATTCCTTCAAGTGGTTCGCCTACAGTTACTTCAACATTAAACATTGCTTCAGCAGGAACTATTACGGATGTCAATGTTGTTGGTCTTACCGGTACGCACACATGGATTAGCGACCTTACAATAAGTATTAAAAGTCCACAAAACACAACCGTAACATTGTTTGATCAGATTTGCAACAATGAAAATGACTTCGATTGTAATTTTGATGATGCTGCTGCACCCGGTGCATTACCTTGCCCGCCCATTGGTGGTGGCACTTACAAAGCCGTTACACCGCTGAGTGTATTCAATGGACAACAAGCAGCAGGCAACTGGACATTAACAATAACCGACCATTTTAATTCCGATGGTGGCTCATTGAATGGCTGGGGGCTTGAAATATGCACCACTACACCAACAGGCATTGAAACCCATCTTGTTTCTACTGCTATGATTCTTTATCCTAATCCTGTAAAAGAATTATTAAACATGAATGTTGCAGGTCAAAACGGAGAGCATATTTTGGTAGAGATTAAAAATATTGCGGGACAAGTGATAAAAGCTATCCATGTTCTTGCAAACACAAAAGTTTCTGTTGATGTTCAAGACCTTTCAGCAGGTATGTATTTTGTTACAACCACAGGAAGTCATGTAGAAACACAGCGCTTCATAAAAGCAAAGTAGTTTTCCCATATCAGCTAAAAGCCTTAATGTCCCCGATGTTAAGGCTTTTTTATTGCCTGAAAAACAACAGGATTATTCCTTTCCAAACTATTACATTTGCCCAATAAAGAAATCGTATGCAGATAAACTTCAAGAAGTTAATCCCTCACGGCATAGCCATCCTAATTTTTTTACTCTTAACAGCCGTTTATTTTTTACCTTTATTCGAAGGTAAGGGACTGAGTCAACATGACATCGCTCAATGGACAGGCATGAGCAAAGAACTCACTGATTTCCGAGATAAATATCATGTTGAACCATTATGGACAAATGCTATGTTTAGCGGAATGCCTGCCTATCAGATTTCAACTTTGTATCCGGCTAATCTGATCCAATATGTCAATGACCTTTTATTTTTCTTTTTGCCTTCTCCTGCATCCTATGTATTTCTTGCTTTATTAAGTTTTTATATTCTGATGCTGGTGCTGAAGTTTGATTACAGGATGGGAATTGCAGGTGCCATTGCTTTTGCCTTTTCAAGTTACAATTTTGTAATCATTGCCGCAGGACACAATTCTAAAGCTCATGCCATTGCCTTGATACCTTTGGTATTTGCAGGTATAATCCTTACATTTAGAGGGAGGCTTTGGTTTGGTGGTGCCATGACAGCAATGGCACTTGCATTACAACTTTATGCCAATCACCTTCAGATAACTTACTATCTGATGATTGCAATTTTAGTCATGACCATTGCTTATTTCATTGATGCCGTAATGAAAAAAGAGTTAGCTGGCTTTATGAAAAGTGCCTCCGTACTGGCCATTGCAGCAGTGATAGGTATTTTACCCAATTATACCAGTCTGGCTGCAACTTATGAATATGGAAAATATTCCACTCGTGGACCAAGTGAACTTACCTCTAAAAAAGAATCATCAGGCCTTGACAAAGATTATGCATTCAGCTACAGCTATGGTATCAGTGAGACATTTACACTCATCATTCCGCGATTTCATGGTGGAGCATCTGTCAGTCCGCTGGATGAAAACTCTGCCACATACAAGGCATTAACAAGCAACGGTGTGCCTGTTCAACAAGCAAAAAGTTTTATTCAGGCAGTGCCGCTCTATTTCGGTAATATGCTTTCAACATCAGGCCCGCCTTATGCAGGTGCAATAGTTTGCTTTCTTTTTGTTGCAGGTTTAATGCTTATAAAAGGAAAAGAAAAGTGGTGGTTGCTGGTGGCAACAATTCTATCATTTATGCTTTCGTGGGGTGAAAATTTTCTTTCTTTCAATGAGTTGTTCTTTTATCACTTTCCCGGATACAATAAATTCAGAGCTGTGAGTATGATACTTACCATTGCCCAGTTCACGATGCCATTGCTCGCTCTTCTTGCAATGAAAGAAATATTTGATGGTAAAACCAGCAAGAACGATATATTAAAGTCACTCAAAACAGCATTTTATATTACCGGTGGATTTTGCTTGCTGTTTACATTACTACCCGGAATGTTTAATGACTTTAGCTCGCAAGCTGATGAACAACTGAAACAATATGACTGGCTGATTACTGCTATCAAACAAGACCGCGAAAGTGCAGTGAGAATGGATGCATTACGCTCGTTATTTTTTATTGCTGCCACTTTTGGTGTACTATGGTTTATGTTAAAAGATAAAATAAAAACAAATGTTGCTGTAATTACTATTGCCATTCTTTTTATTGTTGACTTATGGCCTGTTGGAAAACGCTACCTCAATGACAACAATTTTGTTGCAAAAAGTAAAACACAAAAACCATTTGAACCTTCACCTGCTGATACTCAAATTTTGCAGGATACTACACCCGGATTCAGAGTATTAAATACAACAGTTAATGCATTCAGTGATGCCTCTACCTCATACTTTCATCGCAGCATAGGTGGCTATCATGGCGCTAAATTAAAACGCTATCAGGAACTGATTGAAAATTGTATTTCAAAGAATAACATGAGTGTGCTGGATATGCTCAACACCAAATACTTTATTGTAAGCGGACAAGACAAACAACCGCAGGCGCAAATTAATCCCGGGGCAATGGGTGCTGCCTGGTTTGTAGATACTGTAAAAATGGTGCCCAATGCCGATGCAGAAATTGCTGCATTGGAATCTTTCAACCCAAGAAATATTGCCTTCGTAGATGAACGATTTGAAAACACATTGCAATCATTTAAACCGCAACAAGACTCTACGGCAACAGTAAAATTAATTTCAATAGTTTGTAATGATTTGGTTTATGAAACGCAGACAGCATTGCCGCAGTTCTGTGTCTTTTCAGAGATTTATTACGATAAAGGATGGAATGTTTATGTAGATGGACAAAAAGCAGATTACGTACGTGCCAATTATGTGTTAAGAGCTATGGTAGTGCCGGCAGGAAAGCACAAAATTGAATTTAAGTTTGAGCCGCAGGTTTATATCACAGGAGAAAAAATTTCGTTGGCAGGCTCCATACTGCTACTTCTTTTATTTGCTGCAAGTGCTTTTATGGAGCTTAAATCAGACAAAGACAAAAAATAATTTTACGGCTATTGAAAAAGGTACTGATAATTACCTACTATTGGCCGCCCAGCGGTGGTGCAGGCGTACAGCGATGGCTTAAATTTGTTAAATATTTGCGTAACTATGGATGGGAACCTGTAGTTTTTACCGTTGCCAATGGCGAATTTCCGGAACAAGACAACTCCCTGTTAAAAGACATTCCAAAAAATCTGGAAGTTATTAAAGTACCCATCAAAGAACCTTATGTGCTTTATAAACTGCTGACGGGTCGTAAAAAGGGTGAGAAGATACATGCAGGATTTCTGACAGAAAAGAAAAAGAAAAGTTGGCTTCAGGATTTTGCTGTATGGGTGCGCGGCAACTTTTTTATTCCTGATGCACGCATGCTGTGGATTAAACCTTCGGTGAAGGCATTGCAGCAGTGGTTAAATACCAACACCGTTGATGCCATTGCCAGCACAGGACCTCCACACACCTGCCATCTGATAGCGATGCAGTTAAAAGACAAAACCGGATTGCCGTGGTTAGCAGATTTCCGTGACCCATGGACCAATATTGATTTTTACAAAGATTTAAAACTAACACGCTGGGCAGACAGCAAACACCATCTGCTCGAAAAAAATGTTGTCACCAAAGCTGATGCTGTTGTCACCGTAGGAAAAACCATGCAAGAGGAGTTTGCCTCTCAGTTTAACAGAAAGATTGAATGTATTACCAATGGCTACGATGAAGAAGATGTTGCTGAAACTGCACAGTCAACAG
>JRYD01005709.1_pt1 | contig 26810 bp, 27 predicted proteins | sample 235311 | NCBI WGS metagenome assembly JRYD01 (sample SAMN03074213, study PRJNA261472) | activated sludge metagenome | biome: Common Effluent Treatment Plant; feature: Wastewater; material: Activated sludge; isolation source: activated biomass in a lab-scale reactor treating industrial wastewater at... | reverse complement strand
CATGATGAGAAGATTTGCCGCTTCCGTCGGCAAGCCCATCGGACGCGGCTGATCGAGCCACCGACGCAATCGCTGGACGGTCAGCGGCCCGGGCTCTCGTGCCTCACATTGAATGAAGTGCGTGCGCCAATGATCATGCAGATGCAGATGCGTCGATGACAGCTCGCCGAGCTTCAGCGGTTGTACGATCTCCCGCACTACTTGCCTCGTCGCCCGATCCTCCACCAACGCCCGGTGATCCCGCTCGCTCGCTGCCTTCTCAATCTCCGCCCACGCCTTCTTCAGAGTCGGCAATCGCACGTCGACGCCGAAGGACGGATGGGCTGGAAATTGATGCGCGAGCGCCTGATCCAGCAACTTCTCCAGGGCCTCTTTGAGATTGGCACCGACAGGCCGCTGCGGTGCGAAGGTAGGATCGAGGGAAACAAACTGCTCAGAGCGCTCTATCGAGAGCTCAAAACCATCCCGTGGTTCCTCACTGATGCCATACGCTGCCTCGAGGCATTGCCGCAGTCGCGCCTTCAACTGATCACGCTGGTTCTCTGCTAATGCCTTTGCCTGCATCCGGTCGGTGTAAGACAACTGGCTTGCTGCTTCGGCAAAGCGTTGGTCGCCTTTCAGAATGTAGTCCAGAATGACGAGCCGCCCGAGATCGCGCTGCGCCTTATCGCTGAGAAACTGTGGCAGCCAAGCGATCGTGCGCGTCGGTCCTCCCGCATATTTCTGCAGCCGCGCGCGATCATCCGCCGGGCTGTACTGCGATTCATCGAATGGAAAGTCGATGACAATCGTCCAATCTTCCCCACTTGTACGCAGGCGCTCGTCGCTAACCTCACGCACGTTATCGTAGAGGATGGAAACGTCTCGTCGAGTCCCACGCCAATTGAACAAGTACCGCGCAAACAGATCCGGTTTGTCATCGATCCCGAGCGCGTTGAACAACATTTCGCGTATGAGGCGCTTGCGATTCCCTGGGCTATCCTGAAGCTTGGCGCCGGCGATGATGGGCTCGATGTCTACACCCGTGACCTGAATGGAGATGATCGGGTTCTGATCGTCGCTGATCTTGATCTCGCCGATCTCCACCGCCCAATCGCGGCACTTGCGCAGCACATCGCTGGCCTCGCGCCCCGGAATGGGTGAACGGATCGTTCCATGATTCAAGGCCGCGAGGCGCTGGCCAGTGAGCGCACGAAGTGATTTCACTTCGGGTACCAGGGCCGCCAATAGCAGCGTCTTCAGCAGTCTTGCATCATTGCGTAGCGCTCGAGCCTTGGTTGCTTCCGTCGAACCGTCGCGCATCGATTGCCACGTCACGCCATGTTGGCGCTCTAGTCTCGGCAGCAGCTTCTGTTGCCAAAGGCGCTTCGCATTGTCGAAATGGATGCGCATCTGCTCGGAGAACGGCTCGTCGCCTTCCGCGATGACATCCCAAAGATCGCCGACACCGACGATCTCTCCGAGCTCGAGCTCGTCGCGACGCTCGACCAGCAATTGCAGCAACAGCTTCAAAGCCGTTCGCTCCCGCTGCAGCGCAGAGGACACCGCGATCAGAGTCTCGACGAGCGCTGGACTGAACGGGTAGAGCTTGCGGAACATGGCTCGATCCGCATCGTCAGTGAGCAGCGTCTCCAGCACATCGTTGCGAACGTTGAGCAATTTCGTGAACGCGTCATCGAGTGTCGCCTGCGCTTGCGGTGAGATTGGCTTGAGAATGCGGCTTTCGACGATCGCGGGGAGATTCCGATCTTCGAGGGTGATCTTGTGGAAGCGGGCTTCCCAGTATTTGAGGCTATCTGCGAATTGGGTTTGCACCGCCCCAGCCGCCAAGGTCTCGCCCACGAGTTCGCGCAGATCACGCTGACGCGCAACGAAGCTAATGAGAGGAACAGGTCGATCCGCGTGAGTTGCCTCGACCAGTTTTACGAGCTTCGTGCCTTCGCTTGAGACGAATGAAACGTCGGCGGCGCGGCTTGCCAGCCATAGGATCAACTCGTCCAGAAACAAGACGACAGCGTCATAGCCCAGCGCGTGTGCGTGCTTGCTCATGATCGACAGGCCATCGTCGAGCGAAACGAAAGATTCGCCCTTCGAGGCGGCCATCGTGCGATATGAATCGAAGTAGACATCGATCAAGTCGCCCACGAGCCGCATGCGCTCCTCGCCCGCAGGTGGTTCCAGCATCGCTGCCTCGAATGCCTGGGGATCCCAACCGCCACCGAGTGCACCCCAACGCCCCGCGCTCCTTCCGGAATTCAACTTCTCAAAGAACGGTCCATCCGTCAGTTGCTCGCGTAGCCGCTTCGCATCCCGGAACAGACCTTCAGCCAGATAGAATCCCGGCACCGGCGCCTCCGGATGAAGCTTGCGAATGTGGGAGGCGTAGCCACCGAGGATGGCGGACTCCATATCGTCCGCGCCGATCATGTGATACGGCACGACGAGGAATTTGCGTCCGTCAGTCCAGGCGTTGTGACGTGCAACGACTTCCGAAAGCTGCGGGATCGATCGCGCCTTTACGTTACCGTTCAAGAGCAACGACAGCACGGCCATGAAGTGGCTCTTGCCCGAACCGAAGCTGCCATGCAGATACGCGGCCTTGCTGCTGCGTGACTCGAGACCACTCTTCACAAAGGCGAGCGCATTATCGAACGCGCTCACAAGCTGCGGTGTCACGACATAGCTGCCCAGCGTCTCATCGGCATGCTCCACGCCTTCCGAGAGTTTCAAAACGAAGTCGCCCTGATGTACCCGCTCAGGAACGTGTATGAGTTCTCTAATCAGTGTCATGTTGTTCTCGTGTGGGCTGGCGGTGAGACCAACGAAGCGCCGCGCCCCGAACGTCAGGCAGCGCTCACCAGCGACCCATCCTTGTCGGTCGGATGCGGCTTGATGGACTTCAATTTCTTTTCGATCCGAGAACGGGCGAGACGCCGGTCGTAGTCGGCCTGCAGGTTGATCCAGTACTGATCGGTCGTGCCGAAATAGGCACTAAGCAGCAATCCCATTTCCGCCGAGATGGAGCGCTTCTCCAGCACAATGTCGTTCACGCGCGGGAGCGGCACATCGAGCGCCTTCGCGAGCTTGTACGGCGTAAGACCCACAGGCTCCATGAACTCCTCGCGCAGAATCGCGCCAGGATGATGTGCTTTGAGTGCCATGCTTAAGCTCCTCATATCGAACCGCTAGTGGTAATCACAAATTTCGACGTTGTCGGCGTGCCCCGCGTTCCACTCGAAGCAGACGCGCCATTGACCGTTGATGCGAATGCTCCATTGGCCTTCCCGATCGCCGCTTAGCTTTTCGAGGTGGTTGCTCACCGGAATCCGTAAATCTCGGAGATCACCTGCCGCATTCACCTGCTGCAGCTTCATGAGCGCACGGCTCTGAATGGTCCGCGGAAGCTTCCGTGACAGGCGCTCGTTCCAGACCTTCTCGGTCTCCGTGTCCCGGAAACTTCTGATCATGGCGGATGGTAATGCGGTCCGTTAGTAACGTCAAGCGTTAGTATATCCGCCAACTCCAGCTAAGCCCTGCGCCTGCGACGTGCCGGGGTCGCCGGTCGCCACTTCTGCAGCGCTTCGATCGATGTCTCGAGCGCGCGGGTTTCGTCTTGCACAAAGCCTTCGAAGTAGTCACCCATGCGTGCGTCGTGCTCGGGATTCCATTGGTTGTGCCATTGTTTCAACCAGGGCACGAGTTCCAGCAGGCCGGCAAGCAAGGGGACCAGGCGCTCAGTGGCCCAGCCTTCGTTTTCCTTCAAATGGAGATAGTGGCCAGCAAGCGCGGTCGCCTGTTGTAGGTGATCCCAGCCTGCCCAACCGAGGAGCAGCGTTCCGTCTGCATCCGGTGTCGCAGCGGGATAACTGATAAAGCGCTCCTTCGGGACGTCCAGAGCGCCGCGTAAGCGCCAGAAGGTTGTGCTCTTGAAGTCGGAGGACTTGTACTTCGGCGGTACGGCGACTTCGCCGATTTCCTTGAGGCGCGCGTCGCTCTGCAACCGCACGAGGCGTTTGCGGTAGTCTTCGTCAGACTCGTCCGGCTTGCGCGGATTCGCGTGCGCTACCTTCTCATCCACAGCATCTTCGCCTCTCTGCAGCGCCCAGGTTTCCTCCCAGGCCTCGCGCTTGCGCAGGCCGTCGTCTGTGTAGCGCCATGCAGCCACGTACGGCACTGCTTCTGATTCCGTCAACCCGGCAACGAGCGCACTCACATCGAAATCATCTCGGCCCGTGTAAAGCGCGGCGACTTGCATGAAGTCTGCATCGCTGCGCACCGCATCGGACAACTGATATACGGATCGAAGCTGCAAAGCCCCGCTGCGCTGCCAGTAGCGCTCCGTTTCCAATCGATCGAGCAGCCACTCGCGAAGCGCGCGTTGTTCTTGCTCCTCCCAGCTTTCGGTGTTCCAGCGGCGTTTGTATTCGGGCCGTTCGATGAGACCGATGTTGCGGTCCGATTCGATCAGCGCGATGCGTCGTTCGACGACTGCGCGATAGTCGTCAGGCCAGTGAGCCGGCAGTTGAGTAATAGGTGTCGAGCCATGTCGTTCGAACCACGTCGTCGACGTCTCTCCCGCTACCAAACGTCGTGCGAGCACAATTTCAAAAGCCCGCTCACCCAATGCGAGTTCAGGTGGCGCACTGTGCTCAAACTCCGATGCCGGACGATGACGCGGCAGTAGGCCGTACAATCGATAGCACCGCCAATCGAGTTCTTCCTGATCCGCAATCATTGAGCGGAGCATTCGCGCCGCTCTTGACCGAGCCGCATGGAGACCGCTACGCGTCGGTAGCTTGCCACCATCACGACTCAGCGAGTCCAAGAACGTGGGCGACCGCATCTCCATTAAGTGCACAGATTTCGTGTTCAGGCGGACACCAAGATCAACAGGTCGATCGTGCGTGAGCGGGAATTGCTTTAGAGCGGTGCTCGTGAACTCATAAAACCGTTCCCAGTCTTCAGATGCAATTCCGCCGCCGATCCCCCCGTTTCCCTTGTCGTGCATGACCTGTTTCATCCAGAAGCATGCTACTGACGAATTGAGCTGTGCGAGAACCCCAGCGTACTCCGCGTCAGCGGTACCTGCGGGCAACTTGATCACGGGTGCCGTACGACTGAATGCGTTGTGCCCTCGGTCGAGCACAAAGTGATTGTGAGTGGCTACGAATGCGAAGACGATCGACTTCGGGTTCTTGAATCGTTCCACTGGAATCTGACCGTACGAATACCACAATCTGCCGAGCTCGCCGTATGTCTGTCCACCAAACGCCTTTCGATCGAGAAGTACAGCGCGAGAAGGCCATATAAATTTCAGTGCGTTTGAGAACTCGGCCTCGTTGAGGAACTCGACCTCATCGTCGTACGGAAAAATGCAGACGTTGTTCTTTGCGATCATCCAATCGCGCACGTCTTCTCCTACCCCGAATGAGCGGATAGCCTTCAACTCAATACGCTTTCGACGATCCACCCCAGAAGGAATTACGAAAACGTCGTCGGCCTTTGTGATGCATATGAAGCCGAGATCATCGGTCAGGTTAGACAGCGGCTTTCCTGCTTCTTGCATCGCTGTCTTGATGTCGGAGGAACCGCCACCTCCTAGGGTCCAAGGGTGCTTGCCAAACACCGCCCGATCCGTGTCCGTCACACTCACGAACTCGCTCTCGGATCCCGAGCGGTCAATCTGGCGAATGATCGCTTGCCACACTAACCCGCTCGCGGGGTCGTGAGGTGGCCGAGGTTCACCACGCAAACCGGTGACGGTACGCACTTGGCTTTCAATCGGCTTCCGATGACGCCCGAAAAGAATGACTGTGGGCGTGCCGTGACCGGGTATGTACGCGCCCGAAGTATCTACCACGTGAGTAACATCCACTGTTGGCATGAAATGCTCGACAAGTCTCTTGCCGAACTCACGCTTCATAAACGAATTCGCGGTGATCATGCCCACGAAACCGCCATCCTGCGATGAACCCTCGCGGCTGAGGGCTAGATCGAAGAATCGCTCCGTAAATGGAACGCCAAGCGAATAGAGACCGTGGCAACTTCCGAAGCGTGACCGGTGTACCTCTTTCAGAGCGGCATCTCTAGGCGTGATGTACGGTGGATTGCCAACCACCGCGTGATATTGCTGCCCAAGAATCCGCCGCAGCTCCAGCAAGTCCTCCGTTTGATACGCGTGCGCAAGTCCAGTGCTTGCGTAATCCTCCTTGCTCTCGAACATGCCTGCCGTGCCTCGCAAACCAAAACGCGGTCCGTGCAACAAGCTGTCACCCGTCGCGAGATTGATACGGAAGTCCGGCGCATCTTTGAGCTTGCGAATGTCGCTCGCCGTCAACGCCGCGATAAGCAATCGAAAGCGTGCGATCTCCACAGCGAACGGGTTGATATCCACGCCGCTCACGGCATTGAGGGATTGCTGCACAAGGTCGGGCAAGTTGCGAGCCGGTTCCTTCTTCGCCCACAGATCAAACAAACGTTGAAACGCCCCGAGCAGGAAGTGCCCCGAGCCACAGGTCGGATCGATCAGCCTCGCTTCCTTATAGCCAAACGTCTCGATCGCGGGTGTGAGCGTCCGATCGAGAATGAATTCCTCCACAAACTGCGGCGTCTGCAACAGCGCGTAACGATCCTTCGCAGACTCCGACAGGTCTTGATACAAATCACCGAGAAAGCGCGTTTCGCGACTCGGGTCAGTGAAGTCGTGCACCAGCACACCAGACTCCGGATCGACCTTCTTCCAGAAGCTAAGCAGGGCTATGCCGCCGTCACCCGAAAGCAACAAGCGGAAGAGCGGGTTGTGCCGCTCGTCATAAAGCCCCTTGAGCCCAGGCAGGCGCGAGACTTCACGATAGGCGTGCAGGAGATACTCGAGGTCTGAATGGTTAGGATTGGCGCGGAAGTAGCGTTCGTAGTCATCGCGCGCCGCCTCTCTCGCCTCCTTGTCAGCACTGGTCAGATACGCGCGCGCCAGGAAGTCGTTGTCTTCGAGGAACCGCAAAAACACGCACGCCAGAATCCAATGCACCGCGGATTGTGTGATGTTCTCCTCACGCCAATCGAGATATGCGCCCGCGGTTCGGTTCGCGGCACGCGCCGCTTCCCACTCCGCTTTCAGCTGCCCATCGAGCTCAGGCGATTCGTCGAGCCGCTCGCGAATGTCCTTCTCAAGAGCCTTGAGGAGCTTCTTCGACTCCTGCAGCAAACGTTGACTATCGATCATGAGGCCACGGCAGAGCGATGTTCGTTATTGATCCAGGATTCCGGCACCTTCGCCCATTGCGCAGCGGAGATCGTTGGCACGATCACACCATCGATCGCCGGCGCGTCCGGACGAACCATGGAGACGAGCAGCAGAATCGTCGGCGGGTTGCTTGGCCGGCCGGCAGCCGCCTGAAGCTCGTTCACCATGCTCATGAGATCGTAGCGAGCCAGCAGGCCAGGTTCCGTGATGAGCAGCGGCTGCCTGGATTGCAGCAGCATCTGCTTCACCACAGCGGCGCTCTTTGACACGAGCCGCAATAGATTGCGCCAATCCACGCTGGTGGGCGCTGAGCGATCAGCTTCGAGGAGCACGTTCATCTCCACACCGAGCGCTTTGGCTTGATCGAGCATGGCATCCAATAACAACTCATCGAAACTCACGCTTCGCACGTCGAAGCGCCGAGTCAGTTCGTCCTCCAAATGACGCGCCAGTCGAGGCATGGTCGTGAGCGCGAGAAAGCCGCCGCGCGCGAGTAAATGGCTGATGCGTTCTTCAAACGCTCGGGCGGCGGCGACGTCAGAGCTTACTTCGGCTGGCATCACCGTCTGTGTGGGACGGCGGTGATACAACGTCGTACTGCCGACGGAGAGACTGAGCACGTGCGGCGGCACATAGCCCGCCTCGTGCTCCCCACTCGCTGGCTGCCAAATCAGCTCGAGCCCGGCTTCCAGCAACACTCGATCGAGATCGGGATGACGAGGCAATGGCGCGCACACTGGGAACCGGCCGCGTACGCGTTCGTGAAGCTCTCGTTCGGTGAGCCGTTGCGGACCGCTCAATGCACCGAGCGACTGCCGAATCGCCTGCAGCGCTGACATGCCAACCGTATAGATTTCCGAACGGCTGGAGAGCGCAGCATTTTTCGAGGCTGCGGCAGCGAGTCTCAGCAATCGCTGCGGCAAGAGCGGCGGGACGCCTTCCGGCGCCTGCACGCCCTCGAGCTCGCGCATTACCGTCGTCGGCGAGAGCAATGGATCCTGTTGCGCGAGTTGGTCAGCGGCAATCCCGAGTCGATTGGCGAACTCGGCCAGCTCCGCACTCGTGGCGATCAGCGGCTGCGACAGCTCGAAGAGATGGAACCGCGGCTCACTGCGCTGCTGCTCGGCCTCGATGCAGGCGCGCGCAACCGCGAGGCCCAAGCGCATGCGAGTCGATTCATCATGTTCGATGGAGCCCCTCGCTAACAGCAGCGCTTTCCCCAACTCATTGGCCGTCATCGCGTTGCCATGTGTCTGCAGGAGCGCCGCAATCTCTTCGCGCAACTCCGTTAGCGCGGGCGATTTCAGCCATCGTTCTCGCATGCGGACCAACGCGTCCGCGACTGCCGAGCGCGCAACCCCGGCGGCGCTCGCAACTTTTCCGAGGGAGAGCCATCCGGGCGCGTCGCTATGCGAATCGAGGCCCAGATAAAGAGCGATCGCCTGCTCGTCAGTGCGATCATCGCCGGCGGGTCGCTTCGGTAGAAGTTGAGCAGCCAATTCATCGAGACTCTGCGCAGCGCCCGCTTCTTCGTCACCTGTGATCGTGGGCCGCCCCGGAATTAAATCCGGGCGCATCTGCGCGAGTCGTTTGGCTGTGAGCCGGATCTCCTTGCGAACCTTGTCGCTCACACCTTTCAGGTACAGGTAGCGGAACTTTATGCGTTCCACTGCCAACAACTCACGCACGTTGTGGACGCCCATACGCTCGAGAACGCTCTGGGCCTCTACGCTGTATCCGAGTTCGCTGATGGTCGAGCTCGCTGTTGCCAGGCGAGCGACGGCATCGAACACGTCTGGGGTCGTATCAGGACGGCGAGCAGTATCAAAAACGCGCCGCCAGTGCCGCAACATCTCCTCAGCGTTGTCGAAGCGCTCGCGAATATCTCGCCGCAACGCCTTCGCGAAGAAAGCCGTGAGCTCATCCCGCAAACTGGGGTCGAACGCATCGGTGTTCAGCGTGACTTCGCAGTCGAGCATGTCTGGTGCCGAGTTGCTGTCGCCCCAGACGGGTAACGCACCGGTCACCATTTCATAGAGCGTGACGGTGGCTGCATAACGCTCCGCGTAAAGATCCCATCGCGGCAGCTTGCGGATTCGCAGAAACGGATCGAGATAACCCGCCGTGCCCGCCTGGATGTTGTCGGGCGAAGTCCGCGACAGTGAGAAATCGAAGAGCACGAGCTGCTTCTTGCCGGTGCCGCCGATCGCAGCGATGCCGATGTTGTCCGGTTTGATATCGCGGTGGGCAACGCCGTGTTCCTCGAGATAGTTGAGGACGGTGAGGAGCTCATCCCCAAAGCGCCTCAACATATCGAGCGACGGTTTACCTTTTTCACGTAGGTCGCGCGCTAGTGAAGTCTCGCCCGCCTTGTGCATCAGAATGGCTCGACGGCCGTTGACCTCGACCGTATCGACATACTTCACTATGTTCTGATGCGTGAGTTTGCTGAGCGTGTCCGCTTCATCGACGAGACGATCGTTGTAACGAGGATCCGTCGCCACCTTGAGCACCAGCTCCTGATCATTCCCGTCGCGTCTGACGAGCACGACGTCTGCCGATGAGCCACGTCCGAGCCATTTGATGGTCGTGAAGCCGCCCTCGATGCGATCGCCCGGCTTGGCCACACTCGGATCAACCCACTGCTCCGGTTCTGGCGCCGTGAGCTCGTCTTCGGCCAGCTCAAGGTACTCGCTGAACTCCTCCATGGAGCCGATGCGCGCGCTCACATCTGGATGTGTGCTCAGGCTCACCAGGTCCTGCAGATGCTTGGCTGCACCGTCGAGCGCATCCGACAAGCGCAGACCCGGCCCGCGGCGCAGCTTGTCCATCAGTTCGATCGTGTCGGTGGCCGGCGCTTTGCTTGACAGGACGAAGTGCGCGATGGCGCCCAAGGCGAAAACGTCGAGCAGCATCCCAGCGGGTGCGACCTGCAGGGCTTCAGGAGCCAGGTAAACGCGCGAAGGATCCTCGACGTAGTCCTCGACATGCTGAGTCCCGACGGTGTGCAGCGTCGCATTCGAACCTGTGGAGTCGCGTGCACCCGTCTGCCAATTCACGATCTGCAGCCGCAACGGACGATTCACATCGCTCGTCTCGCGCACGAGCACACACGCCGGGCTCAAGGCGCGGTGATACAAACGCTTCGTGTGCGCATACCGTAACGTGTCTGCGAGGTCGCGAAGTACCTGGAGCCGCTGCCCGATGTCGAGTTCGGCGTGCTTGCGCTGAAGGAAATGATCGAGACGAGTCGCGCCATTGTCAGGTTCAAAAACGAGCGCCGGACCGAGCTCCGTGTCCTTGTAGTCGAGGACTTTCAGGATGCCGGGGTGATCGATGCCTTCGAGAATCTGAAACTCGCGCTTGGCCTGTCGAGCGAGCGATTGACGCGCTTCCGGCGTGCTCGCCTTGCTGTAGCTGTAGATCCGAATCCGCCGTTTGGTCTCGACCGATACGTGCTTTGCCGACCAATCCTGATAGTTGACGCCTTCGGCCAGCAGTGAGCCAAGGCGGTAGTCACCCACTTGACGATGCTTTGCCGAAGGCCGGATCCCGGCCTCCGCCATGGCGCGAACAATCGCCTTTGCCTGCTTTGTGTCCACGCGTTGCGTGGTGACTGCGCCGGCATTTGAAATCGCATGTAGAGCGGCAACGATCCCGTCATCCTCCGGATGCTGCGGCCGCCCGCGGAGATAAGTCTTGGCGCGCGCCGGGCCGTCGAGGTGGCACTTCAGATCTTTTGCGGAGAGAAAGATGGCGGGCTCAACCCATGGCATCCGCTCCCGAGCCTTCACGAACGACGGCTGCTTGCGCAGCAGGCTCGCCAAGCGTTTCGCTTTTCGATTCGCGAGATAGACGGGATTGTCGTAGGAGTACTCGCGCCCGTCGTTAGTCCACGACCAGGTGTGCGCATCGCCACGTAAGGTCCCTGGTCTGCTCTTGATTTCGACCAGAAAGAGTCCAGCCGGCGCGAGCACGAGAACATCAACCTCGTTGACCTTGCCCTCATCGTCGATGAACTCGAAGTTCGACCAGGCATGCCAAGGCTCGCCGTCCGGCAGCCTGTCCATCAGCCACTCGATGGCTTCCCTTTCCCAGGGGTATTCAGAGTCGGCTATCGTTTGCCAGCGAGGTGCCTTCATTGGGTCGTTCTTCTCGATGCGTGTGCGCGCCACGGCTTGCGGCACAACTTCCACGCGCCAATCTCTTCCGGACGTTCAGAGCAGCCGCGCGTTTTCGTAAGTCTTTGAATAAGAATGGCTTCGAACCGAATGGTAATTCGGCACGATACCAGTCGCCGCGGTCTCCCTCAACCCACATCGGAGGTCGGTCCAATTAGCTCGCATATTTGGGAGAGTGTGCTAAGATACTCTCCACTATCACCGGGGCAGAGCTATGGAAACCAATCACCGAGACGAAGTCGAGCGCACGCCAGGCCTCCTGCATCGGCTCTTCGCCCAGTCGAGGCGCCCTGCCGCGCCTGTTCAAATCAAAGAGCATCACCATGGGCCAGCAGTGGACCTAGCACTCACATTCTCCGAATTGAGCACCTATCAGGCGGAAGTATTGAAGCGCGTCGCGACGCAGCTGGTGGATCTCACGAGCGTCGCGCGGGAAGAAAACTTCGAAGCGCGCGTGCGCTCCATCATGCGCGCCTTCGCTCCCGAGGATCCTGAGGCCGATGTGCTGCTCAAGCTCGCCGGCGACGACGCGCGAGCCCGCCAAGAATGGTTCTCGCAGGTGCCAGTATTGGATAGCAAGCAAGTGGCCGAGCGCGCCGGCTACAGCTTGCGAAATGCAGCCCAGACTGCCTGGCGGTGGCGGACCGCCGGCAAGATCTTCTCCATAAGTCGCGGTGGAGTTGATTACTACCCTGCGTTCCAATTCGGCGACGACGGGCAGCCCCTGCCGATCATTGGCAGGGTGCTCGAGATACTGCGCACTGATACAACGCGTACGGATTGGCAGAACGCCTTTTGGTTCGCCGGCGCCAATGGCTGGCTAGGCGGAGCAGCCCCCAAAGACTTGCTGCACAGTGATCCCGATCGGGTAGTCGAGGCGGCTAAACACGCTGTCGCTACTCAAGAGTACTGATCGAGCGAACACACACGTTGCAGGAAGCGCGAATGACAATCAGGGTTCCCANNCATCGATACGCTCGATGCCGGTGTGCTGCTGCATCGTATCTGGCACAAGAAGTTCGCGGCTAATACCTTCAATCCGGGCAAAGGTGACCTGACGCGGTTCGCTCCAATCAATACGCCGAAGGGGGAAGTCATTCCAACGCTGTACGCGGGAAGTACTCAGGAGTGCGCCTACCATGAACGGTTGTTTCATGACGTGCCGCTCGAGGGCCCATTGCGCCACTTTCGTCTCAACCAGCTGACGGATTTGATGTACGGGACCGTCGTGCCGACACGCCCTCTGACCGTGGCAAAGCTATTCCGACCAGATCTTGCGCTTTGGGGGATTACGCGCGAGCAACTGGTGCATACCGATGCGGATGCCTACGTCATGACTGCGCGTTGGGCTGAAGCAATTCATCGCGACTACCCTCATGTGGAAGGGCTCGTGTGGACATCGCACCGCTGTGATCCCGATCTAGCGTTCGTGTTCTTCGGCGATCGCATCAGCCAAAGTGAGTTGGCGCCCGCGGGGCCGGCTCGATCCTTCGCAACGGATCTCGCGCTCCTTGATGACTTGCGCGGCTACGCGCAGCGCGCGGGCATCTTGCTCATAAGCAGTTAAGGAGCAGCCAGCCGCAATGTCTTGGGAGCTCATCCTCGGAATCGTCCTCCTAATCTTAGTCGGCGTTGCGGCCACCGCTGTGCGCAAGCGAACGCCTCCGACTCAAATAGATTCGTATGTGCTGCGCTCTACGTTGTTTACGGCGGCAGAACGTTCTTTCCTTGGAGTCCTGGATCAAGCAGTCGCCACTGACTATCGCGTCTTTGGCCAAGTGCGGTTGAGTGACGTGGTGGATTTGAAGCGGGATCTGTCGCCGCGGCTGCGCCAAAGCGCGCTCAATCGCATCCAATCCAAGCATCTAGACTTCGTGCTCTGTGATCCCAGCACGCTCGAGATCAAATGCGCGATCGAACTCGACGACAGCTCGCACGCACAGGCTTCGCGGCGCAACCGGGACGTCTTCTTGACCACGATGTGTGAGAGCATCGGTTTGCCACTTGTGCGGATTGCAGCGAAACACACCTACTCGGTCGCCGAACTCCGCGCACTACTCCTGTCGCACACGCGACCGCAAGCTGGGGCGGATGTTGACGTCCCCGCACCAACCGGATCGAGTTCTGCAGAGCCTCCAACTTGCCCCAGGTGTGGCGCAGCGATGGTCGCTCGTACGGCAGGTAGCGGAGCCACGAGAGGAAAGCCCTTTTGGGGCTGCAGCACATTTCCGAAATGTCGTGCAATCGTAGAGAGAGATTGATCCCTATCGGCATTCCGACGTAGACACTCGATCCCATCGAGCTTGGCAAAGTTTTCTGCTGGTCGGGCCAGATCGCGCGAGTGGGTGGCAAGTGTTACTACTATGGGGTCGAAAACCGACAAAGTTTGCCGTCCGGCGTTCTTCATTATTGCCGAGACAACGCATACTGTGGGTTCGTGATCCATCGCGGAGATGTCCGAACTCCGCTAGGTGCTCCGAGCCGCCGCAGTAATTNNGTTCATTGAGGAAGAGCTGTTTCTGTTGGCGGCCACAGGGACGTAAGTCCGGCGAAAGCTCTACGGCAGATTTTCGAGGCCATCTATGGCAGGTCAGCTTCGGACGCCCTCCGGTTCTCCTTTTCTAAAACTTGCGACGCTGTTAGCAAGGAAAGTGGCGTTTCAGGATTGCCCCGGCCGAGATGGAAGCGCCACACGTGCGTGTGCCCGTGGTGGTCTTCAGAATGGGACCAGCTCACCCGAACAGATCCAACGGCGGCAAGGTTCGTGGAGTTGCACTGCTTCGCTGAGCTCAACTTTTGTCGCTTGTGACGCAGCCGATTCAAAGACACTTGCGTACTTCACAAGGTGAGGGAACTCCATTCCCTGTAGACGGCCACATCAAGATGCGAACGAGCAATGGACGACGGCATACTAACCGCGGCTGAATGCGATCGAATCCTGGCCGAGGTTTCGCCGATGTCGCGGGCGCTCATGCAGATGCGCTTCGCCCAGCGAATGAGCTACGAAGACATCGGCAAGGCGCTGGGCATGAGCATCGACCAGGTCAAGTCGCGCATACAATTGGCGATGGTCGAGAAATTGATGGCAAGCAAGCGCCTGGCTAGAACAGACTCTCGAACTCCGCGACTTGACGCGTAACCTGGGGTCTTGCGCTCGACGAGCCTGCCCACCGCGCGACTCCACCTTTGGAGAACACGAAATGAGCGAAAGTGAACACAGTACACGCCCCTTAGAACACATCGATGCACTGGCTCAAATGATCTATGACCAGGCACAAAGCATGTCGGGTAACGCGCTCGAGCTGACAATCCAGGTCGCATTCGATGAGTTGAGAAAGAATTTTCATCCCGAACAACTTCCGGTCGAGGATGCATATCGCGCGTTGGCGACGCTGTCCAAAGAACACATCGAATTGCTCCTCCTTAGCTATCGGGAGGGCCTACACCACACAGAGATCGCGCGGCGGCAGAATCGGCCACCGGAGGACGTGCTGCGCGAATTGTTTCGAGCGAAAGCACTCTATCGCTTTGCGCGCTTTCCGGATTCGACCGATCGCACGCCGCTTTATGATCCGGCACAGAATAACCGCGCCCCTGAATCAGGATGACACCTGACGACGACAATGCAGCTCAGCTTGAGTCATTGATCATCGAGCGAGCGATCTATCACCTCAACGAAGATGTGGGGTTTGCCGGGAATATGATGGACCTCGCGGGTTACGCCCGAGAACACAATGCAGTTACTTACGTCGTGAGACAGCTCGTCAACCTTGCCCAACGACACGGCCTTGAAGTCGAACCGATCGACATCGATCGGATCGCCAAGAAAGTATCGGAGCTTCGATCGAAACAGGCGACAAGCCGCAGAACGCGCAATCAAGCGAGGCAAAGAAAATGACAACTGGCAACGATGAATGGCGCAGGTACTATGAGCTTGCGAGCTTCTGTAAAGAGCAAAGCGGTGCTGATGGCGTGATCGCGGTCTTTCTCAAAGGATCTCAGGCGCATTTCGGGTGGCATCTCGCTCCAGAGCTATACCCGCAGATACCGAATATCTTAGACACTGCTGCCGAGGCGAGCTTTACGAAGCTCGCATCGATACTAGAAGATCCAGGCGTGCGGCTACCGGCCGAAGTGCGAGAGCAGATCAGAAAACTGTTGAAAGACCACTACAAACTAAACCGTCACTACGCACCCCAAGGCCATTAGAAGGTTCGCCGGACGGCCTCACCGTGCGAGCGTCAAGGGCAAATCACAGGTCGTACATGCATGTGCGCACGCGTCGTGTCGCAACTCCATACAACAAGTACCGATCGATCGAATTGGCTCGAGTTCCCGGACTCGGTCCCGAAAGAAGACGCGTTCCCGCAGAGCTGAGATTCAGCGGAGAATACCGCTACGCGTCGCGGTGCGGCATTCGATCGGCTGTGGCCCATCGTGCTTTCAGCTAAGCTCGTCTATTAGGCATAACGATTGGAGAGGGAAGTGGCGATGCTGATCCTGACTCGTCGCGTCGGGGAATCGATCATGGTTGGGGATGAGATTGCCGTGACCGTGCTGGGCGTGAAAGGCAATCAGGTTCGAGTCGGCATCGACGCTCCAAAGGAAGTGCCGGTGCATCGTGAAGAGATTTACGCGCGGATACAAAGCGAAGAAGCGCAAGGGAAGCCGCCGAGAGAGTAGAGCACCCTCGAATGGTGATCGCTACGGCTCAGCAACTTCCTTGACGTTGACCGGTCCACTCGACTGCAGCCCGGCGTGCGCGCTCAAGTACGTCATTAGCCACGCTTTTGCAAACCGCATGGTCCTGGTCACGCTCGCCTCGGAGACATTAAAGAGTACCGCCAGCTCCGGATCTTCAACACCAAAGAAGTACCGGAGCTGAACCATATCCGAAGCCTGAACGCTGTGCTCGCGCAGTGCTTGGAGAGCAGCATCAATATCTATGACATCGATTGTGTGCGCCCCCGTCAGGGCTGTCCCGAACCCATTTTCTAGACTCTCTGCTTCTGGTCGTTCACGCTTCTCACGATGTTTGCCACGTGCGTGATCGATAAGGACTCGACGCATCGCCTGCGCAAGGAGGCAATAGCAGTGCTTGCGGTCGTGGATCTCGAGGTCCACGCCGGCGAGGCGCAAGTATGCTTCGTTGACGATTGCGGTCGGTTGCAGGGTGTGTCCGCCTCGCTCGGTGCGCAGCAGCGTGCGTGCCAACCGCCTCAATGCGTAGTAGACGTCCGGAAGCATGGCCGACAGCGTACCGGCTGGGCGTGACGTCGCCTCATCCGCGGTTGCGGCAAAGGATTGCGAGGTCGACGCCTCCGACGTTTCCAATGATCTGCACTCCGGCAGGTGACTAATCAACTGTCGGATGATGATGCCAGATCGGCGCCCGCCTCGTTTGCGATCCTGCGGCTCAACCGGGCCCGGCGCCGGCGCGCGCGCAGGATCCCCGGCCAGATCATCATGTGCACAAAACCAAGAAAGTAGGCGATCTCCGCGCCCTCTTCTGTGGTCGGAGCCGGCATCTGCTCGGACCTGTGCAACAGTGCTTCAACTGGCGCTTTGAGGTGGCAGTCAAAGATTCTGTTGAATGTCGCCACGAGCGCCTCGTCACAGGCGCACGAACGCACGCACACCTTAAAAAGGCTATCTACTCCGTCTACACCTTCGTCGCTCCTCATCCCTTCGCTTCCAAGGTCGTTGCAAGCCACAGCATGGCGTTTTCGTCGCCAGCCAGACTTCGCTCGGTCCACACTTCAGGGCATACCGATACCGGCCGTCTCGCAAAATGCGATCGTGCTCACACGCTCATCGCGGAGCCTAGTTTCGCTTTCTCATCAACGACTCCACCTCCGGCCGCAATTCCTCTGCGAGCTGCGCGAGCCATGTCGCACTTTGACTGGCGCAGTTTTGAAGGATTTCGGGCAAGTAAGGAAACATTTCTGGCGGAAGATCGGGTGCGATACGGCTCTCCGCACCCTTCAGGATTATGACGATCGCACCATCCGCTCCGGCCTTCTGCTTCACCAACTGAGCCAGATCGAAGTATTTGCACTTATCTGGATCTGCTGTCATCGCGTCCTCCCTCATTAATGTGTGGCAGATGTGCGACTCGGTGCAGAGCGCACATACGCTATTTCCCCGATGACCGTAGACCGGCCAACATTAGAATCGGGGTATAAGCCCTCTCAGCGTGTGTTAGGCGCATTGAAGGATTCGTCAGCGGTTCTTTGTTTAGTCCCGTGCTCAATCTTGTGGAACCCCTCCGACCCCTACCGTAAGCCGAGACTGAGCGGCTCGATTGCTTCGATCACCTCGTCCATCATCCGCACGAGCGTCATCATGATGGTCCGCAACTCTCTATAGTGTTCCTCGGCATGATGCAGCCGCAACAAATTCTCCATCGCGCTTGCGACGCTCATTGCTCGGAAGAGCTCCTGCCGTGGCACTTCGATCTGGTGAGCGAGCGCAATGGGCACATAGGCTCGGTTCGGCTTCAACAGCTCGACAGCGATTAAGCCGAGCGTCGCGGTGACGCGTTCGAGGATGTCGCGCGCCACCTCGCAGCAATGACCCAAGTCCGCCTCGCCCACTTCGAAGGCGTAAGTCTCATGAATGAGCTTCGCCTGGGAGTCGATGACCGCGCGGATCTCGTTCAAACGCCGACGCTGCGACTCAATTGCTTGCGCCACCTCGACTGAGCTCGGCGACTCGCGAGTCTTCGAGTTCGCCTGTTTGCTTCGCTTTGCCATGGTGCATCCTCCCATCAGCGAAAGCTTGGGATCGCAAGATCCAGCGCGGTGTAAGTTCGGCGCAGCTCCGTAAGGCCACGCTCGATGGTCAGGACTGCGGCGCCGATTGCCCGGCCGACGCCAGGGGTCTCCTGAGCGGCATCGAGCGCGCTGTGCGCGGTCTCGACCAGGGCGAGGGCCTCAGAGAAGCGGCCGAGAATGGCGTCAAGGTCGGGCCGATCGACAGCGTTCTTTCTCGAAGTGGGAGACGCCGCGGCGGCGCGACGCGGCGCGCGGTTAGAATCACGGGTAGCCATATGCTCAACCTCTCCGGGGTTGGGTGGATGGTCAGGCGTCCGGCGGTGTTAGTGGCACCGCCAGGCGCCGCTCGTCGGCCGCAAGTTCATGCGGTTGTCTGCGATGCTCCCCCAGGAGAATGGATATGCAATGCCGGTTACGTCGCCTCCGCGTTGCGTTTCCAAGTAGGCAAGTTGAGATCGCTACTCGCTCATAGGGAGGATGCAAGTTGCCTAACTACGATCGTCGTTGGCTCGAGTTCGAAGCTCAGCTTGCTGAGTGGATGCGGACGTTCGAGCGCCCGGGGATCGAGTTCTGCGCCGGATACCGTCGCATACCCGGATTTCCCGTGAACGGATTCCGTGCCGACGGGCTCCTTACGGATGGAAAGAGTCTGGTGGCGCTCGAAGTGGAAGTCAGGCAGACGCATCCAGACACCAACGTCGGCAAGTACTGGCTGCTCTCGGAGCATCACGTCTATGAGCGTGTCGTGCTGTTTCACGTGTACACGCCCGCTTTCAACTCGTATGGCTGGCGAATGCAGCTCGGCCAGTTCTACGCACGCAAAATGCAAGCGGAGTTGCCGTTCGAATACGTCCTGGTGGACCGGCGCACTGCGATTGATGTGGACGCGACTTTCAGAGACGTCACTTCGATGGTTGGAGCACGCATTCAAAAGGAGTTCCCACGGATATCCGAACTCTCATCCGACAAAGTGCGCGCCCCAAGCTAGTTCCGATGCGACTGCACTACTCCAAGTACAAGCGGCTTGCACGCGATCATCTTAAAAGGATCGTATTTCACAACGATCCTCACCTGCGTTTTATGTTCCTACCGCCGATGCATCGCCAGAGACTCGTACGAGCGCTTCAATACGCAGCGCGAGTTTTGCTGGCGCCCTTCCTGTGGCTCAAGGAGTTCACGGTCCTCGATCCAAACGGGAAGTATGTGTTGTGGATGAGCATCGACGATGACGAGTCTCGTGTCCGAGGTGAAAGAGCCTTGGTCATCGAAGTTGCCAACATCCGCGAGCGCCTGATTCAGTCGGGCCTATGGGCATTCAGAGACCCCGGGTACTGGCACTGCTTTGATTCGCACACGGTCGCATTGACATCTGAGTCCCTGGACACGTATCGAAAACAGTACCTGTCGGCCTTTGGCTTTGATCCGATCGAACGAGATCCGGCGGATTCCAGCACGTCCTGAAGCTCTCGTGATTGCCATATTCGCAACGTGATAGAACGATTCGGTGTAGTTTCAGACCAGCGGAGTACCGAGATCGCCAACTAACTTGCCTTCAAGGTCGCTTAGCAGCGGATCGCCGTCGACAGAATCGAGGTACGGTTGTGCGACCAGTTTCTGCCGTGGAGTCACACTCGTGTCTGCACTCTCCCGAAGTTTCCTGAATGGCACCCGGGCTCTTATTTGGTCCATGGTGGCGATCGGCGGTATCGCGGCGGCAGCCGACGTTGACCCCGTCGCTCGTCGCAAGGCTGTAGATGCGTTCTACATGATCGAGGCGAAGCCATGGGATCGCGCGTACGTGAAGCGGGCTGTTGAAAGGATTCAGGAAGCTCAGGCAAGCAGCCCCCAGGACCCATGGGTTCTGATCGCGATCGCCAAGGCGATCATGAGTGATGATGTGCCGGCGCACTTTCCCGAAGCGCTCAAATACACGAAGGAGGCAGTCCTTCGTGGTCCTCGCGAATCAGTAGCTCACGCGTATCACGGTTGGGTTCTCTACAACATGGGAAAGCACCAGGAGGCCTGGCGCTCGTATCAGCAGGCGATACGTTTAGATCCGAAGGAACCCCTGCCATACCTCCATCTGGCACGCGCATTCGCGGATACACGCGATGTGCGTCAGCTCGAAAAATGGCTATTGGACGGCAAAAGCCGCAAGAACACTAACCAGATCGATGGGCGTATTTTCGAGCTCGAGCGGCAGCTGGCCAATCTGCGCAAAGATGGAAAGGCTGTAGAAGTAAGCTTTCTCGATCAGATTGCGAAACAAGTAGACAACCCGTGGGTACGGTCGAATTACGCCTCGTTCCTGATGCACCAACGTCGCTACGCCGAGGCGATTCCGCACTTCGAGGATGCGCTTCGCCTGATGGAGTATCCCGCGGCTCGGGACGGCTTGAAAAAGGCCCGGGCGCTACTCGCGAACCAGCAGTCGGCTGCACGCTGACTCGGATCACGATCGATAGCCAGCCCTCACCAGGTCGGACGATGAACCGATCCACATCCGTCTTGGGCATCCTATACGTAGTTCTCCGAGGGGCCGAAATGATGTCGAAAACCGTCAGCACTTGATTGGGAGATTGGGAGGGGCCGCATGGCAGACACAAGAGCCACCCTGAAGGACATGAACTTCCGACAACTCGTGAAAGCTTGCGCGAGCGATCCTGAGATCGTGGCGGTGTTCAACGAGATCCACGGGCTCGACGTGAAATGCCCGATTACTCCGCTTGTGGATCCCATCTTCCCGCTAGAACTGAGCGAGGAAGAAATGCTGCGCGTCGCATGGTTCGTGGCGTGGGTCCGCCACAATCAGTGGCACCAGCTCAAGGCTGCAGCGAGGAACCTCGCGACACTCAAGAGTCAGTTCGCCCAGAAGCGCGGGAGTACGAACACCGTCCATTGAGTCGTCAGTGCGAGCGGCTAGCCATCCGACGCTCCTCTATACGCAGGGACACCTGCTCGCCGCTCACAGCGAGCATCGATCCGGTTGGCACAAAGGGTATCGATGCGAAATGTATTTGGATTGCATTGTGAGAATTGGACGGCCGCCACACTAACAAGCGATTGCCGTGCGGCAGGACTGGTTTCTCCCGAGTTCGGCTCACCAACCACGACCCGGAATTCGAACCCTAGGAACACTCTCGGACGGACGATGAGGAGCAGATGGCATGGACAGGGCTTCACCACGAACGGATCGCGCTGCACTTGTTCTTACCCTGACAATGTTTTGCAGTTCCGTTTGGGCCGAAGGTCCCACGGCCATATTTGAAATACCTGCTGGGTCTGCTCCTCAGACACTCCGTGAGTTCTACGTGCAGTCTCATGTGCGTGTCCTCTATTTGGCGGACACGGTCAAAGGTGTTCGAACCCAGGCAGTCAGCGGAACACTAGCGGCCTCGGAGGCGCTTGCGCGCATGCTCGAAGGGACGGGCCTCGGGTTTGAATTCGAGGGTGACTACGCAGCGATCATTAAGCATGCGCCGCCGGACGGAACAACGACTCCCTCCTCGTCTGGCGAAGGGCCCAGCGTCCCGCCACCATCCAATTCCAACGGAAATAGTGTCGAAGAAGTCCTCGTCACAGGCAGCCTCATCCATGGTGTGTTTGACATCACCTCACCGCTCATTCCTCTCGACAAAGAGGATATGAGGAGAACGGGATACGCGACGGTGCAGGATGCAATCCGGGCTTTACCGTTGGCCACGACCATGACTCGCGGGGAAGTCGTAGAGAGTGGCGGCAATGTCAATCTTGGTTCAGGGATCAATCTTCGTGGCCTTGGCGATGGGGCGACATTGGTGCTGGTCAACGGCCGTAGACAAGCTGGAGCGGGGGCGCGAGCAGATTTCGTTGATGTCTCAACTGTTCCTTGGAGTCTCGTCGATCGCATCGAAGTGCTACCAGATGGCGGCTCCGCTCTTTATGGTTCTGACGCGATTGCCGGCGTTGTTAACATCATCATGCGCCAGAACCTCGAAGGCGCGGAAAGTCAGTTTCGATATGGAGGAGCCCCGGGCGGCGCGGCGGAGTCCTTGATGGCGCAGCTCGCGGGGCACCGCTGGGAAGCCGGACAATGGATCGCCGGATACCAGTACTACGAGCGCACATCGTTGGATGCATCGGAACGGGTCTATGCCGCCAATACTGACAAGCGCCCACTCGGCGGGCGCGACTTCCGCAGCATTCGGAGCAACCCTGGCAATGTTCTGGATCCACGAACCCTTCAACCAGCGTTTGCAATTCCCGAAGGTCAAGATGGCACATCGCTTAGCGCCGGCGATCTGTTGCCCGGCGTGATCAACTATCGAAACCAATTCGCTGACACGGAGTTGCTGCCCTATAAGCAAGCACACATCCTCTACTTCTCGGCTTCACAATCATTGAGCGAGCGCGTCGAGCTGTTCACAGAGGGGCGATACAGTCATCGAGAAGTTCGCCAGAGGCGAGCGTTACCGGATGAGACGACGCTGCTTCGCATACCTTCGACGAACCCTTTCTTCGTTGATCCATTCGGTGACGCTCCGTATGTCATCGTTGCGTATGACTTCTCTGAGGAGCTCGGTTCACATCAATTCTCCGGCCAAACTCAAAGTTATCTCGGCACGTTGGGTTTGAAGCGCGGCTTTGGAGATTCCTGGCAATCCTCGATTTCCGTGTCTCATGCCGCCGAGGAGCTGCGCTGGGCAGACTCGGGACACGTCAATCCGATGACTTTGGCCGCAGCACTCGCCGATCACGACCCAGTAACCGCATTCAATCCATTTGGTGACAACGCACAGAACAACCCCGCAACGCTTTCGTCGATCGCAGCCCATAATAGGTTGGCCGTCCACTCGAGTATTTCGTCAATTCAGCTTCTGGCGGACGGCCCTTTGCTGGAGTTGTCCTCGGGGGTCGTCAAAGCAGCCATCGGCGCCGACTATCGAAAAGAGGGCTTGCGACGAAAAGATAGCGTTGAAAGCCTGGGGCAGCTTCCCAGAGGTGTTGAATTCGGCCGTCGAATTACAGCCGCGTTCGCCGAATTCTCAGTTCCGCTGGTCGGTAGCGCGACAGACGGGCAGGCTCCACCACGGCTGGAGTTGTCGTTGGCTGGTCGTTACGAACGATACGACGATTTTGGTCAAACATTGAACCCCAAGATAGGGTTGAGATGGGTGCCGCTCACGTCCCTCAAGCTACGTGCCAGTTGGGGCACCTCGTTCAAGGCACCCAATCTGGCGGACCTTGATGATTCGCGGAACCTGGCCGGTTTGGTATCTCTCACAGATCCGCGCTCACCGACAGGACGTTCTGATGTGTTAGCTCTCCAAGGAGGCAACCCGGACTTACATGAAGAACGTGCTGTCACGTGGACCGCCGGATTCGATCTCGCTCCACCAGCACTGCCCAACTTCCGACTCTCCGCCACGGCGTATTCCATCGAACTTGAAGATCAAGTGCTCGAGTCGCAGGCTAGAAACCCGTTCGATATTCTCGTGAACGAGGACGTGTGGCAGCCCGTGATCATTCGCAATCCCTCGCAGTCCGAGATCGACGCGATCTGCCACAGTGGGCGCTTCCTCGGAGACCCGGCGCAATGCAGCAGCATGCCTCCCACCGTGATTGTCGATCTTCGGAAACGCAATCTGGCGATCACTACTGTTGAAGGATTGGATTTGACCCTCAGCCAGTCGTTCGCGACAGACGTTGGAAGGTTCACCGCCGAACTGAACGCAGCCCAGGTGTTTCGCTTCAAACAAGCATTCACGAGAACCGCACCGTTGATCGATGTGCTCGATACGGTGCGAAATCCGCTCGCATTGCAGCTCCGCGGTGCGGTTGAGTGGCATCAATATGCAAAGGGTGAGCGCGGCTTCAGCGCTAGCGTCGTCGCGCACCACGCTGGCGGCTACCGAGACCCGGAGAGTCCGTTGAGACACTCAGTGGGTGCTTGGACCCGCTTTGACGTTGGGCTCGCGTTTAGCACAGGTCAGCGCGTTGACTTGACGGAGTACACCGAGATTGTCTTGAACGTCACCAATGTCTTGAACGAAGAGCCGCCGTTTGTCGATCGCATGTGGGGCTTCGATCTAACAAATGCCGAACCGGTGGGCCGCGTGATCAGTGCATTCGTGTCAAAGGGCTGGTAGTCGACAAGGCGCGTAGTACACAGGCACTACGCGCCAGTCATCAATCTTGAATCAGACACGGCACTTCAATTCAGCCACCCCAGCTGTGGCCGATACCCCCGTCGGGGTTGGGTCCCCAAAAGGATCCAAGCGTATGCTCGCTGGCAGTCCCGAGCTCCACGAATCCGCACTCCGGGGATTCTTCCTCTCGCGTCGCTTTGCTCTCTTGCTCGACGATGTCTTTGGGTTCTGTGGTCACGGCTATCTCCCTGTGTTGCTACGGTTTAGATCGCGCGAGATGCGTAACACTCGTGAGCAGCACGCGTCAATTATTGCTTTCACTGTCACCGATTCTGAACGAGGTCCCTGCCATCGGATGAGCGATTCGCCTTTTTCACGTTTCGCCACTTGGATCACGGCGACAGAGGACGGGTGAGTGAGAATGCGACGCCTGCACATTCGCACAGGATGCTCCGACATGCGTTGCTTAAGTCGTACCCTCCGGGTAGCCACCTTGCTAGGAGCGATCGCACCGCCCATCTGTTGGTCGCAGACGAGCACGGCTGTATCGGCGCCGAGTTATGAGCCAATACCCCCGGCATGGAGTATTCCGATGAATACCCCGGGCGTGCTGTCGGTGGGTGCGAAGTACTGCACCCAGCAGGGCAAGTGTGAAACTGTCGGCGAGCGGCTCGGCGCCATTCCGCTCAAAGAGGGAGGGTCGGCACCGGCCGAGATTGGCTGCCGAATCAATCCGGAGTTCGAGGCGTGCCTGGCAAATCGTCTTCCCGTGCAGTTGCTGGCCCGTACGCCAGGGGGATCAGTCATCGCCCGGATCAATGATCGCAACTACGCCATTACGGGGCATGAGTGGGCACTCGAGAAGTCCGACGCGAGCGCGATCGGCGGGCCGATTATGATCGAGGTCGCCGGCGAACTCTCGCCGCTGCACTACGAACTGCGAGGAATGACCAAGGCCTCTCGACTGCAGCGGGCAAAGGCGATCGAGATGAAACGCATGCGCGCGATCGCCGGCATACTAGGTGCCAAAGGCCGGCGCTGCGATCAGCTGATGTCGGTGGAGAAGACCTCCGAGGGTGGAGAGTACACCGCCAAGTGCATGGTGAAGGGAAAGGAAAAAATCTATCGAGAGCACGCAAGCGGCATCGAATAGAAGATTCGCGGAAGAGTGCGACGAGGTCCATCCATGGATGGAATGGCACCAGGCAAAAGCCTGGTGCCACTCGCTACATACGCTTGTCAGAATGATGCCGGCGCTCTTGGCGCACGCCCCAAAAATACACTGCGAGCATGACGCTCAATGGAAGGCAAAGTGCGAGCGCGAAAGCTAAGTTCATCGTGACCCTACCTATCATCGCTCCTCCTGAGCCTTCGAATCGGCATCCTTAACGCGTTGAACAACTCCGACAATCCACACAACGGTACCGCTGACCAACATCAACAAGGCCTCCAACGTGGTGACCTTGTCTTCGCCAATCAGAATACCTGCGACGCCCGCACCGATCAGCGTAAGCCCGATCTTGCGGAAGTCTTCACGAGCTCCTTTCGTATCGATTTTCATCAACAGTGCCATGTATCTCCCTTTCATACGGAGCAACACGGCACGCCCGAAGGGGTGACGTATCACCCCATTGGGTTAACGATTGACCAGACGCCTGGGTTCAGGCGTTGCGCTCCATCTCACTGGTCACCGAAGCGCTCTTACAACAGCCCGACCATTGCAAATCGGTCCGCACTCGTCAATCAGGAGCATAGTCCACGGAAAAGGCATGAGCCTCCGACGCGACATGGGACGCGTACACCCGACGGCACTAGCGTGCGTTCAAGGATCCATTCCGCGGGCATGTCGTGAGCGAACGTCCCTATCCTTCTGCGGCGTACGTGCTTCGACCTGCTCGGAGAATCTCATATGAAACTGGAATCGCGCGCCCATGCCTTGTTCATGGCGGTTGTCAATCTCAGCACCGCATTGTTGTTCTTGCTGATGACGCAAGTGAACGCAAGCGCAGGTTACCCCAGTACGCTCGTCACCATTCTAGGGCCTCTGGGTGTCGCTGGTTTCGGCCTGTGGACCTGCACGTGGGTGCATGCCTTGTGGAAGAGCGCTCGCTCCATCCGCGAGCACTTGCAGTCCCTGCACGACGCTGAGACTTCGATCCCTCGCCGAATGTAACGCTCGATTTAGTCGATCGCGAAGTTGGGTGTCGGCGACTTCGCAAGCAGCGCTTGGACGCGCCGCGCGCATTCCTCTACTGCATGCTCGACGCTTCGAGCTGAGAAGCGCTCGACCCGCCATCCCATGTCTCGAAGGGCAAATTCGCGGGCGACGTCCGCCAACGTTCGTCGTCCGAACGTATCCTGGTGTCCTTCTTTGCCATCGATCTCAATCGCGATTCGAGCGCCATCGGTCACGACGGCGAGGTCAACCACAAACCGCCCAACGGGATATTGAGCGAGCGGCTGAATCTCCAACCGCTCGAGC
>JRYD01001212.1_pt1 | contig 27369 bp, 24 predicted proteins | sample 235311 | NCBI WGS metagenome assembly JRYD01 (sample SAMN03074213, study PRJNA261472) | activated sludge metagenome | biome: Common Effluent Treatment Plant; feature: Wastewater; material: Activated sludge; isolation source: activated biomass in a lab-scale reactor treating industrial wastewater at... | reverse complement strand
CCGCTGCTGATATAGGGCTTCGAACGAATAGCTGCCCTGGCGTCGATGTATCGCGGCAAGTCTCGCCGCCGAAAACCTCTGCGACCAAAGCGGTTCGCCCGGCTCGCGTCCCAAAGGATCGTCCGATTCGGCAAGTGCGGGAAGGTTTATGACCTCCCACCTTTCGCCTTTGTCCATCTCGCTGATCAGGCGGCCGGCAAGATCGTCCTCGTGCCAGCGGGTCTGTATGAGGATGATCGGAGCTTCCGGTTCGAGACGCGTGTAGATATCGTCGTTGAACCAGAGCGACGCGTTGTCGCGGCGCACGCGGCTTTCCGCCTCGGCCCGGTTCTTCACCGGATCGTCGATGATCACAAGCCCCGCACCGAATCCCGTGATGCCGCCGCCCACACCGACCGCACGCATTCCGCCGCCCGCCTTCGTCTCCCATTCGTCGGCCGCCTTTCGGTCATCCGCCATCGGCACGTATTGCTCGACAAGCCGTCTCACGCGCCGCGAGAATCTGTTCGCGAGCTTCTGGTTGTAGCTTGCGAGAATGATGTTGAGCTTCGGGTCACGTGCGATTCGCCACGCGGCATATCGGATCGTTACGAGTTCGCTCTTGCCGTGACGCGGCGGCATAAAGACCATCATTCGCTTCGTGTCGCCGCTCGTAACGCTGTCGAGCTTTTCGCAGATGTATCGCTGGTGCGGCAGATCCCATTTCCATTTCGTCGGGCCGCTGCCCTTGAGCCACACTGCGAAATTCTTGCTGATCGACTTGGTCTTCTTCTTAGGCTCTTTGGCCGGTTCCCCAGGCTGTTCTGACGTCCGCCCGCCTAACGCGTCGCTCTTCGGCTCATCCTTCTCCAATTCGTTGGCCGGTTCCGCAGGCTTTGTTGACATGAATTTGCCTGACGAGTCACGGCTTTGCTTTGTCTTCCTCCTCGCCATTTTTCGTTACTTGAGCAGAACGGCCGCCCCGACGCCTATCAGAATGTCGCCGATGCGCTTCCACGGCGACGAACGCTTTGTTCTGAGCTTTGCGATCAGCTCGTCCTGTGCCTTTATCGCGGCATCTTTCGCCGCTATCGTCTCGTTCTTCGCCTCGATCGTCCGCCGCAATGCCTCGCTCTCCGTGCGTCGTGTTTCGTTCAGCTCTGTGAGAATTTCGTTCATTCGTTTCTCGTCCGCGAGACGCGACGCGAGCATCGAATTCTCCTTCTCCAACGCCGCGTTCGCCTCACGCATCGCGGCAAGCTCTTCCGCCGCATCGGCGCACGCCGCGACGAGTCCGCGGTCATTTTTCGCAGCCGTGCCCGAGCTCTTCGAGCCGGCGGCAGAGTTCGTCGGCGTCTGCGTCGATTGCGCGTGCGCGCCTTGCACGCTCAACGCGATCACGAGCAACGCGAACATCAGCACCAAGCCTTTTAAGTTCCTCATCTTTTCTCCTTGCTTCGTCGCGAAGCGTCTCGATCTCGCCTTCGAGATATTCGATCTTTGCCTTCTGCTCGTTCTGTATCTTTTCGATCTCGGCCGCCGCATCTTCTGCTTTTTCGGCAGCGGCCTTTTGCGTTTCCGCAAGCCGCTCGCCCTTCTTCACATCGGCGTTCGACCAAAGCGACACGATCACGATCAAGAGCAGCAGGCCCGCGGCACAACCCACGATCACCCAAACTCGTCTCGTCATTTCCTTTCGCCCCCGTTCCTCGCATCGCGGTCGCGCCGTCTCGCAAAGTAAAGCTGCAGCAGAATGTCCGCCGTCTTTCCCACTGCGAAGAAAACTATCGGCAGCACGATCGCCGAAAGCATTTCGCCCGCTTCACGGCTCGCGAAAAATGTCGCAAAAGAGCTTGTCCACGCAAGCAGAACGTTCTTTGTGTCGTTCATCATTTCACCTCCTTCTTCTCTCGAAGTTTGCCCAACGCGATCTGCCGGTAGAGATACATTCCCGTCAGGATCGCGGCCGCCAACGCCGTTATGATCCATATCTCCCGCGGCACGCCGGCAAGGAAGGCGACCACCGCCCAAACCGTCTGCCAGAGCGTTCCCGCGATCGTCGTCCATAGCGATTTCGCCCTGTCGGTACGCGTCGCAATGCCCGTCACAACATCGTCGATGCGGTCGAATGCGGCCTCAGCCGTGTCGAGCATCGATGGCCGCGGCTCGTCTGCGGGAATGTCCTCGGCGGGAATTTGGGGTTCCTCAGGCGTGGGTTCTGGCAGGTTTGCGGGCGGGAAATCCGCGGCCTCTCGATCTTCTTCAATGTCCTCGGCGCGAAGCTCGCACCCGTTGACCAAAAGCGGCAGCTCAAGCTGCCAGTTCTTCATCGCGATCTCGCTTAGGAAAAATTCCGTGCGATACACGGTCGGCCTGAGCCTTGCAAACGAACGCAGCCACGCATCTCGCTGACGCAGGTAGTCCGTGATCCACGGCTTCTCCGTACCGCCTTGTGCAAGGCGTGCGATGCGTCGGAACGAACCGTGCACCTGGCCGTCAAGTACGGCCGCAAGCGCAAGCGGCGTTACAAAATCATTGACCTTGCAGAAGGCCTCGGCCGGTGCGACATATCGCTCGTATGCGACCGCACGCTGCGCCTCGCGCATCTCGCCGGTCTTTGCCGCCGCGACGAGTGCCCGGCGAAATTCCATATCGACGGAAACCTTTTCGATGGTCGGCCTCGTCGTACGTGCGAGCTTTGCGACACGCTTCTCAAGAGCTTCGCGTCCGACCTCGCCGCCCGCTTCGAGATACTTTTTGACGACTTCGCCAAGAGCTCCCGACCGATGCGTGAACTGAAAGATCCCGTATGAAATGCCCGCACCGTCATTGAGCACGGCCAATGCGTCGTAACGCGCCTTAGGCCTTCCGGTCTCAAAAATGCGGACGATCGCAAGTGCCTTTTCCTTCTCGATCTCGCTGAACATATTTCGCTTCTCCACGTCTTGCATTGAATTATACTCGTTTGATATTCTCTAACGGTCGGACGATTGGCAAGGGCGACTTTTCCGCAAGGCTTACATTCGCCTCGTTTCATTGCCGGTCTCATCCGACCGATGAATTGAGATTACCGCGTTTTCGTTTCCGGTTTGAAGCACAAACCGCACAAAACGTCACAAAACGCACAAAATGACACAAACCGCACAAAATGGACAAAACGGACAGAACGAACAAAAGCGGCAGGGTCAACAGCCTGCCCCGGTTACGATCCGGCCGCTAAGTACTTGTTGGGCGAGACTTTATAAAGCACAGAAGACTATGAACACCACACAACGAATATTACATCTCGCCCCGCGGCCGACGTTACGGATCTCCGAGGTTGAAAGGCTCATCCGGATGCACAGGATCGTAACTCCGCCGCTTTCACGTCGAAGGATCTACGAAATGTGCGAGGAGGGAATTTTCGAATTCGCACCACGCGAAAAGACGCGGAACTACTTCATCTACGAGGATTCATTTCTCGCCTGGGTTGAAAGGTTGAACAAAAAAGCGTGAGCTATTTGCCGCGAGGTTTCAGCTCGGCGTTCAGCTCTTCAGGCGTCAGGTCTCGGTAAACTGCCACGCAGTTCCGGCCCGAGCGTTTTGCGCGGTAGAGCGCCGAATCGGCCATCTCGACAAGCTCGATCGGGTCTTCGGAATCTTCCGGAAAGGACGATATCCCGATGCTCACAGTGATGTGATGCACGTGCCTTTCAAGGCCCGGCCGAATGACGCTGAATTTGTGTGCGGCGATCTCGGCCCGAATGCGTTCGGCGCCGACCAACGCCTGTGCGATGTCGGCGTCAAGCAGGAATGCGGCAAACTCATCGCCGCCAAAACGCGCCGCGGCATCGCCGCTCCGCAAAATGCCGGTAATGCAAAGCCCGATCTCCTCGATCGTCTTGCTGCCGGTCATATGGCCGTAAGTGTCGTTGACCGATTTGAAATTGTCGCCGTCCATCATTAGCACGCAGAACGACCGGCCCTCGGCCTTCGCTCGTGCGGCCTCACGCCTCAGCTCGAAAAAGAAAGATCGGCTCGAAAGCAATCCCGTCAGATCGTCGTGCGAGATGAGCCTGTGAACCTGCCGCTGATACTCGCGGTCGATCTCGTCCAGCAGATCAAAGCGCAGGATGGTCTCGCCGATCGCGATCTTGTCGCCGTTCGCAAGACGCCCTTCGCGCACGCGGCTGCCGTTCAGGAAGGTGCCGTTCCGCGAATCAAGGTCGGTCAGGATATATTCGAGATCTCCCGTTCCCCCGGAACGCACCGCTCGCACGACCGCATGCCGACGCGACACCTGCGTGTCGTTGACGCGGACATCAGCCTCGAGGGCTCGGCCAAGCACGACCTCAGGACGCTCAAGCGGTATCGGCACGGCGATAAGTTCGCCGCTTAGGAAAACAAGTGCGGGCCGCAGGTCCCTTCGTTTTATTTCTGCATCGTTCATAGGGATGGGCAGACGGCAAGATCGGTCGCCGTGCCCACGCGGGGAAGTCACCCTCTAGGATACCCGATTTTGAGATACCTGAAAAGCCCTTTTTTTCGTCCGCTGAAATGACCTAATTATCTGTGGGAAAGGAGTTTAGTGATGCGGATGGCGGTTCCGTCGTCGGTTGGCAGTATCTCGACGGAATCGACGAGTTTCGACATTAGTTCGAGCCCCCAGCCGCGTCTCTGCCCGTCTTTTTCGCCTCGGCCCATCGCCAATTTGTCCTTTAGCCGAAGCCCGCGGTTGCGGACAACGATCTCGAGCCGGTCGCCGAAAGGCGTAAACGTCAGATAGATCTTTCGTTCGGGCGAGAGCGAATGTTCCGAGGCGTTTATGCAGGCTTCGACCAATGCGGTCTTGATCTGGTTGATATCACGCGGCGAAAAGCCCTGGCGTTCGGCAACATCTTCCGCAAAACTCGCCGCGACGATCTCTGTATCGCCGCCCATCGGGATCGTGATCTCGAACTGGCCAAGCGGCGGATGCGGCCGCGAATCGGCAAGCCCAAGCTCGATCCGCAGCAGTTCGATCTGTCGACACGAACTCCCGATCGCACCGCGTTCAGCGATCGCCTGCGAAGCCGCCTCATCGAAACCTTCGCTCGTTACGAGCCAAAGACGGTACTTCTTCAACTCGCTCGCAAGTGCGGCCATTTCGAGGCGATCGAGCCAATATTCCGTAAGATCGAGCGAGGCCGCGAGCTTTGAATCGAACTCGGCCGCGAGCCACGCGGTCTCATCGCCGTCATCGGAAACGCCGAAGCCGATCGCAGTGCGTTCGACATCCGCAACTCGTCCGATCGACGGATAGATGTCCGCCGCGTTCACGGAAAAGAAGATCTGCGGCAGCAAGATGCGTTCGGGCGTGGCTGCGATCTTCGCAAGCTGCTCGTCGTCGGAACGGCCTTTCAATTCGGCCTCGAACTTCGCAAAATCAATGCTCGCAAGAGCGGCGGACTGACCCGCAAAACTTGCCAAAAGTTCGCGCAAGCCGACCGTCGCCTCGCGTCGATATCGGCGTGCGAGCAGTCGCGGACCGCGGGCAAGGTTTGCTGTCAGCGTTTCGGCGACCACGCGGGCACGCGTCTTTCCGCTCGTTTCGAGTTCAGCTCTCGCTCGAACATAATCGGCAAAGACCTCGTCATTCTGCGGGAAATAGACACGCCCTGCGGCTCGCGAGATGAACTCATTTTCGTGCAGCTGCGACAACACCTCGTCACATTCCGCCGCCGAAAGACCGAGCCGCGTTTGCCACTCGACCTCGAAAGAACTTCCGCTTTCCTGTGTCGCAGAAAGCTGTTTGAAGATCTCTTTTTCAAGTTCCGGGTCGCCCGCAATTCGGTTGAGCTCGTTGTCGATCTTGCGTCCGATCGAGATGCCGAAAAGCTCGTCTGTGTAGATCCTCGCAAGGTCTGAAAACGCCGAGAGCGACGCGTCTCTTGCTGCGGCCGCATCGACAATGGCCTTCATGAAAGCTGGCCGCGAGGCAAGCAGAAGCACCGCAAGATCGCAGACTTCCTCGCTCAGCGAAATGTGCCGTTCGCGAGCGTGGTCGGCAAGGAGCTCCTTCGCATCTTCGGCCGCCAGGCGATCGAGATGCAGCCTCGCAAACGGCGGGGTCTTTGGCTGATGGCGTCTTGCAAAACAGAGAACGCTCGCGAGCGAAACGTCCGCGAGAACGCGACGCATCGCATCGGCGAGTTCATCGGAAGAACGCTCGAACTCATCAACGAGAATAAAACTTCGAACACCGTTGGCCGCCGCACGGAAAGGAACGGCGAGCAGGCTTTCAAGCGGCGCGTCTCTCCTGAGCAAACCGGCGGCACTTTCGATCCAGCTGCGTTGATGTTCCGAAACAAAGTCGATGAGCTCGTGAATTTCGGGTTTTGCAGCGATCAGCTCAGGGACGCGGCGGTCGAACGCCGCTGTCTGAGTTATGAATTCCCGCACCCATCGGCGGCCGGCGTCGTCCGTGGATTCGGCGTTGCGGATTCGGAAATAGAACGGCACTGTCTCGCTCGCCGTCCGGAAAAAGTGATCGTAAACCTGCCGCAGCATTTCAGACGCACCCGAATCCGGTGCTGCGTGAACATCGAGAATGCCGCCGTCAGAAGAGTGTGCGATCAGGCGCGCAAGTTCCCGGCCGCGGCCGACGAACCTGTCAGCTCGAACCGTCGATAGGATCTTTTCGGGAGTGTTCATCCTTCTTCACCCTCCGCCGTTTGATAGATCGAAACGCGATTCCGGCCCTCAGCTTTTGCGCGATAAAGGGCCTTATCGGCGGCGCTGATCATATCCATCTGCGCGCAGACCTCGCTCGTGCAGGACGCAACGCCGACGCTGATCGTTACATCTCTGTGCGGAAACTCGACGGACGCGACGTTATGCCGGACGCGGTCGGCGATATTCGCGGCCTCGACATCGGTCGTCTGCGGAAGCAGGATCGCAAACTCCTCGCCGCCAAAACGCACCGCAACATCCGCATCGCGAAGCGTTTCGCGAATAACGGACGCCACGATCTTTAACGCCTCGTCGCCCGCAGGATGCCCAAAAGAATCGTTGTAGGACTTGAAATGATCGACGTCGAGCATCACGAACGCCATCGGATAGCCATGCCGATTCGAGCGTTTCACTTCCTCCGAAAGTCGCTGAACCATATAGCGTCGGTTGAGCAGGCCGGTAAGCGGATCCGTCACCGAAAGCTGTTCAAGTTCGCCGGCGCGTTCCTTGAGCTGCGTGCGGTCGATCGCTGCGGCAAGCTGCGGCGTGATCGCCTTGACGAGGTCGAGATCGCGGCGATCGAACGCCGTGCCTGTCACCTTGTCCGTGAAATTGATGACCGCAAGCTGTCTTTCGCCAAGCCAGATCGGTGCCGAAAGAAAGGACGCCGTCTTGTACTTCCGCTCTTTCGCGACCGGCTCAAGGCCCGTAATGGCCACATCGCGGACAACGATCGGCTTTCCTCGCTCGAATACGATCCGCGCGACCCTTTCGCCGGGATCTGCGTCGTTCCGCAGGTCGAATACCGACCCGACCGCACCTTTGACGCGGAATCGTCTCGCAACTTCATCACGCGTCATCAGCGACGCCCGCTCGGCCTGGAGCAGATCCGCGCTGACGCGTGCGAGATGCATCCAAAGTTCTTCGGTATCGAGGTCGCGAATGCCCTCGGCAAGCCGCTCCGAGACCTCATCGAGCCGCGCTCGCCTTTCCATTTCCGCCCGCAAACGCAGTATCTCGAGCTGCGGTGCGACCGAACGGCAAAACCTTGCAACTGCCCGGCGCCGATCCTCTTGCGGCACTTTGTCGAGCACGACCAAAGCCGCCGGGATCTCGTCTCCGACAGGCATCGCAAAAAGCAGCACCTGCTTCGGGTTCGGTTCTTCCGCCGTCGCGGGTTTGCCAAGAACTGTCGGCGTTTCGCCCGCTGCCGCATCGGCAAGCCGTTCATCATCGACGGCGATCCCGACGTTCACGCTTCGGCCCTTCAGCTTTGCGGAAACGGCCGTGCTTTCAAGGCGATCTGCTCGCTTTTCGAGCCAGATCAGCGAGTGAAGCGAGAAATTCTTGACGGCGAACTCTATCGTCGCGTTGCGTGCCGAAATATAGTCTCGCCCGAGAAGCGACCCGAAGAACGAACGCCAATCTGCGGGATCAGGCCCGCTCGGAGCACGTTTTGCCTTCTCGTTGATCGCCGCAGCACGACGTGCGATCTCCTCTGCCTGCGGAGTCTCAAGTCTTGGGGCCGCTGCCTCTTGTCTTGACGCTTCTTTCAGCTCGCGTAAGGCATCGACAAGCGGTGCATCCGAACTCAGGAGCAGGATATTCTCAAAAAATCTCGAAGCGGGCAGATCGCGCCAATCGCCGGTCATCGCTCGATTTGCGGCTCGGCGATAATTCTCGGAATTTGTGAACGCACGCCCGACGATCACTGCCGCCGGCCTGCCTTCTGCATCAAACTTCGCAGCTCGGCAAAGAAGCCCTGCGTGGCAGGTATAGGAGATCGTAGCGTTCTCATCCGAAGCCCGCTGCAACGCCCGGCCGCAATCGCGTGCACAACGCCCGACGAGCACCCCGTCCGGATTCAGCACGGCGCAGATCGAATTGTCATTGACCGCAGGGCTTTGCTTTCCCTCTTCGTCAACGACAACGACCGCAATTCCGTTCTTTTTCGCGATCCGCTCAAGAACGTTCTTGGGCGGAACCTCGCGTTTCTCACTCATCGCATTTTATTACCGGCCGCCGGAACGACTTCGCTTGCGTTCGGCTCAAAAGAACACGCTTCGGGCTTACCGGACTGGCCGCTCCGGTGCGGAAGATACACGCTTTTGTATCTCGCAAAAACGCCTAATCGCGCCTGTTTTCCACGAGTTCGGCAAGCAATTTACTAAGTTTTTGTCGGGCCTGCGAGCCTTCATTCATTTTGACCGAAACGCCGGAAAGGGCGATACTATAGGCAGGCACACATTTGCTGAGACCCTCAAGCTCTTATGAAACTTGAGAAGCACTTGCAAGGAGGTTTTTAGATCGCAATGGTCAACGATAGCAAAGCCGACCCCGTCGAGCGCAGTAAGATTCTTTCAAAAACTGAGACGGCCTCGAGACTGAACGAGCTGATCGTAACCTGCAAAGATGGCGAGGCGGGTTATCGAAGTGCGTCGGAAGGTGTGAAGTCCGCCGAATTGAAGCAGCTTTTTGCAGAATGTACGATCCAAAGAGCACAGTTCGTCGGCGAACTGCAATCGCTCGTGCGGTCGCTTGGCGGGAATCCGGAACACACTGGTTCCTTCATCGCAAAACTTCATCGCGGCTGGATCGACATCAAGGCCGTGATCGAAGGCCGGGACGAAGCGGGAATTCTCGTAGAATGTGAACGCGGCGAGAGTATCGCAAAAAAGGCTTATACAAGCGTGCTGAAAGAAACCCTGCGTCCGCATGTGCGCGACGTTGTGGAGCGCCAACTTGCTTCGATAACGACGACCCACAAGCGAATAAGGTCGCTCAAGGCTTCGTACCTCGAAAAGGACAAACGACACCTGCCGCCGCCCGCAAAACAAACAAGCCGCGTCGGGACTAGCCGCTGACCACTTTCGGCATCGCTTCGATCAGCCGTTTTGTGAACGGATGCTGAGCGTTGTCGAGTATCTCGCTCGTCGGCCCGGCCTCGACGATCTTTCCTTTTTCCATCACCGCAACGCGATCGGCAATGAATCTCACTGCCCTTAGATCGTGCGAAATGAAAAGAAACGCGATCCCGCGGCCTCGTGCAGAACGCTTTAGAAGGTTGAGTATCTGAGCCTGCATCGAAACATCGAGCGACGAAACAGGTTCGTCCGCGACGATGAGTTCCGGTTCGACAGAAAGCGCCCGTGCAATGCCGACGCGTTGACGCTGTCCGCCCGAAAGCTCGCTTGGTTTACGCCCGTGCAATGCCGACGAAAGCCCGACGGCCGTCATCAACTCGGTCAATTCGTTCGTCTCCGTTGCAAGAGAGAAGGCACGCCGCGGTTCGAGGATCGAATTCCCGACCGAAACGAGCGGGTCGAGACTCGTGTAAGGATCCTGAAAGACCATCTGCATACGGCGTCGGAATGGCCGCATCTGGCGCTCCGATAGATGTGTGATGTCCTCTCCGTCAAGCAAGATCCGGCCCGAAGCAATTCGCTGCACACGCAGCACCGCGCGTGCGAGCGTGGATTTTCCGCAGCCGGATTCGCCCACGAGCGCAAGCGTTTCACCGCGGCCGATGCTGAGCGAAACACCATCGACCGCATTGACGCCATTGCGTCCGCCGAAGCGAACCACCAGATCCTCGATCCGTAAAAGTTCAGTCATCCAAAGCTAGATCGGCTTCTCGATCTTGACCGGCGTGTCCGTGTCGTAGGTGATGGTTGCAGACTTCAGTTTCCCGCCCTTGTAACCGACCTCGACCTTCATCGGAAGGCCTGTCGCCTTGTTCACCCAAATGGTGGAAGTGTACGCGGCAACGCTGCTCTCCGGCTTGCCCGGATCTTCGTACGAGTATTTGTCTGCGGGCTTTCCATTGACCGTATCAACGCCCTCGTACTTTACGTCGGAGAGGCGTTTCATACCTTCCTCCGTGAACATCTGACGCATCGCCGGGATCTGGCTTGCGGCACTTCCCGGCATCTTCGTCCATTTTCCGCCAAAGCTCGCATAGGTGTCCGACCCGATCATTATCGTCTCGATCTGGACGCCATGGATCGGATCGCTTTTCATGTGATATCGGTCGGGTGCCTGATATTCGAGCGTCATATTCATCGAAGTGTCGCCGACGGTGCTCATCGTCGCAGTAAACGAATTGAGCGAAACGAACTTCTTCGAAGCGGCAATGATCTCGGCCTTTGGATCGGCGCCGGCCGCCGCAGAGCTTGGTCCGGAGTCTGGTGAAGTCGAACCCGAGTTCGAATTCATGTCTGCGGTGTTCGCCGGTTTGTCTTCGATGCCGGAACGCAGTTTGTTGATCGTCGAGCAGCCAAGCCCGACGGCTGCGAGTAGTATCAATACCAATGTCAGCGAGCGAAAATTCTTCATAGTTCTAAGCCCTTTCATTTCTCAAAAAATTCTTCGGCAAAATGGCAACGCGAAAAATGCTGATCAGAGACCGCCGTAAACGTCGGACTTTTTTCACTGCAAACAGCTTCTGCTCTTTCGCAGCGTGGTGCAAATTCACACGCTTTGATATCAACGCTCAGATCCGGCGGCATTCCGGGGATCTGGTAGAGTTCATCGTCCGCGATCGCATTTTCCGGCATCGCGGCGAGCAAAGCACGCGTGTATGGATTTGCGGCTTGCGTGAATAACTCGCCCGTCTTCGCCTCTTCAAAAATTCGGCCGCCATACATCACCGATACGCGGTCGGCTCGTCCCGCAACCAGGGCAAGGTCGTGCGAAACGAGGATAACGCTCATCCCGATCTTTGCTCGCAGCCTATCGAGCAGGTCGAGAACCTGTGCCTGCACGGTCGAATCAAGAGCGGTCGTCGGCTCGTCAGCGATCACAAGATCGGGCTTGCAGCTGACGGCGATCGCGATCATCACGCGTTGGCGCATTCCGCCGGAGAATTCGTGCGGATACTGATCGACACGCTTTCCCGCGTCGGCTATTCCAACAATATCGAGCAGCTCTTTCGCCTGTTCACGTGCATCACGTCGAGACAGGCCTAGATGAAGTTCCACGACCTCAGCGATCTGCCGTCCGACCGTCAGATATGGGTTGAGCGACGACATCGGATCCTGAAACACCACGCCGATCCGCTTGCCGCGAATGGCGCGAAGTTCTCTATCATCCGCCGCCAAGAGGTCATGCCCGTCGAAAAGGATACTCCCCGAAGTTATCCGGCCGGCCTCCGGCAAAAGGCGCACGATCGACATCCCCAACGCCGTTTTTCCGCTGCCGGATTCACCGACGACAGCGACCATTTCGCCCTTCTCGATGCTGAGCGAAACATCTCGAACCGCCTTCACAGAACGGCTTTGCCGATCCGTAAACTCGACGCAAAGGCCTTCTATCGAAAGTAATGATGCTTGTGCCTTCGCTTGTGAACTCATTCGAGTCGGTCGTAATCTACTTTGATGCGGCGGGCTGCCAATTTGGATCGATCTTGACATCGGTCAAAACAACGGCGTCAAGGCTGTTCAGTTCAAAGCCCGTAACATACGGCTTGATAAGGGCGAACGACCTCGGGAAATAGATCGGGATCGCTGAAAGGTCATAGAGTGCCGCTTCTTGCGAGTACGGTTGTGCGGCAACGACCGGCGGTAATTGATCCGATGCCGCCGGGTCGGTCAAGAGATGCTGGACGGGCGTCGGCGAAGGCGTCGGCTGCTGAACGAGCGGCCCGCCGGGAACTTCAGGCCTGGTGATCTTTTTCTCCGTACCGAAGATCGTCTGCATTGCAACGACCTCATCCGTCGTCGGCAGCACGACTCCGCGCCGAAGCAGATCGTAATCGCCCGAAGCTCGAACCGCCTCGATCTCACTTGTTTCGACCGGAACGACATTGACGTCGATGTTCAGATTTTGCTTCCACATCCGAGCTGCGGTGCGGGCGATGCGCTGCTGTGCATCGTTTCGGTTCACGACGAGCCTTAAGGCGGGGAAATTCTCGCCATCCGGAAAACCCGAGCGTTCTAGCAGTTCCTTTGCACGCTCCGCGTCAAATACGAGGCCGGCGGCAGCATCAGGGCTTTCGGTCGGCAGAAAACGCGTCGCAGGACTCGTCGAGCCGTCAAGCTCGCCTTCCGCGATCTTCTGCCGGTCGATCGAAATTGCAAGGGCCTCACGCACGCGCCGGTCGGCAAGGATCTTGTTATTCGTGTTGACCTCGTACAAATTGATCGCCGAATGCGTCGTCTGCCTGAAATCGTCGTACGGCGCGAGAAGCTTCAACGCAAGGGGCGAAAACGCAGCGTTTGTAAGCACGTCTATATCGCCGTTCTTGTAGGCTTCGAGAGCTGCGTCAGCCGTCGTATGCGGCACGAAAACGACACGCTGAGGAGCGACCGCGTTCTTGTTCCAATACGTCTTCGAGCGTTCGATAACGACACCTGTCTTATCCGAAGTCATGACCGTAAAGGGCCCGTTCGAAACTTCCGGCGGCTCGGCATCGGCAGAGCCCAACTCTTCCGCCTTGCCGTAAACCGGAAAGAAAACGGGGTTCGCAACAAGCTTCGGAAAGTCCGGATCGGGCCGTTTCAATTCGACTCGCAGCTCAAGATCGCTCGTCGCCTCGACTCCGAATGTGCCGATGACGCCGGGCTTTGCCGGTTCGCCGGGACGTTCCACGTGCGTCTTGGCTTCGGTCTTTTGATCCGGCTTTTGAGCTTCGCTCTGTCGTTCACGGGCATTTGTCGTCGGCAAATCTCCCTTCGGAACGCCGTTAGCGTCGGCGTCGGTCTCCTGCTTTGCCGCCTCGTCACCTAAACCCTTGATATTGGAAAAAAGCTCGCGATGTGTCGCGTCAGGAGAAAGTGCGGCAAGGCGCTTCCACGAATCAACAAAGTTCTTCGCCGTAACGGGCTTGCCGTTCGTCCAGCGTGCATCGTCGCGAAGCCTGAACGTCCAAACCCGTCCGTCTTCGCTCGACCAACTTTCGGCAACGGCCGGGAGAGCGTCGAGCGTTTTCGGGTCAAGGGTCGTCAGGCCTTCAAATATGGCCCGAACCACGTCCGTTTCAGGTGCTGCCAAGGCTTTTGCGGGATCAAAACTTTTCGGAGTATTTCCATTGCTCCAGCGAACTTCCTGCTTGAGTGGCGGTTTGGTCTTGGAAATGAATGCTTCGGGTTGGGGTTGCTTTATCTCTGCGCACGAGGCGGCAAAAAGCGTGGCAAAAAGGACGAACACGACCTGCCACCGCGGCCGTAAGCCGCTGCCAACAGATAGTTTAAGTGTCGTCTCCCGCCTTGCCATTCTCTTGAGCTTCTCTCAACGAAGCGAAGATCTCTCGCGTCTGCCGTTTCGTGTCCTCAAAACCATTAGATGTATCAACAACGTGATCGGCAAACTTTCTTTTCTCTTCCTGCGGCATTTGAGCGTCAATGCGGCGTATTGCCTCGCTTTCGCTCAAACCATCGCGTGCCATGAGGCGCGCCAATTGTATCGCAGGTTCGCAATAGACGACAATCAGCTTATCGAACCGTTTATAGCCGCCGGATTCGATCATCAACGCCGCATCGACGACCGCTATCGCGTCCGGGTCACGCTCCTTGACCGATATCAGCCAATCGTCCTGGAGTTCGATGACAAGCGGATGAATGATCGAGTTCAGTTTGAGACGCTTTTCTTCGTCAGCAAATACGATAGAGCCGAGCGTTTTCCGGTCGAGCGTGCCGTCGGAGGCAAGCACTTCCACGCCGAATTCCGCAACAACAGCAGCAAGGCCCGACGTGCCTTTCTCGACGACCTTTCTCGCCGCCAGATCCGCGTCTATAACGTCGGCCCCAAGCTCCCGTAAATATGCAGCAACAAAGGACTTACCGGTTGCGATAGAACCTGTCAGGCCGACCGTGAGCACAAGAATCATCCTTTTGCCGAATGGCGCTTTGCGAGTTTTTTAATGTTGAACTCGGCGATCTCCGCAAGCGTTAGGCCAAGTTCGTCGGCACACGCCGAAATGTACCAAAGCACGTCGCCGAGTTCATCCTTGAGCTTCGCTTTCGTCTCATCCGTTAGCACGCCATCGTGATCGCGTTGGATCTTTTTGACGATATTTGCGACCTCGCCAGCCTCGCCCGCGAGCCCAAGCGTCGGATATTCGACATTCGACATACGCCGCGGATAGAGTGCGGTCTTGCTCGCCGCCGACTGATATTCTTCAAAATTCATAGTTCAATTTTCCGCGATTCCGCGACGCATCTTCGCCGCGATGACCGTATTTTTCATAAGCATAGCGACCGTCAGCAGGCCGATGCCGCCCGGAACCGGCGTGATCGCTCCTGCGACATTAGCTGCATCTTTCGGACAGACATCGCCGACGAGCGTCGCACCGCGATTGTCGAGCGTATCGAGCCGCTTGTCGAGGTCTTCGCCCGCAAAAAGTTCGCGGACGCGTTCAGAGCTCTCGACCGAATTGATCCCGACGTCAATGACGACCGCACCTTCGCGAATGTGTTCACGGCAGATGAATCCTGCACTCCCGATCGCTGCGATCAGAATGTCGGCCTCGCGCGTAACGCTCGGCAGATCTCTTGTGCGTGAATGACATATCGTTACCGTCGCATTTTCGCGTAAAAGCAGAGCGGCGAGCGGCTTCCCGACGATGTTGCTGCGGCCGACGACGACGGCCCTTGCACCGGCGATCTCGATATTCGAACGCTTCAAAACCTCGATCACGCCCGCCGGCGTGCACGGTGTCAAAGCCTCGAAGCCTTGCAAAAGGCGGCCGATATTCACGGGGTGAAAGCCGTCAACGTCCTTTTGCGGGTCGATCAATTCGAGCACCTCGCGTTCCTCGATATGCTTCGGAAGCGGCAGCTGCACAAGTATCCCGTCAACGTCGTCCCGCAAATTCAGTTCGCGGATCGTGTTCACAAGCTCGGCCTGTGTGACGCTCTCGTCAAAGTGTATGTGTTCGCTGCGGATGCCGATCTCCTGCGCGGTTCGCACCTTATTTCCGACATAGACTGCCGACGCAGGATCTTCACCGACGCGCACGACGACGAGCGTCGGCCGAACCGAGTGCACTTCGTACAGTTCAACGACCTCGGCCGAAACCTCTTTTTTGATGTCGTCCGCAATCGGCTTTCCACTTAGGATTTTTGCGGTCATAACAAATGCTCGAAAAGAAGAGTTTACCGCAATGAGCCTACCGTTTTCCAAATTGGCTGACACAGGCCGCGACTTGGACACTCTCGGTGTTTTCGGCGACAATATTCTTTTAACACTTTTATGCGAAAAGCTATTATTTTGCTCGTTCTCGCTTCGCTCCTCGGCCTTATCGGCTGCGGCGGTTCATCTACCTCGTCAAATGCGAACGCTGTTTCGCCGAACGCCAAACGCTATCCATTCAAGGGCAAGGTCGTTTCGGTCGATCGTGCGAAAAAGACCGCGTCGATCGATCACGAAGCGATCGAAGGATACATGGACGCGATGACGATGGATTTTCCGATCCACGCGGATTGGGCTTGGGAAAGCCTAAAACCAGGAGCGGAGATCAGCGGCGAGCTCGTCGTCGATAACACGGCGAAGGAACCCTATTTTTTGGAGAATATCGTCGTGGTCTCGGCGCCCGATCCAAATGCGCCCGCACCGGACACTAAATTTGCACAGATCGGCCAGCCCGCACCGGACTTTTCCCTCACGAATCAGGACGACAAGAAGATCTCGCTCAAAACGTTCGAGGGAAAGGCTTTTGCGATCACGTTCATCTATGCAAAATGTCCGCTGCCTGAGTTTTGCATCAAGATGTCGGCAAATTTCCGCGATGCTGCACGCTTGATCCAGGCCGATCCCGTGCTTCGCGACAAACTTCGGCTGCTCTCGATCTCATTCGACCCCGAGAACGACACGCCTGAGAAACTCCGAGCCTACGGCATCACATACATGGGCAACGACCCGAACGCGGCATTCGACGTTTGGCAGCTCGCTGTCGGTTCGGATGCCGAGGTTAAGAAGATCGCCGATTTTTATGGACTGCGTTACGAGGTCGATCCGAATAACAAGACGATCTTCAACCACAGCCTGCGGACAGCGGTGATCTCGCCCGACGGCAAGGTCACAAAGATCTTCGCCGGCAACGACTGGACACCGACGCAGCTTGTCGATGCCCTAAAAGCGAGCCTGTAATCCTGATAGGGACCTTCTAGCGGCTTGCCGCCTAGCAGTGCGGTCGGGCTTGCCCGACCGTGCACCCGACCACTTTTTTTTGGAAGAGGCTTCGCCTCCGACATGGTTTGCTTCAATCGCGGATAGGCGAACGGACCTTCCAACCAAATTCGTGAATTCGTCGCTGATTCATCATAAAAATATGGGTCATGAATGCACGAATCGCATCGCGCGATTCTATCTCTCATACACCGTCTTGCCGGCAACGATCGTCTGTTTGACATCGCGTGCGTTTGAAGAGAATACGAGGGCCGCGTAGATATCGGTTACGGGACCTTGAGCGTCGTGCGTGAGGTCGATGACGGCGAGGTCCGCTTCCTTGCCTGCTTCCAGAGTACCGATCAGATCGTCGAGGCCGAGGGCCTTCGCACCGCCGAGCGTCGCGCATTCCAATATCTCTCTCGCTGTGATGAGGCGTTTCGAATCCGGGTGGTTCCGCGCCGTGAGCACCGCAAAACGCGATTCCTCTATCAGATCGCAGACGTTATTGCTTGCGACCGAATCACTGCCTAGGCCGACCGTAACTCCGGCGTCAAGGAATTTTTCGAGCGGAGCCGCACCGTGGCCGAATTTTGCGTTCGATTTTGGACAGTGCGCAACGCTCGCGCCATTCGCCTCTATACGCTCTATGTCGCTGTCCGTTACGCGAACACAATGCACGAGCAGCGGCCGTGTCGCGAGAACGCCGAGCCTTTCAAGGTATTCGATAGGTGTCGAAAATGGACTCGACCACTCGACGCCGAACTTTTCGTAGAAGGTCGAAAACAGTCCTGTACCGCTGGCCAAAAGTTCGATCTCGTCGCGGGATTCAGCCGCGTGTATCGATAGCGGAATGCGGTTCAGGATCGAATATTGGGCGAGCAGTTCGAACAATTCCGAACCGACCGTATAGGGCGAATGCGGCGACAAAGCGACACGAACAAGCTCGGTCTCATCCTGCTTCAAGGCTTCGAACTTGGCGGCGAGCTCCATAAAATCGTCCTTGGCCGTGCGATTGTCGGGCGTAAACTCGGTCTCCTGGAAGACGATGCCGCGCAAACCGGTCGCGGTCAGCGCCTCAAGCCCGACGCGGCCCATTCGCCCGATATCGCCAAAACAAGTAACGCCGGCCGCTGCTCCTTCGCGCGCGCCGACGAGCGCACCTTTGCGCACGCCATCTTCGCCGAGTTCGGTCCGGATCGCACTCAGCTTCAGCAGCCAAGCCGCGAAATTATCCTCGACCGCATCTAGAGCACCACGCATCGCCGTGATCTCAAGATGTGAATGAACGTTCACAAAGCCCGGGGTGATCGCGGCCGCTCCGTGTTCGATCGTTTCACTGTTTGGNNCGCGAGTTCCCACACGAACGATCTTCGAGCCTTCGATCGCGACGCCGCCATCCGCGAAAGGTGCGCTCGACACCGGCACAATATGATCGGCAAGATGGATTGTCGTCATTTCTTGATCTCTGATGTCTGCATCCGATAGCGCGCGAGGATCGCCGTCACGTAGCTTTTTGTGGATGGGATCGTTATACGCGAGACAAAATCATCCTCCGAGATGTCGGACAGCTTCACACCCGCCGTCCAGCCTTCGACGCGGCTCGGGCCCGCGTTATACGCCGCGAGCGTCAAAGCGGTTTCAGCCGGCAGCCCGCGATACATCTCACGCAATTTCTCGAGGTACCAACAGCCGATCTGAATATTCTGCTCGGGGTCGGCAAGCACCTGCTCGGGATTCTCCGCAGCTTTTTCGTATTCTCTCAATCCCGTCGCCTTTGCCCATTCGCGCACGATCGCAGGCCGCACCTGCATCAGCCCGACCTCGTCCGCCGCACCGTGTTTCCAAGCACGAAAATACGTCTCTTCGTAGATCAGGCTCCAGACGAGCTTCTCATCGAGGCGGTAGATGCGGGCCTGGCGGGCGATGAGATCGTCATACCTGTGGATCCAATAGTCNNGAACACACTCGCCGCCCCGAGGACCGTAAGCACAACAATAGCGAGCGATATTAAATATCTGACCATTTCAGCGAACTGTTTGTTTTGATATTACGCCGAAGCTCGGCAGGATCGAAAATCGACAGCGGCAAGTTTATCGCTTTCGCAAGGCAACACGGGGTCTCTCGTCCAATGTCGGTTCTTCAACATTCGTTGCCGGAGGCGGCAAAACTTTCTTGAATTCGCCGCTCCTTGCCTTTTCCGCAAACAAGATCACATCGTGGTCGGCCTCGGCGGCCATCTCCTGACGGATATTGTGCAGGGCTTCGATAAATTTTGGGCGGCGGTACATCTTGCGTTTATTCTACGCCTTTTGCTGTGAGTTCGCGCAAGGAGGGCATCTGGATCTGCAGGCCGTCATTCTCTACGACGACCGTGATCTCTGCCGCATCGCCGATCCTGCCCTGGATCAGCGCCTCAGAAAGCTCATCTTCGATATGCTTTTGGATCGCCCGCTTGAGCGGCCTTGCTCCGTATTTGCGGTCGCTGCAGGTATGGTCGATGAGCCATTTCTTCGCTTCAGTCGTCAGAGAAACTTTCAGGTTCTTGTCGGCGATGATCGAATTGAGGTTTGCGATCTGCAGGTCAGCGATCGCCATCAGGTCCTCGAGCGAGAGTTCGTCAAAGATGAGTATCTCGTCAAGGCGATTGATGAATTCGGGCGCAAACGTCTGTCTGACAGCCGCCATTACTTCGTCCTCGCGTTTTGCACGAGTCGCCTCACCCGAAGCCTGAAAACCAAGCGATGCCGTCTTTTGGATTATCCTCGCACCGATATTCGAGGTCATTATGAAGATCGAATGTTTGCAATCGATCGTCTGCCCGGTCGAATCGGTCAGGACGCCGTCCTCGAACACCTGCAGTAAGAGGTTGAAGATGTCGGGATGTGCCTTCTCGATTTCGTCAAAGAGTACGATCGAATACGGCGAACGGCGCAGTCTTTCGGTCAGTTGGCCGCCTTCTTCGTGGCCGACGTATCCCGGAGGCGAGCCGATGAATTTCGACACCGAATGACGCTCCATAAATTCGCTCATATCGAAGCGGACAAGCGACCTTTCAGAGCCGAAAAGGAACTCGGCAAGACGCCTTGCCACTTCCGTCTTTCCAACGCCCGTCGGTCCAAGGAAAAGAAATGACCCGACAGGACGGTTCGGGGATTTGATGCCGGCACGCGAACGGCGGATCGCGCGTGCCAATGCCGATACGGCAGGCCGCTGCGAGATAATCTGCTCGCCTAGGACCTTCTCGATCTTGAGCAGCTTCGATGCCTCTTCTTCCTTGATCGACGAGACGGGAATGCCCGTCCAGCGTGCGATCACTTCGTCGATGTCGTCACGCGTAACTTCAACAGCGAAGAACGAATCTTCGAGAGTCTGCAATTCAAATGAGATCAACTGATCTTCGTTCGCGGAGGCACGCTTCCAGTTCTCGACGGTCTCTTTCCACGAAGGTTCGCCCGGATTTTCGCTTCGATAACGCAGTTTTGCCCGTGCTCCCGCTTCATCGAGCACGTCGATCGCTTTGTCAGGCAGAAAGCGGTCGGAAATGTAACGGTTCGATTGCTCAACGGCCGCAGTCAGTGCGTCCGGCGAATATCTGATCTGATGATATGCCTCGTAACGCTCGATAATTCCCTTTACGATCAGCAAAGCGTCCTCTTCGCTCGCCGGTTCGACCTTTACCGCTTGGAAACGCCGCTCAAGGGCACGATCTTTCTCGATAGTTCTGCGGTATTCGGCCGGCGTCGTCGCTCCGATGCATTGAATCTCGCCGCGTGACAGTGCGGGTTTCAGAATGTTCGCCGCATCAAGCGTGCCCTCGGCCGAGCCGGCACCTACAAGGGTGTGAAGTTCATCGATAAAGACAAGGTTGTCGCGATTTTCTTTTAGCTCGGCAATTATCTTCTTTAAACGCTCTTCGAACTGCCCTCGGTATTTAGTTCCGGCAACGACGAGCGAAAGATCGAGCGCGAGCACGCGTTTATTCTCAAGGAATGACGGCACGTTCTTATCGACGATTCGCTGAGCAAGGCCTTCGACGATAGCCGTCTTCCCAACTCCCGCCTCACCTATCAACACCGGATTGTTCTTTGTTCGCCGGCAGATGAGCTCTATCAGGCGTTCGGTCTCCTGCTGCCTTCCGATAAGCGGATCAAGCCGTCCGTCGGCAGCGTCCTGCGTCAGATCGCGAGTGAATTCTGCAAGGCTCGGCGTCTTCGAAGCTTCCTTTGCCGGTGAGAAAAGGTTCGGCATCGCACGGTGCTGCTGACCGAGTTTCTCGCGGATGTCATCGAGCCTGACGCCATAGCCGAAAAGTATCTCGGCGGCCACCGAACGCTCTTCGCGTATCAGCCCGAGCAAGATGTGCTCAGGGCCGATATGCCGATTCTTCAACTGCCGGCTTTCTTCATTCGCGTAAAAAAGTATGCGTTTGGTAACAGCCGAAAGATGCAGCTCGGACGATTGCGGGATGCGGTCGCGAACGACGATCCGTTCCTCGATCTCCTTGCGGACCGAATCGACGGTCAATGAATGTCTATATGGAAAATACTTGGCCGAAAGGGTCTTATCCTCGCGCATGAGCCCGAGCAGTATGTGTTCGGGAGCGATCGATTGAGAACCATATTGAAGGGCTTCATAGCGCGCGAAAAAAATAACGCGGCGGGACCTTTCTGTGTAGCGTTCGAACATAAAAGAGGGAAATTACGCTAACTTTCGCTTTTCGACGTACTTCGATTATATCGAAAGCGGAGTTCGATCGTGCAATTTAGTTTTCGAATAATTCCGAGCTTACCGAAACAGAAATAGATTCAAAAGACCCAAAAATCCAGAAGAAATGCTCCAAAAGATGCAGAAATTTCCTCATTTCTGCGGATCGCGCCCATCATCCCTCGCGGCCTTCTTTCGAAATCTCCGTACCTTTGCAAGGTTTCCGCAGTCCCGCATGTCGCACCAGTGTCGATTCCGGCCGCGGCTGTCATCGACAAACAGCCACCCGCAGGACTCGCCTCCGCAAATTCGAATTCGTTTCGCTCTCTCGGAAGTAAATAGGTCGATGGCTGCTAAAACAACCGAATCAAGAACTACTTCGAGCAATCCGGCCCCGCTGCGATGCCTGAGTTCGAGGCGTCCATCTGCATACTCGATCTTTTGGCTCTCGATCGCTCTTAGCCGTTCCTTTTCGAGGTACTCGATATCGTTCGATCGAGGTCGGTCGTCGACCGCCATCGCAATAGAGAGTCCATAGATAGCCGCACGAAGCTTGCGTGCACGCCGCAAACTCGATTCGCCGGCGTCCTTCGTTCCCGTACTTTTCAAGAGGTCGCGAGCCGCATTCTCACCGATCGCATTTGCTTTCACGGCCCACGAAACCAAGTCGCCAACATCCACGAAGCTATCGTGAGCCGGGATGCAGGCCTTATCCGTCCGGCGCCAACTAGACGCGGTGTTTACAAGATCGAGACTCAAATCGCCCGCTATGAGCTTGAATTTGTCAGGCCTCAGTTCCATTCGAATAAATTATATCCCAATTATCCGTAACCGCCAATTACCTCTTGACAGGTTACCTTCCGAATGATAATGTGTAACCACTCTCACGGCTTAATGCAGTTACACGCACAGATTTGGTTTTAGGGAGAACAAAAATGGAAAAGCAGCAGATAATCGACGAACTAGAAATGATCTTGGACGGTGAACCGTGGCACGCGGCCAGCCTGAAAGAGACGCTCAGCGGTATCGATGCCGAGCACGCGGCCCTCAAACTTCCCGGTACGCACAGTATCTGGGAACTCGCGGGACACATTGCGGGCTGGAATAACGTTTGGGCCGAGCGCCTCAATGGAAACCCCGTAAATGAGCCGCCCGACGGCAATTTCCCGGAAGAGAAGCAGGTTGCGGATGCTGCGTGGCAAGCTCTGCAAACGCAGATATCGGATTCCTTTGGAAACTTGATCCGTGCGATCGAAAAACGCTCTGACAGCGAGTTCGGTGAGAAGTTCGAGGACAATGACTATTCGCTCAGCTTCTTTCTGCACGGTGCCGTACGACACAACGTACACCACGCCGCGCAGATCGCCTTGCTGAAAAGCGCGACCGCAAAACACGGAACCGCGGCCGCTTGAAGATCCGCATTCGAGGAAAAGACCGCGTAATTGAATGCGGTCTTTTCAAGGATCTAGTTGGTCATTGTTGAGACCGATTCGACCTGTGGGTCTTCCGCGACCTCTATGACGACGGCCTCGTCGCGTTTTGTGATGCTCTTGAGGATCTTGCCCGCGGGTGCAAGCTCTACCTTAGAACGGAGAACGCGCGAGATACGCTTCGGCAGGAATTTTGGTGCAAGATTTGCTATCGAATCGGCGAGAGCCGCAATGTCGCCGCCGCCCGACCAATGTTCGCGAACGACCTCGACATCCGTCCGATTTATCAGCCGCAAAAGGACCAACGCGACCATATAAATATCATCGACCTGACCGATAAAAGGGAAAATATCCGGGATCAGATCTAGCGGCGAGATCACATAGACGATCGCCGCAACGAACAACGCCTTCTCGGCGGTCGGCACGCGTGCATCTTTCAAAAGCCTTGCGAGCAGCTTTGCCATATTCGGCAAAAACATCACGAAGCTCCGCATACGGCCCTTCAGTTCGCTTTTTTCACGTCGTGCCAATTTCCCCATTTCCCTCAAAGTCTAAGGATAAAGCAAGATTATGGCAAGTTCCTTTTCGTCACTTGCGGTTTTCGCCCACACCTTCGATGTGTGATAGATTCGAGAAGTTTCAAAGAATCGTATGATCCTCGAAGAGATCCGTCGTCGTGCGGCCGCCGAACCCCAGCACATCATTCTTCCTGAGGGCGAAGACCCGAGAACGGTCGAGGCCGCGGCCATCTGCGCTCGCCATCAGATCGCGAAGATCACGATTCTTGGCCGTGAAGACGTTGTTCGAGGACTTGCCGGCGAAAGCGGCGCGAACCTGAACGGCGTCACGCTCCTAGATCATAGGAAGTCGAACGATCTCGGCCGCATCGCGAGTCTTTACCACGAACTTCGTCGCGCTAAGGGTGTAACTCTCGAAGAGGCCGAACAGGCCGTCAAAGACCCGCTGTACTTTGGGAATCTGCTTGTTCGTGAGGGGAAAGCGGACGGCTCCGTCGCTGGCGCCACGAATACCACTGCACACACCGTGGCCGCAGCACTTCGCTGCATCGGCCCTGCACAAGGTTTCAAGACGGTATCGAGTTTCTTTCTGATGGTCGTTCCCGACAAGAAATTCGGCGAGAAAGGCGCAATGGTCTATGCAGACTGCGGCGTCGTGATCGATCCGGATTCCGCCGAGTTGGCTGAGATCGCGATCGCGTCTGCGGATTCCGCGAAGGCTCTTCTAAACACGGAACCGCGCGTAGCGATGCTGTCGTTCTCGACAAAAGGCAGTGCAAAGCATCAGAGCCTCGACAAGGTGATCGAAGCCGTAAAGACCGTGCGTGTTCGCAGGCCGGAACTCGTGATCGACGGTGAACTTCAGGCCGATGCGGCCCTGGTCGAGGCCGTTGCCGCGTCAAAAGCTCCGGGTTCGCCTGTCGGCGGAAGAGCAAACGTCCTTATCTTCCCAGACCTAAATTCGGGCAACATCGCCTACAAGCTGACCGAACGCCTGACCGGCGGAACTGCGATCGGCCCGATCCTCCAAGGCCTCGACAGGCCCTGCAACGACCTCTCGAGAGGCTGCAAGGCCGAGGACATCGTGGATGCGGTCGCAATCACGGCTGTCCAATCGCAGGCGCGAAAGAACCGCTGAACCTCACAAATCCTATGCTTTCAGCGGCTTGTTGTGATATAAAAGCAAGTACAAGCGCGCACTTTTGCACGACGTCATAATTTTAACTTTCACTCACAAGGCATAATCGATAAGGGCCGCTTCGCTAGTTGTAAACCCTATGGATCAGGATCAAAGACTTACGCCGCTGCCGCGGGGGCTTGATGTAACACAGCCGAACCGCGAAACGCCCGCAACATACGCGGCGTATTACGACCACGAGAGTCAGTCGAGTCAGCGGACTCTTAGACACTATGTCCGTGTTGTCACGAAACGCCTCCCGATGATCGGTGCGATCGCGATCGTCGTCACCGCTGCGGCGGCATTCTATTCCTTTCGCCAGCCCTCGATCTATTCGGCGAGCGCTGAGATGCTGATCGAACCTCGCAAGGCTGCTCCGACGGCAAAGGATGCGATCAACATCAATTTCGACGGCGACGAGACGACGTATTACAACACCCAACTTCAGCTGCTCCAGAATTCTGACCTGATGAAAAAAGTCGTCCTGGCTCTCGGCCTGCAACGCGAGCCTGACCTGCTCGGCGGCTCGAACCGAGGCTTTTTTGCATCAGTAAAGTCGATCTTTTCAAGCCCTGCAAAGGCAGAACCGCCGCCGCAAGGTTCGCTTCCCGTCCTGACGGGCACCGAAAATGCCGACCCGTCCGAGGCTCAGCTTTCGCCGGAAGAGGCCGCAAGAGCGAATCAATACGCAGCCGCATTGTCCGGCGGCCTCCACGTCGAGCAGACGGAGCGCACGAGCCTGTTCACCGTGACGGTCAGCAACAAGAACCCGCAGCTTGCCGCCGATGTTGCTAACAAGGTCGCACAGGTCTTTATCGACGAGGACGCAAAACGCGAGCTTGAGGGCACACAGTCCGCCTACGATGAACTGACGAAATCCATTGCGGACCTCAAGGTTACGATCGCCGACCAGGAAACCAAACTGACAGACTATATGCGGTCGAGCAATCTGCCGCTGCAGGAAAAAGGCTCCGACCTTGCGGCAAGCCGGCTGCAAACGCTGAGTGAGCAATGGCTTTCCGCGGCGGACGACCGCCGCAAACTCGAAGCCCGCTATAACGGCGCCGTCCAGGCGAGTTCGCGCGGCGAAGGCAAGAATATTCCCGATCTTTATGAGAACAAGGTCTATCAGGACACTGTCCGTCTAAACACCGAGCGTCGCGCAAAGCTGCAGGATCAGATCCGCGACATCGAAAAGCAAATAAAGGACGCCGAGACCGAAAAGGCCGAGCTGCTCGTTAAATACACGCCTGCATACGTGAAGGTTCAGCAGGTCGAAGAAAAGATATCGTCGCTCAAAGCCACGAAACAGCAGACAGAGAGCGAGGTTTCGCAGATCATCGACCGCGACCAAAAGAAGATCGAAAAAGATGCGGTCAGCGGAGCTCTCGTCTCGCTCCGCTCCCAGGTCGATGCGGCAAAGCGCCGCGAAGATCAGCTCCTGAACGCATATGAGGTAGAGGCTGAGCGGGCCAACATCCAGGGACAGGCGACAACAACTTTGACGACGCTCAAGCGTGCGCTCGAAACAAATCGCGGACTGCTCGATACATACACTCAGCGCCAAAAAGAACAGGAACTCGCCCTTGCCGCCGGAAAGCCGAACAATATAAAGGTTTCGAGCTCCGCCGTCGTTCCGAGCTCGCCCGTTAGCCCGAATCGCCCGCGCAACATTTTTATCGCTCTTCTGGCATCTCTTGGCGCAGGCATTGGCCTTGCGTTCCTGCTTGATTATCTGGATGATTCGGTTCGAACAAGCGACGATGTGTCCCGCGCGTTGGGCCTGCCGACCCTTGCAATGATCCCGCATCACGGGATCAACGAGAAGAAGCGGCTAAGCATTCGAGGCATCGGTTCGGAAAGCAACGGCAAAACAGCGTCGAGCACTGCTCTGATAACGCTCGAAGAGCGTCATTCGCCGATGGCCGAAGCCTATCGGCACCTCCGCACATCGCTGTTATTCTCGAGCGCCGGCAAGCCGCCGCAATCTATCCTTGTCACGTCATCACAGCCGTCCGAAGGCAAAACCACGACCGCCATCAACACCGCGATCACCTTGGCTCAGGCCGATGCCGACGTGGTCCTTATCGACTGCGATCTTCGACGCCCGCGCATGCACTCGCATTTTGGCCTTTCGAATACGCAGGGCCTGACCAACTATCTTTCGGGCGAGAAGTCCACGGAAAACCTTATTAAGGCGGCTCCCGGATTGCCGCATTTGAAGATAATCACGAGCGGGCCGATCCCGCCGAACCCGGCGGAGCTTTTGTCGTCCAACGAAATGCGCAATCTATTGCAGTTCCTTCGCGGCCGATTCAAGCACATCATCATCGATTCGCCTCCGGCGATCTCGTTTACGGACGCGGCGATTCTTTCCACGCAAGTTGACGGTGTCGTCTTGATCGCGATGGCCGGAAAGAGCTCGATGCACCTGATGCGTCAATTCCGCACGCGCATCTCAGCTCTCGGCGCCCGCATCTACGGCGTTGTTCTGAATGGGATCACTTCGGAATCGGTCGAGTACGATTACTATGGAACGGGCTACTACCACTATTACAAGCACAGAGCCGACGATGAAACCCCGATAATGGAAGGTGCAGAGACGGCAGCCGTACAGGATCAGGGAAACAGCTTTAGGCCTTAACGAAACGTGCCAGTGCATCGCGCCAATCCGGAAGCTCGTCGAACCCAAGTTCGACGAGCCTTTTTGTTGCAAGTCTTGAAGAATGAGGACGTGGAGCCGGACGCTTCAGATCGGCATCCG
>JRYD01005105.1_pt1 | contig 27666 bp, 24 predicted proteins | sample 235311 | NCBI WGS metagenome assembly JRYD01 (sample SAMN03074213, study PRJNA261472) | activated sludge metagenome | biome: Common Effluent Treatment Plant; feature: Wastewater; material: Activated sludge; isolation source: activated biomass in a lab-scale reactor treating industrial wastewater at... | reverse complement strand
GTCACCGTCGCGCGTGGCTTTCGACCCAGGCGGAGGACGCCCGCCTCCACGATTGCGGGGGTGCCGGACGCCGACGCGTCGATGCATCCGTACCCCGTCAGGTTCAGCCCGGGGTCCAGCCCGAGGATGCGGATGGACGCGTGTCGTGTGGATGGCGTGCGACGGCTTGGCATGGCTCTCACGACCGTGATGCGAAGTGCCTCAGATAATGGACGACGGTCTTCGCCAGGTAGTCGCCCTCGATGTTGACTCGTGAGCCCGCGCGAAGGCCGCCGAGTGTTGTCTTTGCGAGTGTGGTGGGAATCAGGGCGACCTCGAACTCGGCGGCATCGGGGTCCACCATCGCCAGCGTGAGCGAGACGCCCTGGACACAGACCGAGCCACGGGGCACCATCACCTCGATCGACTCGCGCGACACGCGCACCCGAACGCGCCACTCCCCCTCACCCCCCCCACCACTCACACCGACCACCTCGCCGACCTCGTCGACGTGCCCCTGCACGACGTGTCCACCCAGGAGCGTCGTGGGTGTGGCGGCGTGTTCCAGATGCACCCGATCGCCCGGCTTCAATCCGCCCAACGTCGTCCGCGAGCGTGTCTGGGGAATCACGTCGAAGACCAGTTTCGCCGCATGGTCCACTGGCTCGGCCAGCGTGAGGCAGCATCCATCGACCGCGATGGAATCGCCGGGCCTGGGCCGATGGCTCCATCCCGCCGCGTCGATGGTCAACCGCTCGCCGGCGGGCGTGGGTGAACGACTCACGACGCTCCCGGTCTGCTCGATGATCCCCGTGAACATACCGAACGGTATCGGTTCGGCATGGCCAAGGCCGGGACTCACGCCCCAAACGCCCGGAAAGGGATCCGCCCGCTTGACGCGCCCGAACCGGACCGACATACTGCTCCACCCCGAACACCCGCCGACGCGCTCGGCGTTTGGGTGGAGGTGCCGATGTCGCGGTGCTGGACCCCCTCCGGAGACCCTCCGGTGCGGTTCTGCTCCCCACAGAAGGCACCGCCCGATTCGGCCCGACGAGGCCCCAAAGGAGATTCGAATGAGCCGTCGCTCGAGTGAGGTATGGTGTGTGATCTTGGGTGTGGGCCTTCTCACGCTGTCGGGTCTGGGCGGGTGCGAATCGCCTCAATCGCTGGGGATCGAACCGGCCTCGACGCGTGGCTCCAAGCAGGCCGCCGCGTGGAAGTCGCAACTCCCCCCCACGCGCCACGAGGCGTGGGCGAAACTAGGGTATCGCCTGGACTGGCAGTCGCCGGTCTTTGTCCCCAACTCGCCCTCGCGCAACACGACCTTTGTCAAGGCGACGACCGATGCGGTGCTTGTGCAGGACTCCTCGAGCACAGTCTCCTTTGTGGAGCCGGCGACGGGCAGGGTGCGCTGGGCGACGGAACTCGCCAACCCGCTCTCGCGATTCCTGAGCCTCGATCTTGATCCAGACAACCCGCGCCATGTCCTCGCCTCGGCCGAGGGCGAGCTCTTCATCCTCGCGAGCGACACGGGGGCGCTCATCGAGCGTGAGCGCTTCGCGCGAGTCGTGAACACCGCGCCGGTCTTCGCCCCTGGCCTGGCGATCTATGGGTGCAGCGCGGGCGAGATCCTTGCCCACACGATCGGCACCGAGTTCCGCGCCTGGGGCTTCGATGGGCACGCCACCTTCACGGCCAATCCGGTGTATGTCGGCGACACGATCGGCTTTGTCGGGCAGAACGGCAACGTCCTCTTCCTCAACGCCGCCGGCTCCATGACGGGCTTCACCAAGATCTACGACGGGCCCGCCGGCCAGCCCACGACCGATGGCGAGCGACTCTTCATTGCGTCCACCGATCAATCGCTCTGGGCGATCTATCCGAACGGGCAGACCGCCTGGCGCCACAAGACGCCCGCGAAACTCACACGGGGCCCCGTCGTCCACGACTCGTTTGTCTACTGCGAGCTCCCCTCGGGCTTCTCCGCCCTCCATGCCGACACGGGAACGCTCGTCTGGACCGCGCCCGACCTGCATGGCACAGTCATCGCGGTCCGCGACGGCAAACTCGTGGTTTGGGAAGCACCCAAGGCGACCCTGGTCGATCCCAGGACCGGCGACATCATCGCCTCGGCCGAGATCCCCGAGGCGGCCATCCTCGCGACCGAGTCGCTCGTGGATGCCCCGATCTACGTCGCCAACCCGCATGGCACGCTGACTCGCTTCGTCCCGCGGAACTGATCCAGACCTCGCCGACTCACCAACACGACCGGAGCGCTCGACGCCATGCCCGACCTCGTCCGCATCCGCCGAGCGCTCCTCTCTGTCAGCGACAAATCCGGCATCGTCGCGCTCGCTCGCGTCCTGACGGATCGCGGCGTGGAGATCATCTCCACCGGGGGCACCGCCGAACTCCTGGCACGTGAGGGCCTTGCGGTCACGCCCATTGATCGTGTTACCGGCTTCCCCGAGATGCTCGATGGGCGGGTCAAAACGCTCCATCCCAAGATCCACGGCGGCCTCCTGGGTCGTCGCGATCTGCCCTCCCACGCCGAGCAGATGCGAGCCCACGACATCACGCCCATCGATCTGCTGTGCGTGAATCTCTACCCCTTTGAGAGGACCATCGCCACGCCGGGCTGCACGCGCGAGGATGCGATCGAGAACATCGACATCGGTGGGCCGGCGATGATCCGCTCGGCGTCCAAGAACGCCGCCGATGTGGCCGTGGTGACCTCCCCCGAGCAGTACGACGCGCTCATGCGCGAGATGAAGACGCACGACGGCTCGACGACGCTCGAGTTCCGCGCCTCGCTCGCGGCCCAGGCCTTCGCCCACACCGCGCGATACGACGCCGCCATCGCGAGGTATCTCGCCCCCGACACCGATCCCGACTCGATCTCGCTCACGCTCTCGCTCGCCTCAGCGCTCCGCTATGGCGAGAACCCGCACCAGGCCGCTGCGCTGTATCGAGAGGCCCCGTCGAGCGAGGACGGCACGATCCCCGGCGCGCGCCAACTCCACGGAAAGGAACTCAGTTACAACAACATACTCGACGCCGCCGCCGCCCTCGATCTCGCCTGGTCTCTCGCCGGCGCCTTCCCGAACCGTCCCGGCGCGAGCGTCATCAAGCACACCAATCCTTGCGGCAGCGCCGTCGCCGACGCCCCCGAGCACGCCGCCATGGAAGCCATTGCCGGCGATCCCCTCGCGGCGTACGGCGGGATCCTCGCCCTCAACGTCGAACTCACGGCCGCGGTCGCCGAGCGACTCGCCGACAAGTCGATCTTCCTTGAGGTCGTCGCGGCCCCGACCTTCGCGCCCGATGCTGTCGCCATTCTCAAGGAGCGCAGCGCCAACATCCGCCTCCTCGCGACGGGGCCCGCGCCGACCGCCGGCGTCGCGCGCCAACTCCGCTCGATCCCCGGCGGCATGCTCGTCCAGGACGCCGATCGGCGTCTCACGCCCCCCGCCGAGTTCGTCCATCGCGCCGGGCCCAAGCCCACGCTCGCCCAGATCGACGCGGCCCGGTTCATGGAACCGGTCACGAGGCAGCTCCTCAGCAACGCCGTTGCCATCGGCGGTGGATCGCCGGACGCCGCGGGTGCCCTACGACTCTTCGGCGCTGGCGCCGGCCAGATGGACCGCGTTGCATCCTGCCGAATCGCCGTCCAGAAGGCCGGGGCCAACGCCCAGAACGCCGTCGCCTTTAGCGATGCCTTCTTTCCCTTTCCCGATGGCCCGACGATCCTGATCGACGCGGGGGTGAAGGTTCTCGTCCACCCCGGTGGCTCCAAGCGCGACGCCGAGACGTTCGATCTCTGCGAGGCCCGGGGCGTGACCTGCCTGACCACCGGCATCCGGCATTTTCGCCATTAGGCCGCCCGTGGACCGCCGGTCTTTGCCCGAGAACGCCGGACTTCGCGCAACTCCAACCAAATCGGATTGATTGGTTGGCCGATGTTCGCTAACAATCTACTCCGTGGACGGGCTCTCGTGCCCGGCCATGAGGGATTCCGATGCGTCCACGACACGGTGGAGACATCACACGGCCGGTTCGTCGCCGCGAAGACTTCGACCTTTGCGACGATCACGCTGGTCCATCGCTCGTCGCCGCCCTCTCTGGCAGCGCCGGTGATCCTCCCGCCCTGGCCTCCCGGGTCCTGGTTCTCAATCGCCACTACGTTGCGATCCGCGTGATCTCCGCTCGGCGGGCCTTCTGCCTGCTGATGCGTGAGATCGCCGAGATCATTCACGTGGAGCAGACCCCCGCCCGCACCGACGACGCCGGTGCCGTCATCGAGGGCACCGAGAGCACCCGATTCATTAACTACGACTTCTCGACCTGGGCGGACATGGCCTCGCTCCAGCAGGAGTTCGAGCGCGATCGCCACGACTGGGTCCGCACGCCCCGCCTCGAGATCGCCGTCCCCCGCATCATCCGCCTGCTCGGCTACGACCGCTTCCCCGAGCAGATCGTCAAACTCAACCGCCGCAATCTCTTCGCGCGTGATCGCAACCATTGCCAGTATTGCGGCAAGCACTTCCCAACGAGCGACCTCTCCATCGACCACGTCCTCCCTCGGACGCAGGGCGGCGGCGACAGCTGGGAGAACCTCGTCTGTGCCTGCATCCGCTGCAACGCGAAGAAGGGCGGTCGCACGCCCGAGCAGGCCTCGATGAAACTCATCCGCCGCCCCGAGCGCCCCAAGCGAAGCCCCGTCATCGCGCTCCGCCTTGGGAACGAGAAGTACCGCTCGTGGAAGGCCTTCCTCGACCACGCCTACTGGGACGTGGAACTCCGATAAGCCACTCTCGGCACTCTTTGAGGTGGCTCTGCGTGCACAGATCACGTTGAGCGCCGGCAACATCTATCACGCCCGTCCGAAAATCGTCCGCCTCAAACCAAGCCACTCATGTCATCGCGAACCGGCACGGACGTTGTTTCTCTGTCGGGCGTGTCCACCACATCGCCCAAAGTTGTTGCCCTGACGGGGTTCGTGTCCGTTTCGATCCTGACCCTCACGGGCTGCGCCCACTCCTCGAGCAGCGCGTTCGCCCCACGGCAAGGCGTTGAACGGTCCCAGGCCGAACTCGTCTTTGCCGGGCCCGATGTCCAGGACAACCAGACACTCGAGGATACCTACGCGACGCTGTGGTACGCCCGGCGAGACGACACGCTCGGCGCGCCACCGATCGGCGACCCCACGAGCGCACTGCTCTTTCCCCCGGCCCCGGCGCCGAGCCTGAGCGACGCGCGTCGGCTCTTCCTCTACACCCACTCCCCCGACACCTTCATCTATTTCGAGGATCGCCACGATCATCATCGCCGGGATCACGAGTACCGTCGTCCCGCCACGCCGCGACGCCAGGGCTATCCGAGCCATCCGGGCCCGTACCCGTCGCGCCGCTGGTGAGCGTCACGAACAAGGAGACGACGCCGGGCGAAGGTTCGCTCCGGCGTCGTGGGTGATCGAGATCGCACGTTCCAAAAGTCAACGCCCGGGCGGCCTACACAGCCAACCCGGGCGTGGAACTCGTTACGCGTCGCCGGCCAACCCCCCGGTCGCACGCCCACCCGCCCCCATCGGGCTCTCCCTCACTCCCCGTCGCACGGGGGCTTGGGTCAGGCGTGGCGCCGACGACGCGCCCCTGGACCGAGTTCAGTCGAACAGAGCCGTCGTCTCGGGCTTGTCGACGCTTCGAAGCACGAGGGTCGTGTCGATGCGGAAGTTGGACTGCGTGCGGTGGCGCTCGGAGAAGAAGAAGTTCAGCTTGTACTTCTGCCCGTCCTTGAGCCAGTTGAGCCGATCGAGTTCGATCGTCTGGCTGACGGCCGAGTGCACGCCGCCGATGTCGATCACCAGCTTGCCGTCGATGAAGACCCAGACGTCGTCGTCGCCGGTGAAGGTGAAGGTGTGCCCCGCGCCGCGCTGGTAGACGAAGTCGCTCGTCAGTTCGTAGGTGAAGTGGAAGTTTTTGTTGTCGCCGGCGCTGTTCCCGAACAACTCGCCGTTGATCGGGAAGAACCCGCCACGGTTCGAGTACGTCGCGTCGGTGCGATCGGAGAAGGTGTAGATCGGGGTCCCCGCCTGGCGGACCAGCGTGATCGAGAGGGGCTTGGAGACGTTCACGCCGCTCGTGTCGCGGAACCACTGCGCGAACTGGCTTTCGGTGCTCGCGATCGCTCCGCCCGTGCTCGAGGCGATGGAGCCGTTCGTGTCGCCGTCACGCTTGTCGATGTACGAGCGCGTCGGGATGATGTTCCGGCCCTGCGAGTCGCGGTAGTTCGAGTTCAACTTGTACCCGGCGCTCTTCTTCACGGGCTTGTGGTCGGCGTCCAGCGTGTCGTGGACCATCCCGACGTAGTGCCCGAAGCCGCTCGAGGGCTGACGCTCGAAGTCCGTGTGCCCGCCGGAGACCGAACGCTCCTTGAAGTCACGCACGACGCCCGTGAGCGTCAGCGTCGCGGGGAGGTCCGAGTACCGGTCGTTCGAGGTGCTCTCGCCCGAGGCGGTCGCCCGCTCGGGAGTCACCGCGAGGCCCGCCGCGAGGCAGAGCATCAACGCAAACGGGGCACCCTTCCGAAATGCATTCCCAAAGTTCGCCATAGTCCTTCACTCCTTCCGGGGGTCCCCGGGCAAGACGTGTCATGCATCCCCCGGGCCACGCAGCACCGAAGGCTCACTGGGGAAGGTCGAATACACCCGCTCCGCCGTCAACCCATCGAGGAGACATTCCTCGTCCGCCCTTCCGCCTGCACCGACTGGGGAACCCCGGCAGATTCTGTCGGATGGGCCGGTGAGCCCGAGCAGCGTGAGATCACTCGTGAAATGAGGACCGCGCGACGCCTCACGCCGCGCGGCACCAATCTCTCGAGGTCCAACAGATCACGCCCTGGGCCGATCACTTCGAAGCGACCGACGCCGACTCCTTGGGCACGAGGCGCAGCGTCGTCTCGATCCTGAAGTTCGATTCGCTCGTGCGGCGTTCGGCATGGAAGAGCCGGAGCGAGTACGTCCGTCCGTCCTGGAGCCCGCTCAGCCGATCCAACTCGACCGTCTGCTCGCGTCGCGGATGGGGCCCGCCGAGATCGATCACCAGTTTGCCGTCGATGAACACCCACGCGTCGTCGTCGCCGACGAACGTGAAGAGGTGCCCCTTGCCCCGCTCGTACTTGAAGGTGGTCTCGATCTGCGTCGTGAAGTGGAAGTTCTTCCCCCACGTGCTGTAGTTGCCCATCAGCATCCCGTCGATCGGGAAGAATCCGCCGCGAGACGTGTAGGGCGCGTCGATCGACGAATCGAAGACATAGCGGTTGGTGCCGCCCACGCGTCGAAGTCGGATCTCGATGTCCTGGGCCGCGTTGACCCCCGGCACGTCGTGGTACCACGAGTAGAAGGACTCCGCCGACCCGATGCGTTTGTCCGTGCAGTCGCGGAGCCGCGCCTTGGTATCGCCGCGATTCTCGTCCGCCGTTCCGGGGCGGATGTTCTTCCCCGAGCGGCTCTTGGCCTCGCCCACGATCTCCTGCCCCGAGACGCTCTTGAGGACGGGCGTGTTGTCGGGACCAAGTCGATCTTCGACCAGCCCGACCCGAGTCTGCCCCGACCAACGCTCAAAGTCGGGATGCCCACCCGGATCGTCGTGCGGCTTGAAATCACGGATCCTGGCCTTGAGGATCTGTTCCGAGGGAAGGTCCGAGAACGGATCGGCGATCGCACCTGACGAGTCGTTGGTGTTCTTCACGACCTCGGTCTGTTTCGTCGATCCCGGGTCAGCGGAGACGGACCATCCCGCCGCCTGGAGTGCGAGGAGTGCCAACCCTGCCGCGATATGCCGTCCGTGTCGATCCACGCCTCGCCCCTCCCAGCGACCCACGCGCCGGGATCGCGTGAAGAGTGTGCCAAACCACACGCCGCTCGTCCACACGACGGACACGCTACTGGGCGAACTCCATTTCGCCACGCCCGCAGAGCCGGATCGGGCCAACACTCGACCCGGGATCGCGTCCGAGAACCGGGATTAGTCAAACTTGCCCGTCGTGGGCGGCGGGCTCACGCTGCGGAGCATCATCGTCGTTTCCATCCTGAAGTTCGACTGGTTGGTGTGGCGCTCGGCGTGGAAGACCTTGAGCGTGCACGCCTGCCCGAACTCGAGCCAGTCGAGCCTGGAGAGATCGATCGTCTGGGCCTTTGCCGAGTGCAGGCCGCCCAGGTCGATCACGAGTTTTCCGTTGATGAAGACCCAGACGTCGTCGTCGCCCGAGAAGGTGAAGATGTCGCCGCGCTGGTGGACGAACTCGGCGGTGATCTCGGTGGTGAAGTGGAAGTTCTTCCCGGTGGTCGAGTAGTTGCCGTACAACTCACCTGTCAGCGGGAAGAACCCGCCGCGCTCGACGCACTGTGGGTCCGTGGCCGAATCAAAGACGTACTTGTTTGTTCCCGTCTCGCGCTTGAGGCTGAGGGGGACGCTCATGCTCGCGTTCACGCCTGGCACCTCGCGATACCACTGGGCGAAGGATTCCGCCGAGGTGATGCGTGGCGTGGTCTCGACCACCATCTGCGCCGGGCGATCGCCCAACTCGGCGTTCGCGAGCGCGGGATTGATCGGTCGTCCCTGCGCGTCGAGCGCGTCCGACGTCACGCTCGAGCCCGAGAGACTGCGCAGCACGGGCTTGGCCTCCTCGCCGAGTTGGGACTCGACAAGACCCACCCGCATCGGGCCGGCGAAGGTCTCGAAGTCGGGGTGTCCGCCCGACTCCTGGGCGCTCTTGAAGTCCCGGACGATCGCCGTGATTTTCAGTTCACGCGGGAGCGAGGCGTACTCGTCCGTAGGGTTTCGATCGAGCGTCGGGAGATATGCCGAGCCGCCCTGTGGCGTCGTCGCCGTCCCATCCGCCGACGGCGCGTACGCCGCCGCCAAAGGCAAACCAGCCACGGCACCAAAGAGCGCAAGCATCACACGATTCTTCATGATCAAAGCCTCCGACCCGCGACAATCCCGAGCAGAACCCTCACGGTCCATGGGATATCGCGCGCATTCAGGGTGAATCGTCGGCTCGATCACGTCTCGGCACAATGGGCAGTTTCTCGTTGGTGGTTTGGCGCTGCCGACCGTCCGGATCGTGCCGGATGAGCGATCGCCGACGCGGCGTGGTCGTGACGCGTGGAACTATGATCGGACCTTGGGCCCGCGGACTTCTCGGACGCTCACGCGCCGACGCTCGCCGAGCCGACATCTCAACGCACCTCAAAGGCATGGAAGCGGCGCATGGACACGTTCGTCATCGAGGGAGGGCACAGGCTCTCGGGTCGGGTTCGCATCAACGGGAGCAAGAACGCGGCGTTGCCGATTCTTGCCGCCGCCCTGCTGACCGATCGTCCCGTGACGCTGCGTGATGTCCCGGATCTCGCGGACATCCGGAACATGGTCCGGCTGTTGGGGCAGCTCGGGTGCACTCGGGGGGATCTCCCCGAGGATGCCGACGACGCGGCGAAACTCTCGCCGACGCGTCAGGGATCGCTGATCCTTCATTCCACCGATGAGTCGCAGTCGCACGCGCGGTACGAGATCGTGCGGACGATGCGTGCCAGCATCTGCACGCTCGGGCCGATGCTCGCCAAGCGGGGCTTTGCGCGGGTCTCGCTTCCCGGCGGGTGCGCGATCGGCGAGCGCCCCGTGGACCTTCACCTGCGCGGGCTGGCGGCGCTGGGTGCCGAGATCACGCTCTCCTCGGGTGACATCATCGCCAAGGCTCCCCCCGGCGGCCTTCGCGGCTCGACCGTCTTCCTCGGTGGCATCTTCGGGAGCACCGTCCTAGGCACGGCGAACGTCATGTCCGCCGCCACGCTGGCGAAAGGCACGACCATCATCGAGTCCGCCGCGTGCGAGCCGGAGATCATCGACCTCGCACACATCCTCAAGAAGATGGGCGCGATCATCCACGGCGCCGGCTCGCCGCGCATCATCGTCGAGGGCGTCGCGGAACTCGGGGGCGCCGACCATGCGGTTATCCCCGATCGCATCGAGGCCGGGACGCTGGTGATGGCGGCGGCCATGACCAACGGCGATCTCATGCTCGACAACTGCCCCCTCGACGCGATGCTGTCGGTCAACTTCGTGCTGTCGTCGATCGGCGTCCATGTCGAGCCGGTGGAGGGGCTGGCCGCCCACATGACCCCGTCGTCGGCGCGAAGGTCCCCCACGGTTTCGCTGACCAATGGCGTGCACTCGCCGCTTGTCGATGCCGACGACCCGCTTCGAAAGACCGTCCGCGTTACCTGCGATCGCGTCTTGCGTCCGACCGAGGTCACCACCCAGCCCCATCCCGGTTTCCCGACGGATCTGCAGGCGCAACTGATGACGCTCCTCTGTCTGGCCGACGGCAACTCCATCATCACCGAGCGTATCTTCCCCGATCGATTCCTCCACGTCGCGGAACTGTCGCGCATGGGCGCGAAACTCATCCGTCAGGGTTCCACCGTTGTGGTGTCCGGCGTGCGTCAACTCGTCGGCGCGCCCGTGATGGCGAGCGACCTCCGCGCGTCGGCGGGCCTCGTGCTCGCCGGGATGGCCGCCTCGGGCACCACGATCGTCAACCGTGTCTACCACCTCGATCGCGGGTACGAACGCCTCGACGACCGCCTCCGCTCGCTGGGGGCCCGCATCACCCGCGTCAAGGAGGGCGAGGCCCAGTCGGTCGAGACGGTCAGCGTCTGACACGATGGTCGATCGGCGTGGGCGTCATCTCATGTCCACGGCGGCGTGCGGTCGGAGCCAAACCGTGAGGAATGGCTCTGCCTGAAGGCTTCGCCGGCACAAGCACTCCCCGTTGGTCGGGTGCATGCGTCATGCAAACGTGTTGTCTCGTTAGTCCTCGTCGAATCCCGAGTCGACGAGCGCCTTGAGGGAGGTGCACGCCGCCTTCGCGTCCTCGCCCTCGGCCACGATCACGAGTTCCGACCCCTGCCCCGCCGCGAGCATCATCATCTGCATGATGGACTTTCCGTCGACTTGGGTGTCGCCCTTGGCGACCTTGATGTCGGCCTTGAAGGTGGAGGCGCGATCGACGAACGTCATCGCCGGCCGGGCGTGGAGGCCCAGCCGATTGACGATCTTCGCGATCACCGAGTGCTTGTCCACCGCTAGTGCCCACCCGGGCGTTGCACGCCCCAAAGGACTCCCACGAAAAAACCGCCCAAATCCGCCTCAACCGGCTAGATGCTGCTGGTCCGCCTCGTCGAGGAGCGTCCGGACCTCTTCGACCGATCCCGACTGCCTGAGGAACCTGCGGAACGTGTCCTTGCTCAGGTTCTTGAAGATCACCTCCATGGCGTGGAGATGGTCCTCGGGCTTGTCCTCGGGGGAGAGGAGGAGGAAGACCGAATAGACCGGCTGCTTGTCGAGTGAACTGAAGTCGACGCCTCGAGCCGAGAGCCCGATCGCCGCCGCCATTTTCTGCACGCTTCGGTGCTTGACGTGCGGGACGGCGACGCCCTTGCCGAAGCCGGTGGATCCTCGCTTCTCACGCTCCATGACGCGCGAGACGAGTTCGTCGCGGACCTTCGCCGAGGCCGCCCCGCAGGAGACCAGGGCGTCAATGAGTTCGATCACGACCCCCTCGCGATCCTGGGCGGTGAGAGACGCGACGATCGCCCCGCTGGGCACGAGTTCGGTGAGTTTCATCACGATTCGAAGGCTCCTGCAAGGGTCCCGGGGGTGCTCGATTCGAGCGTCCCGGGGATCCGCCGTTCGGCGTGTCCGCCCGAGGGATCATGTTCGATGGGTCCCTGCCGGGACGGTCCTAGTGCTTCCTGGACTTCAGTTCCTTGTAGTCACGCAGTTGTCGCTCGCCCTTTTCCACCACGATGTCGATCGCCGCGTACACGTCGGCGCCCTTGGCGTGGGATATGAAATCGTCGTGGTGCTCGACGTCGATGATCAACTCGACGTCGAAATCGCCGTGGTGTGCCGCGTTGACCTTGCTCACGGTCAGCGTGATCGATTGCACCGCGTTCTCGAAGTACTTCGTCAACTTCCCGGCCTTGCCCTCCGCGTACTGGCGAATGGCATCGGTCACCGGCACGTTGCGACCCACCACGTCGATGCGCATGCTGCACGTCCCTCCATGAAAACCGACGCCCCCGCGACCCGGCGCGGGACATCGGTGTGTTCCATCATAGTGGGTTTGTGGAGGCCGTCCCGCCCGACGAGGGGACGGCGCCGAGGCCGGACTTTGGCCTACCACCGGCACCACCACCGGCGAGTCGTCCGCCGGGCGATCACGCCCTTGTGCCGATTGAGAACGATCGATGCTCGATCAATGGGCCTGGGCAGATTCGAACTGCCGACCTCACCCTTATCAGGGGTGCGCTCTAACCAACTGAGCTACAAGCCCTCGTCCGTCGCTCGGTCATGCCGAGCTGGGGAGGAGTGTACGCCCTAGTCGGCGGGGTGTCATCCGCCCCTCCGACCCCCATCCGATCCTCGCGGGGCACGCGTTGACGAGCCCGATCACCCCCGGGGGTGGAACTTCCGATGGATGCTCTTGAGGCGGGTCTTGTCCACGTGGGTATAGATCTGGGTCGTGGCGATGTCGGCGTGCCCGAGCAGTTCCTGCACCACCCGAAGATCGGCCCCGCCCGAGAGCAGGTGCGTCGCGAAACTGTGGCGGAGCACGTGGGGATGGACACCCCGCAACCCCGCGAGACGCGCGTGGCGGGTCACGATGTTCCAGACCGCGACCCGTTCGAGTGGTCGCCCCGTCCGCGAGAGCAGCACGCGCCCCTGATCGAGCCCTCGCCTCGCCAGGCCTGGACGAGACTCGGCGAGGTAGTGCTCCAGGGCCCGACGAGCCGGAAGCCCCACCGGCACCAGCCGCTGCTTGCTTCCCTTCCCCATCACTCGCAGGCATCCGATTCCGACGACCCAGTCCGACATGGAGAGACCCGCGGCCTCGGAGGCGCGCAGGCCGCTCGCGTACATCAGTTCGAGCAGCGCCCGATCGCGCAGCCACAGCGTCGGCGCCGTCGCGGGTGTGTTTCGTTCGCTGGGTGAGGCGAGGAGGGCCGCGACCTGCTCGGGTGAGAGCACGTCGGGGAGGTTCTTCCATCGCGTGGGGCGATCCAGAATCTCGGAGGGATCCTCGGTGGTCAGTCCCGTGGCCCGCGCCCATCGGCAGAAGACCCGGATCGTGGCCATGTGCCGGATCACGGTTGAGGCCGCGTGACCGCGTCGGGCCTTGAGTCCTTGCACGTGGGCGATGAGATCATGCTCGCTGATGGCCCAGGGCGTGATGCCCGTGGTACCTCGTGTCTCGACGAGATCCTGGAAGAGATCGCGGAGGTCTCGTGAGTAGGCCGCGAGCGTGTTGGGCGAGAGCCCGCACTCGAAGGCGAGGAACGCGCGGAAGCGCTCGAGCGCGCCGAGCGCCTCGGGCGAGACCTCCCCCACGACCTGGACCACGCTGCTCACGCGCGCAGTATACCTGGAGATGGCGTCGGGTGAAACGACCGAGAACAAGAACAACGCCCGGCATGGTCTCCCACGCCGGGCGTCTGGGTCGGAATCTCACGTGTCTTGTGCTTCTCGGGTCTTAGCCGAGGAGCTGCAGCGCCGCCTGGGGCGCCTGATTCGCGAGCGACAGGATGTTGGTGGACGCGTTCACGAGGATCTGCGACCGCGTGAGCGACGCCGTCTCAGCGGCGAAGTCGGCGTCGCGGATGACGCTCTCGGCGGCGGCGGTGTTCTCGATGGCGACACCCAGGCTGCGGACCGTGGCGCCGACGACGTTCTTCTGGAACGCGCCGAGTCGCCCGCGGAGCGACGAGACCTGCTTGATGGCCTCGGCGACAACGTCCTGCGCGGCGGTCTTGTCGCCGTTCACCACATTGTTGGCCTTGCCCGAGGCGAGGGAGTCGAGGTAGCCGACGTCGGAGTTGCCCAACTTCCGGGCGGCGACGTCGATGATGCCGATGGAGACGCGTCCGACGATGTCCACGCGGCTGGCGAGCTGGAAGTCCGCGCCGCCGCCGGTGATCAGAAACGCCGAGCCGGAGCCGACGCTGCCGAGGGTCTGAGACTTGGTGGTGTCGAGCGTGAGCTCCACGTCGAGGAAGTCGGTGTTGATGCGGGCGGTCTTGCCCTTGGAGGTCGCGAGCACGCCGTTGATCGTGGCGCCGACGTCCTGACCCTGGTCGCGAACGGCGTTGGTCGCCGCCGCGAACTCGACCTGGGAGCCCGTGATCGCGGTGGCGAAGTCGGTGGTGGTCAACTGGTGGATTCCGCTCGACGCGCCGGTGATGCCCGCCGCGTTGACGACCTTCACGGAGACGAACTCCTCGGAGCCGAAGCTCTTGCTGTTGAGCTTGATGCCCGTGCCCGAGACCGTCGCCTGGACCCCGGTCACGTCGGTGAAGGAGTTGATCGCGTCACGGACGGCGTTCAGCGTGGTGCCGGTGGCGAAGGACAGCTCGCGGCTGCCCTTGCTGCCGGCGATCTCGATCACCAGGGAGGATCCCGCCGTCAGCGCGAGGCTCGTCGCCCCGGCCGAGAGGAACAGGCCGGCCTGCTGGGCCGACTGCGTGACCTGGACATCGACGGCGAGGGACGAGCCCGAGTACTTGGCGCCATTGACGCGGATGTCCGAGACGCCGCTGACAATGCCGCTGGTCTTGAAGTCCATGTTGCCGTTGAGCAGCTTGATGCCCTGGAAGTTGGTCGCGCTGGCGACGCGGTCGATCGTCTGGAGGATCGAGTCGATCTGCAACTGATTGGCGGCTTTCTCCTCGGCGGAGAGGCCGGCGCTGCTCGCCGACGCGGTCACCAGGCCCTGCAACTCGCTGAGGAGGCTTGAGACTTCCTGGAGCCCGCCCTCACCGATGTTCACGACCTGGTCGGCGCGCTCGGCGTTGCCGACGGCCTGGTTGAGCGCCTTCTGCTCCGAGCGCAGGTTCTCGCTGGCGATCAGGCCCGCGGGATCGTCCTTGCCGCGGGAGATGCGAAGACCCGTGCTCAGCCGCTCGAGCGCGCTCGAGAGGCTGGTGTTGTTTTGCGACAGCACTCGCTGGGCAATCAACGACTGAACGTTCGTGTTAATCCGACTCATGGAAAATACCTCCGTGACCCAATGTGCCGCGTCCGTCGCGGCGACGCGTGAGACCCTTCTCGCGAGCGACACCTTGTCGCTCACCGCGGCGGGAACGAGCACTCGTTCCTGGCGCCGCGAGGGATCGCGTCGCCGCGATCCCCGAGAACCGACACGCCCGGAACGTCCGAGCATGTCGCTTGGCTTATCGGGGCGTCATGAGGGCGGATTAAGTCGGACATACCGAAATCACCGGAATTCCATCCCGTGCGTCAGGGACCGCGCAAGTCTCGCGCTCCGCACACCCTGAAGGTTGGGTGTTGCCCGTGCCAGATCGCGTTATCAGGACCACGGACGCCGTGCGCGCAGGAAAACGCCCGGGTCAAAGGACCCGGGCGTGGATGAGATCAGTCTCTGCGTCTCGTCGGTTTAGCCGAGGAGCTGGAGGGCCGACTGGGGCTGGCTGTTCGAGAGCGCCAGGATGTTGGTCGCCGACGAAACGAGGATCTGCGATCTCGTGAGCGAGGCGGTCTCGGCGGCGAAGTCGGCGTCTCGGATGACGCTCTGGGCCGCGGCGGTGTTCTCGATCGAGACGTTAAGGGAGCGGATGTTGGCCCCGATGACGTTCTTCTGGAACGCGCCGAGTCGCCCGCGGAGCGAGGAGACCTGCTTGATGGCTTCGGCGACGACCGACTGGGCATCGGTCAGGTTGCCGTCGACCACGTTGTTGTCCTTGCCCGAGGCGAGGCTATCGAGGAAGCCGAGGCTCGAGTTCCCGAGCTTGCGGGCCGCGATCTCGGCGATGCCGAGCGAGACCTTCCCGCCGATGTCGACCTTGCTGGAGAGCTGGAAGCTCGCGCCACCGCCGGTGATCGTCAGGGCGCTGACGCTCGAGAGCGTCTGCGAGGCGGTCGTGCCGAAGGTCAACTCGACATCGAGGAAGTCGGTGTTGATACGGGCGGTTTTGCCTGAGGCCGTGGCCTTGACACCGTTGATCGTGGCGCCGATATCCTGGCCCTGGTCACGAACGGCGTTGGTCGCGGCCGCGAACTCGACCTGGCTACCGGTCACGGCGGTGGAGAAGTCGGTCGCGGTCAGCGTGTGGATCCCGCTCGTGCCCGCGGTGATCCCGCCGTCGTCGACCACCTTCACCGAGACGAACTCGCTGGACCCGAAGTCCTTGCTGTTGAGCTTGATGCCGGTGCCCGAGACGGTCGCCTGCACGCCCGTCACGTCGGTGAACGAGTTGATCGCGTCGCGGACGGCGGTGAGAGCCGTGCCCGACGTGAACGACAACTCGCGGCTGCCCTTGCTGCCGGCGATCTCGAGCACGAGCGTGGATCCCGTCCCCAGGTCGAGGGCGGTGGCTCCGGCCGAGAGGAACAGGCCGGCCTGCTGGGCCGACTGGGTGATCTGGGCGGTCACGGCGAGCGACGAGCCCGTGAACTTCGCGCCGTTGACGCGGAAGTCCGTCACGCTCGAGGAAATGCTGCTCGTCTTGAAGTTGAAGTTGCCGTTGAGGAGCTTGATTCCCTGGAAGTTCGTCGTGGACGAGATGCGGTCGATCGTCTGGAGGATCGAGTCGATCTGCAACTGATTCGCGGCCTTCTCCTCGGCGGAGAGACCGGCGGAACTGCCCGAGGCTGTCACGAGCGACTGGAGCTCGCTGAGCAGACCGGAGACCTCCTGGAGGCCGCCCTCGGCGATGTTCACGACCTGGTCGGCGCGCTCGGAGTTGTCGACCGCGGTGTTGAGCGCCTTCTGCTCGCTGAGCAGGTTCTCGCTCGCGATCAGGCCGGCGGGATCGTCCTTGCCGCGGTTGATCTTGAGACCCGTGCTCAACCGCTCGAGGGCGACGTTGAGGCCCGAGTTGTTCTGGCCCAGCACGCGCTGAGCGATGAGGGACTGGACGTTCGTATTGATGCGAGCCATGCGATCCTCCGTGAAACCGGATTGAGGACGAGTTCGGGCAGACGTTGCTCCGACTCAAACACCTGGTCGACCCGAAACACTCGGCTCGGCCGAGACGGCGCGATCCTTCGCCCGCCCCACGCCCGGGTGATGCCTCCGGACAGCATGATCAATCGACCTCCCGCGCAGCCCATTACAGCCCGTCACGCCAAGAACCCGTCGAACGCGCGGATCGACGCGATTGAACAACCCTTGACGCGGATATGGTCTGCGCCACCGGCAATGAAAAATCCCGCGATTCGGTTCGCGGGATTCTCGGACATGCTGGTTTTCGGTCGCTCGGGACTAGCCGAGCAGCTGGAGGACGCTCTGCGATTGCTGGTTCGCCAGGGCCAGCGTTGAGATCCCCGCCGACGACAGGATCTGGGCTCTCGTCAGTTTGCTCGTCTCGGCCGCGAAATCAGAGTCGCGGATCTGGGACTCGCTCGAGGAGAGGTTCTCGAAACTCGATTGGAGTGATCGGACGTTGGGGTCGAGCACGTTCTTCCCGAAGGCACCCAGCCGCCCGCGAAGGATCGAGATCTCATCGATCGCCTTGTCCAGAATATTGCTTGCGGTGGTGAAGTTCCGGTTCTGGAAACTGTTGGCGATGTCGTTGGTTTGTCCACTCTTGATGCTGGACAGGAACTCGACCACGCCCCCGGTCAGCGTCCCGCCCAGATTCGTCGCGGCGACCGACTGGATGCCCATGTTCGCCTGTTGCAACGCGTTGATGTCGGGTCCGAGTTGGAACTGCGATCCGCCGCCGGTGATGCGGAACTCCGTGGGCGTCGCCCCGGGGAGCGTCGCGAGGTCCTCGGTCAGGAGCAGGCGCATCCCCAGAGGTCCGGAGTTCACCTGGATCTCCAGGCCATTGCCCTTCGCGAGGTTACCGTTGACCAGGGCCGACACGTCTCGTCCGATGTCGTTGTCCGCGGTCGTCATCGCGCCACCCGGACCCGTGAGCGCGGCCCAGGGGAACGGCGCGCCGGCGACAACCGGCTCATCGTCGTTGAACTTGTACGTCTGCCAGAACCCCGTCGTGGGGCCGCCGAGTCGCTTCACGGAGACGTACTCGTCCGTCCCGTAGCCGCTGGACTTGAAGACCAGACCCGAGGCGGCGTTGTTGTTGATGAGTTCGGCCGTCACCCCGGTGAGTGAGGTGAGGTTATTGACCGCCTGGGCGACGTTGGCGAGGGACTGTCCCGAGGAGATCGTGATGACCTCGACGCCCTTGGCGCCGCGGACCTCGAGGTTGATCGCCGAGAGCGTCACGCCCGCCGGGGTGGTGTTGCCGTTGTAGTAGAGCGCCCCGACCTGCGCCGAGTTGATGACATCGACGGTGACGGCGAGGTTATCGGTCTCGAGGAAACTCGCGTTGGTCACCCTGGCCAGGCTGATCGCGCTGGCCCGCACCCCCGACAACTTGTAGTCGAGCGAGCCGTTGAGCAGTTTCAGTGACCCGAACGACGCGGTGTTCGAGATCCTGGTGATCGAGTCGATCGCCGAGTCGATCTGGAGTTGGTTCGCGTCGCGTTCCTCGCGCGAGTTCGCGCCGGAGTTCGCGGCCTCAACCACCAGCGACTTGATCGAGTTCAGGAGGTCGTTGACCTCGGTGAGCGCCGCCTCGGTCGTCGAGATGACCGACCCGGCACGCTCGCTGTTCTTGATGCCCTGGTTGACGCCCTGGATGTTCGATCGCAGGCGTTCCGAGATGATGAGCCCGGCGGGATCGTCGCTTCCGCGATTGATTCGCAGGCCCGTGCTCAGGCGTTCGAGCCTGAGATTCAACTCATTCTGCGTCTTGTCGAAGTTCGACTGCGCGATGACGCTCGCGATGTTCGTGTTGATGCGTGCCATGGCAATCCTCCGTGATCGCGCTCCGTTCGTCCATGCCTTCCGTTCGCGTAGACGCTCGTGTACCTCGGTTCAACACCCCGTCTTAGGCCCCCGTGGCCTGCGACGGCGGACGGGACGACCCGCCCTCCTCCACACTCGGCCTCACCCCGGACGTGCCCGCGGTCAGACGCGACGCGCGTCCGACGCGGTTCCGCAGCGGTCCGGGCGAGATCGCGCCCGAGATCGCCCCGAGCGACCCGCTCAGTCGCGAGGCCTGCTCGTTCTCCGTCCGGATCGCCTGGTACACCTCCTTGCGGTGCACGGCGATCCGCGTCGGCGCGGTGATTCCGAGCCGTACCTTGTCTCCCCGAATATCCACGACCGTGATCTCGATCTCGTCGCCGATCATGATCGTCTCGTCACGCTGCCTGGAAAGCACCAACATGGATCCGCTCCTTGAATCCCGTGTCGTCGGCCGGACCGGCCCGTAGAACCGCGTAGCACGCCGTAGCGCGGGGCGAGGATTCCGTTCCCGCCCGCAAGGTCTCTCTCATCGATCCCGGACTCAGGCCGACATCGCCCGAGCCGCCGCGCCGACGCGTGTGAGCGTGTGACGCGTCGTCCAACGCTTCTCCGCGAGCACCATCTGCTCGCCCGACTTGCTGATCGTGTTGATCACCAAGGGGCCCTGCAGATTGCCCGTCAATGTCTGGTCCACCTTGTTGACGATCACAAAGACCTGGGCGTCCTCCAGACGCTCGAGCCCCAGCTCCGTCATCTGCTCCGGTCGGATCGGAACGGAATACTCCGGGACGAACAGGCTCGGATCCGTCACGACAAACGCCAGGGCCGGATCGTCCACCGATTGCAGCCAGAAGAAGCACGTGTCCTCTCCCGGCTCGAGCAGACAGAACCGACGCCGATCCGAGAACCCAAGAAGACCCTTGGGGAACTGGATCACGCGATCCTCCGCGATCTCGATCGTCCCGAAACGCGTTGTCCGAACCTGCATAGTCCTGCTCCGCATATCTCGGCCCGCTTCCAAGCGTCCAAAGGACCGATCCCGCGGTGGGATCGGGCGACGTCCTGTCTCACCGAAAGGCTCAGGCCGATGAGCCCTCGGGTGTACTCCACCGGGCGTGGGTCTCCCCACGCCGGCATCGCTACCCCAGGAAGTCCAGCAGAGTGAACTGCTGACCCTGAGCCGTCACCCGCAACGACGCCTCCAACTGCGTCTGCAGCAGGCTGAACCTCGTGGCCGCGGCGGCAAAGTCCACGTCCCGAAGATCGCTCCGGATCGACTCATCGATCACCGCGCGATCTGATTCGCGCGACGCCGCCGACTCGACCCGTTGCGCATACCCCCCCACGAGTCCCCGCGTCTCCGCGAGGCGAGAGAGAGTCTGCTCGATGTTCTCTCCCGCAAGTGTGATGCCAGCGGTGTCCGAATCGTTCAGAGCGTCTCGGAGGTCGATCAGGTGCGTGAACAGGCTGTTCACCCGCACCTTCGCCGTGTCCGCGCCGAGAAGCCGCCCGGTTGCCGGGTCGTAGGTGGTGTCCATCAGCCCCAGTTGCGACGCGGCGGGCGAGTTGTTCTTGTCCGTCACCGTGAGCGCCCCCGGGAACGAAGGGTCCTGGACCAGGAGCAGTCCGTTGGTCGTCGAGTTCAGTCCGATCTGCAAGGCCGACGCCGGCAAGCCCGCCGCGGTGAGCGCCGTCGAGATCTCCGACTGGATCCGGGTCATCACCGTGCCCACGGTCGCCATGTCCTGGGATCGGAGGTCGACGTCGATCGTCGTTCCTGCGGCATCCCCCAGGGTGATCGTGAAATCGATGTCACGCCCAGGGTCGGCCAGGCCCGTGGTTGGGTCCACGTTCCCATCCACGATCTTGACGCCCCGTCCGTCGTTGAAGTCCGCGATCCGCGTGTCCTCCGAGAACGAGCGGATCCCTAGGCGGGTCGCGGTCAGGTTCGAGCCGAGGACCTCCTCGATCGACATCGCCTGGTCGCGGGACCCGGCCGTCTCATTGAGCACGTCGATCCCGTTCCCCTCGGCATTGATCACGACCCGGATGCCCATCCCGGCACTCTCGATCGCCGCCCGGATGTCCTCGAGCGTCGAAGCGGTGGAGAGGTCCACAACCGCCGTCTTTCCGAGGTTGTTGATCCGGATCGATCCGAGCGCGCCCGTCACGCCCTGGAGCGCGCCGATCGGCGTCCGCCAGGTCAACTTCGCGCGAAGGTCGGGCGTGAACTCCTGCGATGGGTCGAAGACCTGTGGCGGCACGCGGCGAAGCCCCAGATCCAGGGCTGATGTCGCCGAGGAGAGATCGAAGAACTCGAGTGTCCCCCCGGAACCCCCCGCCATGTCGAGATGCAGGCCGTTCCCGGAATACGTGATCCCTCCGGGCCCGAGCACCGTCTGCCCGCTGTCGGCCTCATATTGATCGATCGCTCCCGTCAGTCTCTGAACCACATCGCCGATCGTGTCCGCGCCCTCGAGATCCACCTGGACGCGAGGCCCGGAGTTGAACGCGAACTCCACCGTGCCAAGGGAGATTCCCGCGCCGCGGGCGCCGCCCAGGTCTGCAAGACGAGTGTCCACCGTGGGGCTGGGGTTCAGATCGACCGATCCCTTGACGCGTGCCGCTGTTGCCGTGATCGGATTCCCCGACGCCAGGGTGATCGGGACGTTCCCCGCGGCGACCGTGTCGGTCACCAGGCCCGGGCCGTCGCCGATATACCGGTACCCGTCGCCGAAGGTCGCGATGGGTGGGCGTGAGGTGATCGATCCGCCGAAGAGATACCCCGCGGGCCCTTGGCGCTGGGTCGTGTTCATCAGGCTCTTGAGGAGTTGGTCGACGATGACCGCCTGCTGGCGGCGCTGCTCCGGGTCCGAGAGGACCGATAACTCCGTGCTCGCGATCGAGCGTGCATCATGGGCGATCGTGTTCGCCTCGTCGAGCGCCGAGTCCAGGACGTTGAGGTTCGAGGTTGCGTGTTGAAGGTTCCTCTGCGACTGCTCCGAGCGCATGAGCCTCTCGTTGAGGACACCGATCGTGGCCGCCTTCACCGGATCGTCGCTTGGCTTGGAGATCGCCACGCCCGAGGACAACTGCTGCTGCGTCTTGAAGAACTCGAGGTTCGTGCGTCCCAGGTTCCCCATCGCCAGTCGCGACCACAGGAGGTTCGGCACTCGTGAGATGTTTCCCGGAAGGATCGTCATGCCCATCTCCTAGACGAGATTGATGAGTTGCTGCGTCAACTCGTCCACGATGCTGATCAGTTTCGCCGAGCCCTGGTAGAGCCGCTGGTAGTTGATGAGATCGATCGATTCCTCGTCGATGCTCACGCCGCTGTAGGAGTCACGCTGGGCCATCAGGCTCTCGCGCACCAGGCCCGCGGCGTTCGCCCGCGTCTGCGCCCCGGCCGCCTTCACGCCCACCGCCTCGCCGGTCGAACGCCACGACTCGCTGATGCTCTGCCCGCCCAAGGCGTCGAGGGTCTGGTCCTGCAGTTGGGCGATCTTGAGCGACGTCCCGTTCTCGACGAACGCGCCATCGACCACACGGCCGACCGTCAACTTGCTCGGATCGCTCTCGAGATCCGACCGCACGCCGATCGACGCGGCGTCCGTCCCGGCGAAGTACGAGTTCAGCCCCAGCGTCGCCACCACGTCCGACGAGTCCTCGCTGAACGAGAAGTCGAATCCGTCCTGCGCCTGCACGCTTAGCCTGCCCTCGGGCGTGATCGTCGCAGTCAGCCCGCTTACGCCGCCGAGCGCCGTGCGGATGTCCTCGAGGGACGTGTCGTCGTCGAACCCCGGCGTTCCCGCGTTGGTGACGCCGTCGAGATCGATACTCACTCGCACCGTCTGTGTCGTGTTCGTCGAGAGGTTCCGCACGACGACGTCGAACCCGCCGCTCCTGGCGCCATAGGGAAGCGACGCCGTCGAGACGTTGTTCGGGTCGTTGAGCGCCATCGCCTGCTCGGCGAGCGTCATCCTGAAGGTGCTCGTCGCCTCGGTGATCCCCGCGAGGTTGCGACCCGTGCCGTGCAGGCGATTGACCTGGAAGATCAGTTGTCCCGCCACCTGGTCGAGTTGCCCGAGGATGCGATCGACTTCCTCGGACCGTCCCGAGAGCATCCCGCCGATGATGCCCGAGGAGATCTGGATCGATCTCGCATCGTTGCGTGTCGAGATCGACAGTTCCGTCGAGCCGTCCACTGTCACGCGCTTGAGCTGCAGCCCGCGCGACGTGCCGCCCAGGACCACCGGCGTGGAGCCCACGAGCACGTCGTACCCTTGTGTCCCGTGGTCCACCACGGCCACGTCCATGTACTCGCTCAGTTGCGTCACCGCCTCGTCGCGCTGGTCGCGCAGCGAGTTCGCCGTCCCCCCCGCGACCTCGGCGCCAGCGATCTGTCGATTGAGGTCCGCGATCGTGTCCATCAGCGCGCTCGCCTGCTCGACGGCCGCCGACAACTGTCCGTCCAACTGGTGCCGCTGATCGATAAGGTCCTGGCGCAGCCCGCGCATGAACGAGGCGAGTTTCTCCCCCTGCTGGACGACCACGCTGTTCGCGCTCGTCAGGTTCGCGCTCTCCGACCACACGCGAAAGAACTCGCCCAACTCGCCCGAGAGGCTGCTATCGCCCAGTTCTCCCAGGGTCGCCTCGATCTGCGAGAGGATCTGCGCCTGCTGGCGTGCCGCCGCCCCCGAACCCGCGCTCGACCACAGGCGCGCCTGCATCGCCATGTCCACCTGACGCCGGATGTTGTCGATCGTCACGCCCCGGCCCACGCTGCCCAGCGGCGGCGTGCGCGACCCTGGCGTCGGCGACAGGTTCATCAGTTGGCGCGAGTACCCGGGTGTCGCCGCGTTCGCGATGTTGTTGCCGGCGACCTGGATCCCCACCTGCCCGGCGGAGAGACCCGAACGACCGATCTGAAGCGCCGATGTGAGACTCATCGTCCGTACTCCCCAGATCTCAACTCTTTAGGTCCAACGAGGACACCACCGCCCCCGACGCCTCGATGTATCCGCGACGCGAGTACGTCCCCGCGTGGCTCAACTGCTTCCCGACCTGGCGGACCAGGCCGTCCATGTGCGCCGCCAGCGTCGTCGCCGCCTGCTTGATCGCCGCGCTCAACTCCAGCCAGAGCCGCATCACCCCGCGGAGATCCTCGGCCTTTCGCACGAGCGCCCCACGCCGGGGCTCGCCCACGTGTCCCGCGATGTCCGTGAGCGCCAGCGTCTTTCCGGGCACGACGATCGTCCCGCACGCCTCACGCACCAACGTCTGGCGATCGCGATCCAGGAGTGCGATCTCGCCGAGGATCGTGCCCTCGACCTTGGTGAGTTCTTTCAGCGCCGCCGCGTCCGCTAGCCGGAGCGCCTCGCGATGGGCGCGTCCCAACTCCACCAGGCGCGTGTACCTTTCATTCAACCCGTCCAGCAGCGACTCCAGTCGCGTTCCCACGGCATCGAGCGTGATCGGAGTTGGGGCCTTCGTGCTCGTGTGCTTCTGGTTGGCTGTCTTTGCCGTCACGCTCATGCCGTTCGCTCCACGCGGCCGCCCACCGGGGGCGCCACCCCGTCGCGTCGCAGACGCTGTGCCACGTTGTCCACCAGCCCCCAGCTCGACGAGTGCACCAGCCGCCGCGCAAGAATCGCGTCCATCATCGTGCCGAACGTGCGCTCCGCCTCGTTGGGCTTGAACGGCTCGGCAGCCTGGTTCGACGATCGCATCTGCGACAGAATCGGCTGCACCAGCGCGATCGCGACCAACTCCTCCGCGCTCTCGCGGGCCTCGTCCTTCGCGTCACTCTTCTTTGATTGAGGATTTGTGGTTGTCCCCACACGCCCCATCACGCTTGCAAACGACGCCCGCTCGTCGCCAGCCCGATCGCGAGACACACGTGCCAAGCCACCACCAGGCGCACCAGCACCAGCGGCGCTCAGGCGCCCGATCGAGTCCAGTGCCATGTCTCCCAAACTCGCCATCGCTCGCGTTCCTACTCCTGCGCCTGATCGATCCACGAACACGCCATCCTCGGGCATTGCCTGCTGCCCATTCCCCATTCCCTCTTCTAATCCACGATCAACTCCGCGTGCAGTTTCCCCGCCTTGTGCAGCATCTCGAGGATGTTGATCTGCTCGGGCGCGGGGATCTTCAGTTGCTTGAACGCCGCCAGGAGTTCCGACAACTTCGCGTTCTCCGACTCGCGCCCGCGTGTTCCCAAGCCCACCCACTTGCCCTGCTCAACGAGGGGCCTCTGGGCCGAGGGCGTCGGTACGGGCGTCACCGTCGTGATGCTCAGGTCCTTCTGCGTGATCGCGACTGGGCTGATCTCGACGTCCGCCGTCACGATGATCGCCCCGCGACGCGCGTTGTAGATCACCCGCGCCCCAAGCCCGAGCAGGCTCGGGTTCACGTCGGCGGATTCCACGGCCGCGATGAACGCCGCCTTGTTTTCCCGCTCGTAATCCGGGATCTGCACGCGGATCGTGCGATCGTCCACGACCTTCGCGACGCCCGGACCCTGGGGCTGCGCCGCGGCGTTGATCGCCGACGCGATCTCCGTCGCCGCCAGGTATCCGACGAACGCCGGATCGATGATCATCTCGAAGGAGTCCTCGATCGTCGCGGGGATGACCTCTTTGATCATCTGGGCCCCGCCACGGATCCGTCCCACGGTCGGCGTTCCCGTGTCCTCGATCTCGATCGGACCCTCGGCAATGGCGAACGGCTCCACGTGCGACGCCGTCGGTCCGCGTAGCGGCGCGAGGTACAGCATCCCACCCTTCAGGCTCTTCGCGCTGTTCACCACGCTCACGATCGCGTCGAATCGATCGTCGAACCGGGCCCCGGCCTCGGGAATCGTCACCGACACCGTCACCAGCGCCACCGACTTGCTCTGGCTGAGTTCCTGCAGGTTCTGCGGCGCGTTCCCCGAGCGTGTCAGCGCCGCCGCCAGTGGGCGGGCGACGACCAACTCCTTCCCCGAGTCACCCGTGGCGTTCAGGCCGACGACCAGCCCGAAGCCCTGGAGTTTGAACTGTCCGTGTCCCTTGAGCCGCGTGAGATCGCCGACCGTTGTCGCCCGGGCCGTGCCCACCGCGACAACCATCGCCACGACGACACCATGTATCCATGCACGCATGGCGAGCCTCCGCGCCGGCATCCTCACAACGCACTCCGGCGTGCACGACGACCACGCAACCGCCATGCCATGTCACTTCAAAGTCTCGAAGGATCACCTGGAACGGGAGCACCACGAAAGGCGCATGTCGGATCACGAGTGCCGACTCCTGAGGCCCATCGCCCGATCGGGTTTCCTAGAAGTTGAACAGGAACTCAAACAACCTCGGGATCAACCCCTTCGTCGCGCTGTCCTTCACCTGCCCCGTGTTCTTCGAGATCAGCGTCAACTCCGCCAGTTGCGTCGAGAGGATCGTGTTGCTCTCGGTCACGTCCTCGCGTCGGCACTCGCCCGACAGGCTCACGACCTGCTCCTCCTCGTCGCGCTTGATCGTTCGCTTCGCCTCGATCACCAGCACGCCGTTGGGCTTGACGTCGATGATCGTCGCCGTCACGCGGTCTGTGAAGCGGTCGTCGCGCGTGTAGGTCCCCTCGCCCTTGAACTTGCTGGAGTGCGAGACGTCCGCTCCCACGATCTCGCCACCATCGTCGCTCGTGAGTTGCGCCTCCAGCAGTTTCATGAGGTCGGGGAACTTCTTGAGCGACGCGCTGAACGCCGCGTCCTTCTTCGTGTCCAGTTTCTGAGACGCCGACTGCTTGCTCGACTCGGCAATGATGATCGTGACCTTGTCGTGCACCTTGAAGTCACGGGGCTTCGGCGGCTCCACGATGATCAGGCTCACCGCGCGCAGTCCGGCGTTGGGGTCCGGCGCGCCGTTCTGGTCCACCGCCGGCGGATCGGTGTGCATCAGCAGCATCTGAGCCGACGCCGACGTCGCGAGCGCGGCGCCCGCGACCGCGACCATGACCAACCTGCCGATGCCGCGTGCTTCCATCATCGATTCGCCTCCGATGCCATCGCCTCAACGCCCGTCGCGACCTCCACGACCACATGCCCACGCCCCGCCACGCGCGCCCGGATCGACTCCTTTGAGCCCGGGGTCCTGCACTCGATCACGTCACCCTCGCGCCCCGCGCCCAGCGCCACGGCCGTCACGCGAACCACGAACGACCCGCTCAGGCAGTCCACGGCCACCGTGTCCCCCTTGCGCACGACGATCGGCGTTTCCACCGCTCGCGTCGAGATCACCTCGCCCGTCCCCACGCGCGAACGCACCACCGAACCCGCCGCCGTCTCCGAATCCATCGGCGACTCGGCGATCCCCACCCACCGCTCCTCGAGCGAGACCTCGTTCTCCTGGATCTCATGCCCCCGCTCCATCGTCTGCCGCGCCACCGCCACGGATCGCCGCACCAGCACGCGCCCGCGAACCGTTCCGGTCGCCACGACGCGATCGCGCTCATACACGCGCACCACTAGGCCCATCCGCTCCGACTGCCCCATCGGCTGGACCGTCATCATCCGACCGTCGAGCGAGACCCGCGCCAACTCCGCCGGCATCTGGTCCACCTCGATACGGACGGCATCGTCCGCCACGCCCACCAGCCGCGCCAGATGCATCGCGATCGCCCGCTCCATTACGCCCTTCGGGCTCGCCAATGGAGGCGTGTCCTTGACCGTCGGACCGCGCTCGACGGGCGCGGGAGCCGCCTTCACCACAACTCGGCATTCCGCGCCCGAGAGCAGCAGCCCGCCCCAGT
>JRYD01000649.1_pt1 | contig 28230 bp, 20 predicted proteins | sample 235311 | NCBI WGS metagenome assembly JRYD01 (sample SAMN03074213, study PRJNA261472) | activated sludge metagenome | biome: Common Effluent Treatment Plant; feature: Wastewater; material: Activated sludge; isolation source: activated biomass in a lab-scale reactor treating industrial wastewater at... | reverse complement strand
GGCCGCAACCTGTCCATTTCGACAGATGCGAGGGGAGCGTGGCGCCACACAGGCACTTGTCGATCTTCCGCGCCCCGGGTCCGCAGTCCCACCTCCAACCCATACCCCTTTCCGTCCCCCACCACCATCCCATACCCCGCCTTCCCCCTTTACCGCACCCCCGGCACCAGCCCCCCGGGTTTTCCCCGTTTCCCCATCCCTACCATGAACCGCTCGCCGTCTCGTGCGTCTAAAGAGGGTGTCATGATCGGGTCGTGGTGCGCGCTCGCGGCCATGGACTGATCGGACCAACCGTTTTGGCCGGCTGATTGGGCGTTCTGCTATGGGCGTTCTGCTGGAGGTTCCGATGAAGATCCGTGCCTGTGCCGTGTGTGCTGGACTCGCCTCGCTCGCGATGCTGGGGGCGAATGTCGGGTTGCCCGTCGCGAACGCCGCCCCGAAGCTCGCGCCGACGTCCTTCGACCCGCAGCGTGAGGGGTCGTCGGCGCACCAGGCCGAGACCAAGAAACTCGAGTTCTCCGCCTTCGACAACGCCCGCCTCGCGATGCTCACCGACTGGACCAATGGCCAAGCCCTGACCCAGGGCGAGATCGAGGGGAAGGTCGTCCTCTTGGCCTTCTGGAACGACTTCATCCCCTCCGCCAAGGCCGCCGCCAGGACCGCCGAGAAACTCGCCAAGGAATCTGGGGACAAGGGGCTGATCGTCATCCTCGCCCACGACTCGCGAGGCTGGAGCGAGGCCACCAAACCCGGCGTTGAAGGTGGCGCACTCCGTGTGGCCCGCGACTCCGACAACGCCCTGCGCAAGGCGCTCTCGTCCGATGGCGATCCCGACTTCTACCTCATCGATCGCGCGGGGTCGCTGCGCTTCGCCGACATTACCACCGCCTCGGTCGAGGAGGGCGTGAAGCAACTCCTCGCGGAATCCGCCGACGACGCCAAGTCCGCCAAGGCCAAGTTCATCGCCGGTCCCGGCGGGCCGGTCGTGGACTTTGCCAACGTCAACAACAAGGCCGACTACACCAACCTCCCCGAGATCCCCTTCAAGGCTCCGAGCGAGGACGAGTACACCAACGCCAAATGGCCGCCACGTCCGCGTGATCGGAACAAGACCGACGAGGCCGCCGAGATCGGCGTCAAGCCCGCCAACGTCCCCGACGACGGGTGGATCCCCGGGAAGCCCAACCTCAAGGGACGCATCACGTTCTACTACTTCTGGCACCCCGATCTCTTCAGCGGCGAGACGTCCCTCGGGCTGCTCAACAATCTCCAGCGCACCTACGGACGCGACGTCATCTTCGTCGTGGTCGTCGATCTCGACTCCTTCAACTCGATGTATGGCGAGAAGATCACCAAGGAACAGCGCGATCCCGAACGCATCGCCAAGCGCATGAAAGAACTCCACGAGAAACTCCACCAGCCCCAGTTGTACTTTCTGGTGGACTCCTCGGGCATCCTCTACAAGTCCATCCAGGAGTCCCAGAACGAGGTCCCCTTCCCGTACATCGCGATCGCCAGCAGCGATGGCAACCTCCGCTGGTGGCTGACCTCGGACTACATCCAACCCCTGGTCGCGATCGACAAGATGCTCCGAGTCGATCCCGGCGTCCAGGCCCGCCGCAAGGTCGAGCAGGAGTACATCCTCAAGGGTGGCAAGTAAACCCCCTCCCCCCACCCCAGCGGCCTTGCCGTTGACTCGCTCCGAGGCTCACCACCGTGTTCGACGTCGTCCTCGTCACGCCCGAGATCCCCAACAACACGGGGAACATCGGCAGGACCTGCGTCGCCACCGGGTGCTCGCTCCACCTGGTCCACCCCATCGCGTTCGACATCTCCGAGAAGGCCTGCCGTCGCGCCGGGCTGGACTACTGGCCGAGGTTGCGCCTGACCGAACACCCCTCGTGGACGGACTACATACTGACGCCCCCGCCGCGCCACCGATGGCTCTTCTCGACCAAGGCCACTCGACTGGTCTTTGACGCCGATCTTCGGCCCGGCGATCACCTCGTCTTCGGCTCGGAGACCAGGGGTCTGCCCGATTCGACGCTTGCCGCCCACGCCGATTCGCTCCTTCGGCTGCCCATGGTGCCGGGCGAACGATCGCTGAACCTTGCGACGGCCGTCTGTGCCGTGGTCTACGAGGGCATCCGTCAGGCCCTCGCAAGACGCGACCCCGAGGCCGAGGTTTTCAGGGCGACAGACTTCCGCGCCCCGATCAGCGGGTGAGACGATTTGTTCGTATTCCGATCGGATCTGTACTCCCAAGGAAAGTCCGAAAATTCTCTCGACCACGTGAACCCATCATGCCCGTTGGGAGTAGAACAATCATGGAGGCCATGGCACACCAGACCTCCGACACGAAAACGACTCTCTCTCCTCGCAGCGACCGCCCTCAGTCGGCCCAGCCCGGAACTTCCGGGACTCGGCACGACACCTTGGGGCGGTACGCTGCTTTTGGGGTCCTGCTTGTGGTGCCCTGGATCCTCGCGGCGTGCAACACGCCGGTCTTTGATCCGCGTGCGCCACGCAGCCAGTTCGATCGCTTCGACGCGGCCCGCGACGAGATCCCCGCCGAGTCGTACTTCGACGAGTTCGGGCGAAAACGCCCGAATCTGCGTGGGCTGCTGCTGGAACACGGCACCTGAGCCCAGCGATCTCGGACGTGCGCGCGACAGTGCCGAAGTCACGCGCTACATTTCAACGAGAAAGAGCGAGCGAGCCGATGACGTGGTGCCCATTGGGGTGCCGCGACGTTCGAGTCGCTTCCGCACAACTTTGCGACGAACTCTCCACGGATGGGGTGACTTCTGGCTCGCCGTACCCGCACAACCACGCGCTCCACGCCGAAGCGCCCCGCCCCCACGCGGAAGTCCGCTTCGCGCACGATCCGCCGCCCGCACGTGGTCATGGCCTCGCTCGTCGGCGCGATGACCGTCGTCGGCGGGCTCCTTCTCGCCTTCGATCGAGCGCCCAGCGCCAGCCTGGGTGGGCTCTCGCTCCCCCCGCTGCTCGCGACGGGTTCGCCACGGACCATGGAGGCCGTCTACTCCGCGCCCAAGGCGGGCATCGAGAAGGGCCGCTGGCAGGCGATCGTCATCCACCACAGCGGCTCGCCCGTCGGGACACCCGCCTCGCTCGAGTCCCAGGCCATCGCTCAGAACCTCAAGGGCCTCGGCTACCAGTTCGTCATCGGCAACGGCAAGGGCATCGGCGACGGCGAGCTCCACATCTCCCGCCGATGGATCGATCAGATCCCCGGCGCCCATGCCGGCGGCGAGAACGCCGATTGGCTCAACACCTACTCCGTCGGGATCTGCCTTATCGGCAACCTCAACCGCGACACGATCACGCAGGCCCAGTGGGACCGCCTCATGGAACTGACCACCTCGCTCTGCCGCGAGTTGGGGATCCCTGCCGAGCGCGTGTATCTCCATAGCGACGTTGCCCCGACGAACGACCCTGGTTCGTTCTTCCCGAGGGCTCTCTTCCGCGAGGAACTCGCGGCCCGGACCGCACGCTGAACGTCCGATCTGGCGGCCGTACGCCGCGTGGTGGCGGTCTGGGTGAGTTTCGTGATCTCGGACCGTGCGAACTTCTCCCAATCGCCGGGCTCCGTGCAACCGAGACGCGGCTTTTCTGGTATCTGAATCATGCCGAGCCGGGGTACACGGTGAGGGTGCGCCGCCGGGCTGTCGGGGTTTGGCAGGGACTTCGGCGTGTCCAACACTGGTTGGTGAACATGAGTGGCGTATCCTTGTCCCTTGCTCTGGATCTGGGGCTCACCGGCTCTTGGTCCAAGGGCCTTACGAGGCCGAGGCCAACGACATGATCGGATTCTGATCAGGAGCATGCGGGAGCAAGAACGCGGCGGATGGAATCGCGGGTGCCGATCTCTCGGCGCCTCGTGGGAACGGCAGGACTCAACGGGAGAAGGACGGCGACGTTCGTCGACGCATGGCGCTACCGGTCACCGAATACAAACCTGGAGATCTGGTCGAGGGATACCGGGTCATGGAGATGATGGGGACCGGTGCGGCCTCCATCATCTATCTCGTCCAGGACCCCAAGACGAAAGAGATCTGGGCGCTCAAGCACGTCGAGAAGCACGAGAATAAGGACACGCGATTCCTCGATCAGGCGATCGCCGAAGCGGGGATCGCCGAGAAACTCGACCACCCCAACATCCGCAAGATCGTCCGGTGCATCAAGAGGAAACGCGCGCTCTTGAGTCTCGCGGCGGTCTTTCTGGTGATGGAGTTCGTGGACGGGATCAGCATGGAGCGCCAACCGCCCCGGCACGACCTCGAGTTGGCGCTGGACCTCTTCCACCAGACGGCCGAGGCCCTCGCCCACATGCACTCGCGCGGGTACATCCACGCGGACATGAAGCCGAACAACATCATCATCTGCGAGAACCGGGTGGTGAAGATCATCGATCTCGGGCAGTCGTGCGCCGGGGGGACGATCAAGCCGCGGATCCAGGGGACGCCGGACTACATCGCCCCCGAGCAGGTTCACCGCAGGCCGATCACCCCCAAGACCGATATCTATAACCTCGGGGCGACGATGTACTGGGTCCTGACCGGGGAGTACATCCCCACGGCTCTGGCCAAGGGGGACTCGCTCGTCAGCCGTCTGGACGACTCGCTGGTGCGCAAGGCCAAGCCCGCGAACCAGGTGAACCCGGCCATCCCGCAGCGCCTCAGCGACCTGATCATGCGGTGCGTCGAGGTTGACCCCGACAAGCGCCCCGAGAACATGGAGTGGGTCGCCGACCAGTTGAATCTGATGCACGGCATGCTCCGCGCCCGGGCCGCGCCCAAGGGGAACGCGGCCGGGACCCCCGACCAGTCGCCGGTCGGTCGTTGAGCCGTGCCTGTTCTATGAGTGGTTGGCCATTCGGCCACGGCTCCTTGTCTGTGTTTCTCTTGCCCCTCGATCGGACGCGAGTGGCCCATAATGCACCATGGATCGGGCACGAGGCCCGACGCCGAAGGAGACCTTCGTGGAGTCGGTGGTGAATCTCCAGGACGCGACGAGCGTGTGCGAGTGCCTGCTGGCCGGGGCGAGCGCCAATCGCAGTGCGCCCGGACGGAAGGGATCCATCGACCAGATCGAGGCTCCGGGGACGCTCATCGCCACGGGCGACCTGCACGACAACCCGATGCACATGGAGCGGCTGCTGCAGGCGTCGGGCCTATCTGAGGGTTCCGAGTCGCGCCACACCGCGCCGGTGCACCTGGTGCTCCATGAGATCATCCACCCCGACCGTCTCATCAACGGGATGGATTTCAGTTATCGCGCGCTCGTGCGCGTCGCCGCCCTGAAGTCCGAGCACCCCGACCGCGTCCACATGCTCCTGGGCAACCACGAACTGGCGCAGATGATGAACACCGCGATCGTGAAGGACGGCGTGCGCTCCGTGGACGCGTTCCGCGCGGGGCTCGATTATGTCTTTGGCTCCGAGACCGAGCGCGTGGAGGAGGCGATCAATGAGTTCATCCGATCGCTCCCGATCGGGCTGCGCTGCGTGACGCCTAAGGGGCATCTGCTCGTGACCCACAGCCTCCCGCCGCCCGCGGCAATGGCGAGATTCGATCCCTCGATCCTTTTTCGCGAACTCACGCGTGAGGACTATGAGCCGCGCACCGGCTCGGCCCACCTCATGACGTGGGGGCGCGGCTACGACGCGGAACTCCTCGAGGACCTCGTCGAGTGCTGGGGCGTCAACGTCTTTATCCTCGGGCACGAGAAGGTCGAGTCGGGGATCCGCTATGTCCCGCCCAACGCGATCGTGCTCAACAGCGACCACGAACGCGGCGTGTACCTTCCCATCGACCTCGGGTCGTGGACGAGCATCGACGATCTGCTCGAGCAGGCCGTTCCGCTGGGGTTCTGAGTCGTCACCCGCGGACGTTGCGACTCAGGTCGAGGACTTCGCCGGTGGCGTGATCCCGACGCGCTCGAGGACCTTCTTGAGATCGCTCCACACCTTCTGGCGGTTCTCCGGCGTGTAGCTTCGCAGGAGGAACGCGGGGTGGTACGTCGGCATGACGGGGATGCCCGTCCCATCGGGGAGGACGAGTTCGCGCCACGAGCCACGCATCGCGGTCATCGTCTCGGTGGTGTGCAGCACGCACTGGGCGGCACTCTTGCCGAGGGTCACGATCGCGAGGGGGAGGACGATCGAGACTTGTTCCAAGAGATACGGCTCGCATGCCGCGGCCTCCTGGATGGTGGGTGTGGCGTTGTTGGGCGGGCGCGTCTTGAGAACATTGCAGATGTAGACGTCGGCTCGCGCGAGGCCCATGGCGATGATCATCTTGTCGAGGAGTTGGCCGGCGCGTCCGACGAAGGGGCGTCCGGTGCGGTCTTCCTCTTCGCCCGGCGCTTCGCCGATGAACATGATGGAGGCGAGCGGGTCCCCCTCGCCAAAGACGATGGTGTGCGAGTGGTTCTCGAAGGCCTTGTGCGGGGCGTCCTGCTCGTACCGCGCGCGGAGGATGTCGAGGCGTTTCTGGATGTCCGTGGCTTTCCGTCCGATGCGGGCCTCGGGTGTGACGGGGCGTGCGGGGGCCATGAACACGGCGTCGCTCGCGGCGGGGGCCGATCGTGATGGAGCACTTGGCGTGGCCTCGGCGCGAGTGCGGGACGTTGAGGGACGCTCAGGCTTGGTCTCGACCATCGTGCCGGTCGCGGGATCTTGAGCAGACTCCAGTGGCGAGGGGGATGTGCGGCCGTGCCCGTAGGCGGGCACGAAGTCCACGCCGAGCAACTGGGCCGTGCGCGCGTGCTGTCGGACGAGCGTGGCGAGTCGGTCGTTGGCGTTCACGGCGTGTGCGTGGTGGACGGCGCGGGGGTCTCGCTCGGCGTGCTGCTGGAGGAGGGCGCCTCGCCGGGCACTGGGGTGGACTCCGCGGGTTTCGCCGGCTCAATCGGGAGCGCCTCGCGACTGGAGCCGGTGGGCTTGGTGGTCGGGCGGGTATCGGCGGGCGGCTTCACGCCCTCGATCCCGCCTCGATCGAGCAGCATCGGGGCCCCGAAGGCGCCGATGAGCGCTCCGACGACGAACCCGACGGCCAAGCCGGGAAGAAAGAACTTCATCATGGGCGAGGGGGTAGTGGACGGCTGTTCCATGGTCGTTCGCTCCACACGGTCGGAACTCTGGTGATCGTGAACGGGTCTAAAGAGTACACGGGCCACGCCGCCGGGGCACTAACGAAGGCGGCGGATCGAGTGGATCCATCGCCCATAATCGATCGTCGCCCGTACGACTTCCCACTTTGACGCGGGCAGACCCCGACCAAAGGCGGTGTGCATCCGCCAGGACCAGTAGGCCCCACGGAACCGAAATCGCGAGAGAAGGCCGAGGCGGAGCAGCTCCAGCCCACCGGCGATTGTCTCCCAGAGTCCTCGAAGGATCATGGCTCAGGTCCCCGCGAAGGCCCGGCGGTACCACTCGATGGTCTCGGCGAGGCCCGACTCGAGCGTCGCGAACGGCTCGTAGCCGATCAACTCCCTCGCGACGGTGATGTCGGCGAGTGAGTGGCGGACGTCGCCCGCGCGGATCGGGGCGTGCGTGGGCGTGTGGTGGGGCTGGCTCTCGGTCAACTTCATCATGACCGCGGCGAGTTCGTTGAGGCTCACGCGACGGGCCGTCCCGATGTTCATGACGTTTCCCCTGAGCGGCTTGGGGGCCGACCCGGCGAGGAGCGTGGCGAGGACGGCGTTGGCGACGAAGGTGAAGTCGCGCGTCTGCTCGCCGTCGCCGAAGATCGTGGGCGCCTCGCCTGAGAGGAGCCTCTTGGCGAAGGCGGCGATGACGGCGGCGTACGCGCTGTCGGCGGACTGTCGGGGCCCGAAGATGTTGAAGTATCGCAGGCACGCCGTGGAGAGGCCGTAGCACTGCGACCAGGTGTAGCACAACTCTTCGCCGGCGAGTTTGCTCGTGGCATATGGCGAGAGCGGCTGCGAGGGCTGGGTCTCAACCTTGGGGAGATTCGGCTGATCGCCATAGGCCGACGATGATGCCGCGAACACGACGCGGTCGGACTTGGACTTGCGTGCGGCCTCGAGCACTCGGAGGGTGCCCGTGGCGTTCACGCTCCAGGTGCGCTGGGGTTCCTCGACCGATCGCGGGACCGAGCCGAGGGCCGCCAAGTGGAACACGACGCGGGCGTCCTGGCAGGCATCCTGGAGCGCCTCGTCGTCGAGGATCGAGCCGTGGACGAAGCGGACACGCTCGGGCTCGAGTTCGATGAGCTGGGCGAGATTCTCGAGCGTGGAGTTGCACAGGTCGTCGATGACGGTGACCTTGGCGCCGATGGAGAGGAGGACGTCAACGAGGTGCCCGCCGATGAAGCCCGCGCCGCCGGTGACGCAGACGGGCTTGCCGTCGTAGTGCTTGCGGAGTTGGTGGACTCGATCCGCCGGGAGTTTCATGCGGGAGGCTCACCCCAGTCGCGCGTGGTGTGACCACGAACTTGGTTCCATGCCGACGCGCCGCGCGGGGGCAGTCCCCACGATGGCACGGGGCATGGTATGTCGTGGTCTGGGCCTCGGCTCGGAGGCGATTCGCTAGCAGCCCGCCTGGAATCGCAGGAGGAAGAAGAGCAGGTCGTCCACGGTCACCCCGCCATCGGGCGTGCCCGTGCCTGTCCCGTCGTCGAGATCCGCGGCCACCTCGCCCAACTGGAAAATCTCGACGTAGTAGAGAACGTCATCGACGGTGACGCCGCCATCGGGTGTGCCCGTGCCGCTGCCATCATCGACGTCGGCGGGGCAGGAGGTGTCCACGAGCACTCGGGCGACTCGCGTCGTGATTGTGCCGCAGGGCGCGGTAATCACGCAGTCGTAGTCGGCCTGGTCGCTCTGCTGCGCGTCAGCGAGAACGAGCATCGCGCCGGTGGCACCATCGATCGGGGTGGCGTTCTTGCGCCACTGGAACGCGGTCGGGACGGTGCCGCCGGTCTCGACGCTCAGCGTGTACGACGCGCCGACAAAGGCGACGCCGCCGATCGGCTCTCGATTGATCCACAGGCAGGACTGGACGGAGATGCTGTCCAGCCCGACGACGCCGTACTCGGTGGTGCCGAGGTTGGTGATCGTGAGCGTGGCGTCGGCGAGCGTGGGGGTGAGGGTGAAGTCAACGCGGCGCCAGGGGCGGTCGCCGCTGGCGCGGACGCCGGTGGAGACTCCGGCGTTGGGCGTCTCGAAGGTCGAGTCGATGTCGAGGCACTGGACGCGCAGGTCGCTGCCCGCGGCGGAGTCGAGGTGCAGTCGAACCAGGTTCGGCACGCCGGGCATGAGCGTCACGGGCTGGGAGATCGCGTCACCGGAGTTGAGGGCGAGGGCGAAGTCGCCGTCGAGCACGCCGTAGCGGGACATGTGGTAGAGATACGACGCCTCGCCGCTCGCGTCGGTTGTGAGCGACCACCCATCCAGCAGAGCCAGATCGTCGGCGACGAGATAGCGATAGTTCGGCGTGGGTAGGAAGCCCGGGACCTCGAATGACCCGTTGCCTACCCCGGCGCCGGCGAGAGCCGCGGGCGTACAGGCAAGCACACTAAGCAGAAGTGCACGAGTCACGGAGCGCGAGGTCATGGGTGGATTCCGTTCCAGAAACGCCATCGCGGCCCGTTGAGGCCGCGATGGTGGATGGGTGGCTTAGCACCCCGCGCGCCAGCGCGAGATGAAGAAGAGAAGATCGTCGATGGTGACGGCGCCGTCCTGGGTGCCCAGGCCGTTGCCGTCGTCAAGGTCGGCGCCGATGGTGCCGGCGTTGTAGAGCTCGTAGTAATAGAGGAGGTCGTCAACGTTCACGCCACCGTCGGGCGTGCCGGAGCCCGTGCCGTCATCGATGTCGGCGGGGCAGGCGGTGCTGACGACGACCCGCGCGAACTCGGAGTAGTAGTTCTCGCAGGGCGAGGTGATGACGCAGGAGTAATCGCCGGCGTCCTCGGGCTGGATGTCGGTGAGGATGAGTTGCTGACCGTTGGCCCCGGGGATGTCGATGCCGTTCTTCCGCCAGACATACCCAAAGGGCGCGGACCCCGCCGGCTCGATGGACAGGGTGAACGTGGAGCCGACGAGGGCGGTGCCGCCCTGGGGCTCGCGCGAGGCCCAGACGCAGTTGTACACAATGATGTTGTCGATGCCCACGCTGCCGAAAGCCTGCCCGTCGGGCGGGTTGGAGATGCGGAGCGTGGCCGCCTGGGACGGGACCGAGGCGATGAAGGGAAGATCGATCTTCTTCCACTGGCGCTCGCCCGCGGCCGGAGCCCGGGTGAGTTCGCCCTGGGTGTTCGGATCGAACGTCTGGCTGAGCGTGTCGCACTGCACGAGGATCGGCGATCCCGCGGCGGGGTCAAAGTAGATACGAACGAGGTGCGGCAGCCCGCCGACGGTCTGGATCGTGGTCTCGAGCGCGTCGCCGTCATTCAAAGCGACGGCATAGTCGCCGTTGTACACAGGATAGAGATTTCGAGAGAAGAGGTACGACGCCTCACCGACGTTGTCGTGGACCAGTGACCAGCCGGTCATCAGGGTCGCGTCGGCTCCCGTCAGGTATCGGAAGGTGTCGGTCCCGATGCCGGGCACCTCGAAACTGTTGTTCTGGCACAGGTTGGTATTCTGGGCCAGGCCGCTGCTCGCGAGAAACGCCGCGGCGATCACCACTCCGTTACGAACTGCTCCACGCATCATGATGCACCCTCACTCGGTGTGTGTTAGGATTCGTCGCACGTCGGGACGGACATCCTCCGTGCTCTCATCGGGGAACGTACACCAAGATCGCAGTTCTGCCAGTAAAGTGGGGAATATCGGGCGCAAAAGTTGCGGATTTTCTCGGGAAACCCGCTGTGGTCGGATCGAACTACCCCGACTGACGTCCGAGAAGTCGAGTCAGCACCCGGCGTTGAATCGCACGAGGAAATAGAGCAGGTCGTCGATGGTGACACCGCCATCGGGTCGGCCCAAGGCTGATCCGTCATCCACGTCAGCCCGGAGCTGCCCAAGGCCGAAGATCTCCACGTAGTAGAGGATGTCGTCGATGGTGACACCGCCGTCACGGGTGCCGGTGCCCGTGCCGTCGTCCTGGTCGGCGACGCAGAAGGGGGTGAGAGGCGTCTGGTTCTCGTAGAAACGGATCGGCTCGTTCCCGGTCCAGTTGGACCCGAAGAGATCGAGGTCACCATCGCGTCCGAAATCGGCGAGGACACCGTTGTGCATCCCGGTGTTGTCGATCACGTGTCGATCCCACTGGAGGGCATCGCCCGTTTGGTTCAGGAACATCGCGATCTCGCGCGCCTGCGAGGTGTGCATCTGGCCGATGAGCAGATCCATGTGCCCGTCGAGATCGATGTCACCGGCCTGGAGTGTGTGGCCACGCTCGAGATTGGGGACGATGGTGCGGCGGGTCCATGACCCGTACGGATTGCTCGGGTCGCTGCGCGTGTAGTAGACGGCGTTGGCGGTGCATTCGGAGCAAGTCACAACGATCTCGTTGTGCCCGTCGCCATCGAGATCGGCGACGACGGCCTTGATCTCGTCGACCATGCTCTGGTCGATGATGTGGGTCGGCCAGGTGGTCGAACGAGTGCCGGGGTTCTCCTTCCAGAGCTTGGGGAGAATCAGGTCGAAATCGCCATCGCGATCGACGTCGCCGCTGAACATGCCCTCACCGGTCAGGCCTCCCTCGATATCGAATCGCGACCACCCGAGGCCGGCTTTTTGGTAATAGACCACGGCCTGGGTCTCGGTGCGGATCGCAACGTCCATGAGTCCGTCGCCGTCGTAGTCGTGGGGCTCGACATCCTTGACCCACCAGCCGGACGAGCCGATGGCATGTCGCGTCCACTGGGAACCAACGAAGGGATCGCCATCGGGAAGGAGCGGATTCTCGTACCACACGAGGTTGACCCCGGTTGGACCATCACCGAGAACGATGTCCATGTCGCCGTCGTGGTCGATGTCCACGGCCTCGCCATCGGTCGAGAACTCGACGTTGGGCGTGGCGATGATGGTGCGCTGCCAGGTGGGAAAGTGGTACCAGTTGAGGCGCTCGCTCGTGCTCCCGCCGACGGCACCGTCGAGGTTGCCGTCGCCATCGAAGTCGGCGACCATTTTGCAATCGCCGGCGGTATTGGGATCGACGATGACGCGGACAAACGTGGGCGCCTCCTGAGCGCGGACCATCACAGCGAAGGCGCTCCACGCGGCGAGGAACGCGAGACTGGAGAGTGTGAACCCGCTCTTCTGTATCCGGATATCGGTCTTCATTCGATCGATTCCAATCGCGCGGCTCCGTGTGTTGGGCATGCCGCGGCCATGCCGGCGAGCCGACCTTGCCCGCCGAGCGCTTGGATGGATCGATGGTACCGCGGATTCAGGAATTGTCACGAAACATGTGAGATTTATCACGGCATTCGGTGTTTGTGAGAGGGCTGCATGGATGCAACACTCCAAACTCACCGTGCGCCATTTCATGCTCGGAAAGAAAACTTCTGACTTGTGATGTCGCGTTCAGCAACCGAGGTTGAATCTCGAGAGGAAGTAGAGCAGGTCGTCGATGGTGACACCGCCGTCGGGAGTGCCGGTGCCTGTCCCATCGTCCAGGTCGGCAACGGCTGAATCTCCGGCATCGAATCTCGCGAGGTAGTAGAGAAGGTCGTCGATGGTTGTGCCGCCGTCGGGTGCTCCCGTGGCCGTGCCGTCGTCGACGTCGGAGGGACACTTCACGATGATCTGGACCTGGATCGAGAAGGACGTGCCGCAGACGTTGGTGGCGGTGGCGTCGTACAACCCGGAGTCTGAGAACTGGGCGTTTGGAATGACGAGTGTTGGATCGGTCTGGCCCGCGAGATCGATCGAGTTCCTTCGCCACTGGTAGGAGATGGCGGCGGTGGAAGTCGCGGTGACGCTCAGGTTCAGCGTCTCGCCGGGCAGGATGTTCTGGGCGATCGGCTCGAGCGTGATACTCGGTGCCGAGGAACACTCACAGGAATCTGGCTGGCCGTTGTAGTCGCTATCGATCTGTGTTGCGAGTTCGAGTTCCATGCCGTCGTTGAGACCGTCGTTGTCGCAGTCCGGGAGCGTCTGGCACTCGTCGGGGATGCGATCCGGTCGGCCTCGGCTGCCGGCGTCGGCGAGATAGGCCTCGAGATCGGCGAAGTCCTGGTCGGTGGCGTTGGGGAAGACGCCGCCGGGGTGGGGGATGGAGAAGGTGAGTCGGTTTCGGATGGTGGTGCGGCTCTTGTTGCGGAGGTTGGGCCCGACGTCACCCGTGCCGTTGGGTCCGTGGCAACCGACGCAGCTGGTGTTGAAGAAGGTGTCGCCGGCGGCACGGATGCCGGTAGGACCGCCGTCGAAGTCCTCGCTGAAGCCCGAGGCGACGTCGCACTCGTCGGGGATGCCGTTCTCATTGCAGTCGGCGGACGTGGCGTTCAGGATGTCCTGGGTGTCGTCGATGCCGTTGTTATTGCAGTCGGTGATGGGGACGTGGCGGTAGATCTTGAAGTTGTCCACGCCGCACTCGACGATGGAGGCGGTGCCAGCGTCGAGGGCGAGGAAGCGGAGTTGCATGGTGGAGGTGATGCCCACGCCGACGGAGGTGAGATCGGCCTGGGTGATGGCGTGGGGCGTCCACGAGAGATCGTTCGAGACGACGTGGGAGGCGATGCGTGTCCACGGACCTGCCGCGCCGTTGCTGGAGATCTCGAGGTAGAGGCCGTCTTGTCCGTCGGGGATGGAGAGATTGTTGAAATAGTCGTAGCAGAGGGTGACGTCACCTCCGGGTGTGCCGCCGCCGATGGTGATGAGATCGAAGAGTGGTGAGAGAAAGATGGTGGAGCCGCCATCGACGTCGGACGAGGTGAGGGATCCTGGATCGGAGTTCTCGGTGACCCAGCATTGTCCCGAACCGTCGGAATCGGAGGTCGGATCGAAGGTGTAGGACGGCGAAGCGACGGGTGTGCCGCGCTGCCAGAGGCCGTCGACCGCGGTCGAGGACTGGAGCGCCCAGCCCGAGTTGGACTGGAAGTCGTCGCTCACGACAAGCACGTCAGCGGCGGTGATCTCGCACGGGCATCCGCAGGCGGGGGGCGGCGGGGGCTCGACTTTATAGACAGTGCCGGCGATGCTCACGATGTACATCTCGCCGGCAAGGTCCTCACCGAAGGCGACGATGCTCCCGACGCCGGGGAGGAGGCTGGTCCAATCGGTGATATCGCCCGCGGTGGGCGCCACTCCGGTGGCGGGGAAGGAGCGGACCCAGTTGGCGCAGTAGTCGGCAAAGAAGTACTGCCCCTGGATCTCGGGGATGGCCGAGCCTCGATAGACGATCCCGCCGGTGATGGAGCAGACGCCTCCCGCGTGAGAAACGGCGTGGATCGGGCCCGTGAGTGCGGAGTCGCCGCAGGTGCACCCGCTGAGGCCCGTGCACACGTTTCCCTCCATGCAGCGCCAGCCGTAGTTCCGCCCGGCGACGGTCGCGGCGTTCAGGACGGCGCTGTTGCCGTTGGTGGGGTTCGCGAGTTGGATGGCCGGCTGGAAATCGATCTCCTCGAAGGCGCTCTGGCCGACGTCACCGATCCACAGGTTGCCTGTGGCCCGATCAAAGGAGAACTTCCAGGGGTTGCGCATGCCCTTGGCCCAGATCTCGTCGAGTGGATCGCCCGCGCCACGGAAGGGGTTGTTGTCGGGGATGCAGGTGGCGTCGCCATCGGCGACGGAGAGGTCGTTGACATCGAGTCGGAGGATCTTGCCCAGGAGTGAGGCGTTGTTCTGGGCGCGGGCGTTGGGGTCGTTGGCGCTCCCGCCGTCGCCCATCGCGACATAGAGCATGCCATCGGGTCCGAAGGCGATGTGTCCGCCGTTGTGGTTGGCGAAGTCCTGGGTGATGGTGCGGAGAATGAGGGCGGAGGCCGGGTTGGCGGTGTTGGCGGATGGCGAGGTCGCGGTGTATCGAGCGATGACGGTGTTGCCGGCGGTGTTGGTGTAATCGATGTAGAAGTAGCCGTTGGTTTGGAAGTCGGGGTGGAAGGCGAGGCCCAGGAGACCGCGTTCCCCGCCTGTGGAAGCGATCGTGGAGATGTCGAGATAGGGCGTGGCGAAGACCGTGCCGGCGACCATGTCATAGATGCGGATGCGCCCGCTCTGCTCGACGATGAAGCCGCGGGTCGCGTCGTCGGGGGCGTGGTAGAAGCCGACGGGCTGGCTGAGGCCCGTGGCGATTGGTGTTGCCGTGATCTGGGCGAGGCTCGGGGCGGCGAAGAGCAGCGAGAGGCACGTCGCAAGGGACGAGATCGATCGGCATGGACGCATGTCGTACTCCGTTGGGGCGATCCCCAGGTTTTTCAATGGGGCACAGCCTAGCACGAATGGACCGATTGATCGAGACGCCCAGGTGCCGAACATTGAAATCTGTGAAGTCATGGCGATGTGAAAAGAAACGCCCCGGCGTCCAGAAGGACACCGGGGCGACAAGGGAATGTCGGGACCTCATGTCCCGTCACACAGCGCGATCAGCACCCGGCGTTGAATCGAGCGAGGTAGTAGAGGAGGTCGTCGATGGTGACGCCGCCATCGGGGGTCCCGGTGCCGGTGCCGTCGTCGACGTCGGCGGAGACGTCACCGAGATTGAAGATGGAGAGGTAGTAGAGGAGGTCGTCGATGGTGACGCCGCCGTCGGGGGTCCCGGTGCCCGAGCCGTCGTCAACGTCGGCGACGCAGACGAGGCAGGGGTCGGTGACGCCGGTGGCAATGTCGAGGTCGTCGGAGTTGACCTGGCCGTCGCCGCTCACATCGCCGGTGGCCCAGGTGCCGGCGTTGCCGAGGTTGGAGTTGATGATGCCGATGTCGAGGCCATCGACGGCACCGTCGAGATTGACGTCGCCCAAGCTGGTGCCGAGGATGCCGGTCACGAGTTCGCAGACGTCGGCCTGGTCGACGACGAGGTCACCGTTGATGTCGGCGGAGAGATCGAAGTGGATGGCCTCGTCGAGGTTGGACCAGTTCGCCGCGCCGTCGATGATGTTGGCGTTCTTCTTGAACTGGGCGTAGGCGTAGTCGATGTCGAAGGCGTTGATGAGGCTGTCGGCGCCGACGGGAGCCCAGCCCGGCGCGACATCGCCGGTGGAGTTGGCGATGTCGCCACGCGAGTCGCCGGCGGCGTAGGCGGCGCCGGTGGCCTTGGTGGTGCCAAAGAAGTTGTTGGACCCGGTGAGGGTGTTCCACTCGGTGTCAACGGCGGTGAACCCGGCCTTGCGGTCGAGGTTGCCACCGACGAGGTAGAGGCCGTCGGCGGCGTAGCGGACGTCGGCGGCATCGAGGTTTCCATCGGCGTTGTGGTCGCCGAGGATCTCGATGACGGCGTCGGTGCCGGGCTGGCCGGCGAGGGGACCGGAGCCAGCGGGGGCAACCCAGGCCGGGCCGGCGTTGCGCTGGCGGAAGGCCCTGAGCATCTCGGCGATGTCGCCGGCGTCGCGGGCGCCGTTGCCGTTGAAGTCGCCGGCGATCTTGTTGCGGAGGGCGAGGATCGAGCCGTAGGCGACGTTGGCGCCGCCCTGGCTGAGGTAGTTGCCGCCACCGACGACGCCGTCGGAGTAGGTCACGCCCGTGGTGCGGGTGGGGACACGACCGGCGACGGTGTCATTGAACGCGGTGAAGGCGGTGTTGTTGTGGACGTTGTTGGCGAGGGTGTAGGCCTGGACGGCCGAGGCGAAGGCGGTGTTGGTGACCATGGTCGTGGGGGTGACGAGATCGTGGAGGTTGTCGAGGGCCGTGAGGAGGAAGAACTGGGTGGCGGCGAACTCGCCGGGCATGCCCAGGTTCTCGGGATCGGTCGGGACGCTGACGAACGACTCGATGCTCTTGCGGATGTTGTTCATGTACCTCGCGGCGGCGGCGTTGGCCATGAGCGGGTGGGCGAGGCCGAGCCCGCCGTCGGCGATGGACTCGGCGAGGGGATCGCCGATGGTCGCAAGGACGGCCTGGCCTCCGATGAGCCAGCCGTCGCCATAGGTCGCGTCACCGATGGTGTTGTGGACGAGCTTGGAGGTCGTGGGGCGGACATAGGTGGTCTGCCCGTAGATGTCGCCCATGGTGTCGGCGATCTCGAGAGCGCCGGTGGAGAGCCAGGAGCCCGAGCCGGAGCCGGTGACGCCGCGCTCGGTACCGACGTAGCCGATCCCGAGGCGAGCGTTGCGGATGGTCTCTTCCATGCGGCCGTTGGAGCCCTTGTTGGAGGGGAAGAAGTTGGGTCCGACGAGGCTCTGCGAGGAGAGCGTGATGATCGGGCCGATGTTCTCGCCGCGACCGAAGGAGGGGTCGACGCCGATGGAGTTCATGAAGGCATTGCGGGTGCCCGAGCCGACGTCACGGGTGTGGGTGATGAGGTTCTCACCGGTGTTGGCGCGGCCGGTGGTGAAGAGGAACTGGAGCTCGGTCATCTTGATCTGCTTGATGCCGGTCCCGTAGTTCACGACCGGGGCGATGGGGGCGAAGGCGAGTTGCTGATCGAAGATGGTGTTGGCGTCGGCAAGGCCGGGGTTCGAGGGATCGAAGAGGTTGCGGCCGTTGAGGTCGACGAGCTGGTTGGAGAGCCCGGCGCCCGAGGCGCCGCCGGACTTGTTGATCGAGACGATCGGGTTGGTGCCGTAGCCGCTCTGGAGGGGCGTCTTGTTCCAGTTGCCGACGGACCCGACCTTGCGGGTGGCCCACTTGGGCGAGACGTCCATGGGGGAGATGTCGATGCAGATCACGCCGCCGGGGCCGGTGAAGACCGCGCCGCCCGGGTTGGTGCTGGTGTAGGCGCCGGAGGGAAGGCCGCCGTTGATGTAGAGCGTGCGGTTCATGTACGCCGTGCTGGCGTTTCCACCCGGAGCGCCGAGGATGCCAGCGGGGTTGGCGTCGTTGCCCGTGGCGCAGGTGGGCGCGCCGAAGAGCGTGAGTTCATTGAAGCCGTTGATCGAGCCGGTGGCGCGATACTGGACGGCCCAGTCGGAGACGCCGGGGGTGGTCGGCGCGAGCTGATCGATCGAGAGGCTGCCGAGGCTGCCCGCGATGCCGTCGTTGTCGCAGTCGATGAAGTCGTTGGTGGAGGCCGGGGCCTTCACGTAGTTCTCCAGGAGCGTCGCGCCGGAGATGTTGATCACCGTCTGCGCGTTCGCCAAACCGGCCGCCGCGCAGGTTCCCGCCGCGAGGGCCATCAGTGCCGAGGTCTTCACGTTTCTCATTGATCCTCTCCCAAGGTAGATCCGAATCTTCACACGCACGCGTGTCCGACCCGGCGCGCAACCACTGCGCCCGGGCACCCGTGCCGCCCGTGGCCACTCAACCGATGACCGGCCTCGAACGAAATCGCGCTGGGCGGTTTCCCGCGCGGCGCGTGGGACTCACGGACGAACCCTGTTCGGCCCCGTCAGGCTGTAGAAGCGATCGCCCCAGCGGCGGTTCGCGATGGTGTTCCAGAGCACGTCGAACTCGGCGTGCCCGTCGGTGTATCCGAAGATCGCGCCGCCCCCGAACTGGTCCTTCTTGCCCTTGTGGTGGCGTCCGACGACGTTGATGGCGAACTCGGTCCCGCCGTCGATCGCGCCCTGCGGGATCTGACGCTCGGTGAGGATGTCGCCCTGATCGGGATAGCGGAATCGCGGGAGCTCGCCGTTGACCGGCTCGCTGTAGACGTCCGCGCCGGAGGAGATCCCCGAGAACGGCGTGATCGGGCGGTGGCTCTTGATGAGCCCCTGGTCGGTCTTGAGCGCGTCGTACGAGTTCGCGGAGTGGTACTCGGTGACCATGATCGTGCTGCTGGCGTTGGTCACCTCGGCGTCCTTCACGAGGCGGTTGAGGCGGGCGCTCCCCGGCGAGGTGTAGAACTTGTTGCGGGGGAAGAGGGCCGCGTTCCCGCCGAAGGCGATGCGCTTCACCTGGCGGTCCCTGGGAAAGTCCGAGGGCGCCGAGTTGCCCTGGTCGTTGACCTGTCCCGGATCCCAGTCGGAGGCGTCGGGACCCGGATTGGTCCGCGGGGCCCCGCCCTTGGCGACCGAGGGGCACGAGAACGCCCCCTCGGGAAGCGACCCGCCCTCACCCGAGAAGAGCGCGCCGCTCCAGTGGATGTACCCGTTCTGCGGGTTGGGATTGGAGGTCTGCTGATCCTGGAACCGCCAGTCGAACCCGTTGAGAGTCGACGCATAGACGTAGTGCGGGGGGAAGTACTCCTTGTTCGACGCGTTATAGATGGCGACACCCTGCGTCACCGATCTGGCGTTCGACAGCGTGGTGACCTGGCGGGCCGCCTCGCGCGCCGCGGCGAGCGAGGGGAGCAGCAACCCGATGAGCAGCGCGATGATCGCGATGACCACGAGGAGTTCGATGAGCGTGAAGGCCGAGGTTCGTCGTGAGACCGTGCGAGTGGAGTCCATGTCCGGTGCTTCTCCCTTGCCTGGAGTGACACTCGTCGAGAGACCGATCGCTGATCTCCTCGTGAGAGCGGCAAACGCTAGAGAGATCCACCCGCCGACTTCCTTTATGGTTCCTCGAAGAGTGCGCAAGCACGCCGCGCACGACCTGCGCGGCGTCTTCATGCGGCGCTCGCGTGAGATCCGAACACAATGTGTGTGGCACGTGAAGTTCTCGTGAGCAGACCCGCGTCACGCGACACCAGAGCGATCGCCTCGTCGTCCGGTCGGGGCGAGGCTTGGCACGGATGCCGCCCCTCGTCAGCACCCCTGGGCGAAGCGCGCGACGAAGTAGAGCAGGTCGTCAATGGTGACGGCCCCGTCGCTCGTGCCATCGCCCGAGCCGCCGTCGAGGTCGGCTGCGGCGTCGCCGATCGCGTATCGATCGACGAGGAACAGCAGATCGTCGATGGTGACCGCGGCGTCGCGCGTGCCGGTGACGCTCCCGTCGTCGAGAACGGCGGGGCCGCATGCGGGGGTCGCGAACCGGTAACGCGCGAGGCTCGGCGAGATGACGCCGCCCGCGATCGAGAACGTCCCGCCGGCGATGAGGTTCCCGTCACGATCGAGCGCGAGCGTGGACACGCTGCCCGAGATGCCCGTGCCCAGGGTGCTCCACGGGCTCATGCCGGGCGGGGCCGAGGCGTTGAATGACGCGAGCCCTCCGAGCGCGACCTCGCTCCCGGGATTGCTGGTCGCGCCCGCGACGAGCACGGACCCGCCGAGCACGAGATCGCCGTTGTCGCGCACGAGGATGGCCTTGCCCTCGCCGGTCACGCCGCCGTGATCGCGCCCACCGCGGTCCACGTCGTGCCCTCCAGGCGCGGATCGGCCGCTCGTGGTTGGCCCGACCGAACGGACCCGTGCCATGATGACCGGGGCACGGGGAGGGGGGTGCGATCCACGCGGGGGGGGGTGCGATCCACGCGGGGGCGCGGGGGCATCCCATGGAGTCGCGGGGCCTCCCGGCGGCGTGGCGTCCGCGACGGGCGGATTTCTCCCATGTCCGGCTGGAGTCGCCCCGTGGGCGCGCCGATGCAGACGTTCGTGCCGCGCGGGGACCATCGCGCGCGGGCGCGGTCATCCATTGGCGCTCGCGCGCGACGCGTGAGGAGGCCCGAAAGGAAGAATCATGCGCGTCATCCCCAAGTCGGTGGACGGGACCCTCGAGTTCTGCGGCACGCACGCGCCCGTGTGGGAGGCGGCGGCGATGGCAGGGTCCATCGGGATCACGCCCGCGCAGGTCGTCGAGTTCCAAGCCCTGAACACCGCGGCGATCGAGGCGAGGCACGCCGCCGAGGCGGCCCGGCTCGCGGCGATCACGGCGACGAGCGAATCCAACGAGGCCCAGCGCGCCCTGCGCGAGCGGGCCCTGGTCCTGGTCCAGGCGATCAAGGCCCACGCGGCGCTCGCGAATGACCCCGACGCGGTCCTCGCCGCCGCGGCGCTGCCCACGAGCCGCACGTCCCGCCGCGAGACCCGCCCGCCCTCGACGCCGCGCGATCTCTCCGCGGCCCTCAACGGCGACGGGAGCGTCACGCTCTCCTTCACCGCCGACCACGCCGCGACCAGCGAGGGCGTGCGCTTCGAGATCCGAAGGAAGATCCCCGCGCTGGGCGAGACGACTTCCATTGTCGTCGGCGCCACCCCCGGGACCACGGCGAGGTCGCGCCGCATCACCTTCACCGACACGACGATCCCGCCCGAGGCCGCCCTCGGCGGGGCCGTCTATCTCGTGCGCCCCGCCCGGGGCGACCGTTCCGGCGACGACAGCCCCCCGATCGTCGTCCAGTTCGGGATTGCGAGCGGCACGAACGCACGAGCCGCGTCCGCCCGCGCGACCGGCGCCCCCGCGATCACGGGCCACGCCGCCTGAATCACATCGCCCGCGGACGCCACACCCCCGCGCCCGCCCCGGACAAACCCCCGCAGAACCCCGCGCCCCGTGCGCTCGCCCCCATCCGAAGTGCCTGCTGCCCAGTGCCTCGTGCCTCTTCTTCAACACCCCGCGTTGAAGCGGGCGAGGTAATACAAGAGGTCGTCGATCGTCACGCCCCCGTCCTGGATTCCCGTGCCGCTGCCGTCGTCCACGTCGGCGGCGACGCTGCCGACATTGAAGATCGACAGGTAATAGAGGAGATCGTCGATGGTCACGCCGCCGTCGGGCGTGCCCGTGCCGGTCCCGTCGTCGACGTCGGCGACGCAGCCGGGGATCGGACGGAGGTGGACGATGCCCCGCGCGTTGGGGCCGCCGAGCGCGGTGATCTCGGCGTCGCTCATCGCCTCGTCGGTGTACATGAAGTTCGCCACGTACACGCGCTCGCCGCGCCCCTGCAGGTCGGCAAAGAGGCAGACCGTGGAGGCCATCGGCGCGAGCGTGCTGTTGGGGGCCTGGGCCCAGGGCGAGGGGAACCCGCCCCACGCGGCCCAGGTCGCGGGCGGCACCGCCGTCCCCGTGGGGTTGATCGAGGAGATGTCGCCATAGCGCGGGTCGGTGGACCTGGTGGAGGCGTACAACCAGTCGCCACCGGTCGTGCCGACGAACGTTCCATTCACAAAGACGCGCCCGGCCTTGGTCTTGTAGCCGTCGCTGCTGATCGCCAGGCGGAACCAGGTGTCGGGGGCGAGCGGGACGCCGATGGAACTGCTCACGTCGACGTTGTACCCGAACTGCGCCGCCGCACCAACCGTGCGGATGAACGAGTCCGCCGACGAGTCGTTGTTGTGGTTGTCCTCGATCAGGGGCGTGACGAACTCATTCGACCACGACGCGGCGGGGATGAGCATGTCCCAGACCATGGTCCACTGCCCGTTGCGGTCCTCGGGCCAGAGGTCGCGTGTGTTGGGAAAGAAGGCGAGGCCGATCCCGCGGGACTTGGCCTGATTTGTCGGATCCGCGAGGTTGCGCGGCGGGCTGGTGAGGTAGACCGTGTCCTCCTCGCCGTTGAGGGATGGAATCCCGAACGACGCCGTCGTGCCGAAGGACGACTGCTGACGGGTGATGTCCTGGGGCGTGGGCGGATTGGGGTAGGTCGTCTCGGCCCCGGGCCCGCCGAGGATGGGCCCGAACGCGGGATCGTCGAGGTAGCGCAGTCTTCCGTGGCCGGCGGCCGGCGCCAGGCCGGATTCCTTCACCGAGAGAAGATCGCCGTCGAAATGGAACTCTGTGACCATCGCGGGCGGGGGCGTGAAGGTCGTGAAGACCGCGCCGCCCGAGTCCACCGCGATGCCCAGGCCGACGGGCTTCTGAATGTTGCGGATCGCGGCCTGCCCTTGTCCGGTGGCGAGGATCCTTTGCTCGAAAGTCAGGCTGATCGAGAGCCCGGAGAACGTGCCGCCGACGACCTCGGTGTCGAGGGTGACGGGGATCGCGCCGCCGGGGTTGCGCATGGCGCCGCGCGTGATCCGCTGCTGCCCGGGGACGAAGGAGTTCAGCACGTCGCCCAGCGGGGTCGGGCTCGGGAAGAGCAGCGCACCGAGCAGCCCGGTCGTGCGCACCGTCGGGTTGAACTCGAAGAGGTAGCCGGTGGCCGGGCTGATGGTGCCCGCGCTCGTGCGCACGAGGTCCGCGGGGCTGGATGAGAGCGAGGAGACGCTCGCGCCCGTGAAGTCAACGCTCACCGTCGGCTGGGCGAACGCGATCGCGGGCGACAGGCTCACCATCACACCCGCCGCCGCCACCCTCATGATCCGCGTTGTCTCGACTCGATTCCTCATGGCTCACCTCCATCGTCCGCGTGGCGAATCGGCCCCGACCCGCGCGAGGAACGCGGGGCCGGCGCGGGCGTCTCTCTGCCACAGCATAGCAAATCCCGACATCGACGCCGACAGAACCGAGAAACTCCCGCGATCTCGCCCATCCTGCCAGATTCGCGTGCCCACGTGGGCCTCGTGCGTCACGAGACGGCCCACGCCTCCGTCCGCACGACCCTGTCCTGAACCTGTACAATCCTCATTCCGTCGCCCACCGAACAGGAGGCGTGCATGCGAATCCCGCGGGCCTTCACGCTCATCGAGCTCCTCGTCGTCATCGCGATCATCGCGCTGCTGATCGGCCTGCTCCTGCCCGCGCTGGGAGCCGCGCGTGAGTCCGCGCGGCGCGTCGCGTGTCTTTCCAACACACGCCAACTCGCGATCGCCTGCGGCACGTACTCGAACGACACGAACATCGGCTATTTCCTCCCCGCCTTCTTCGACTGGGAGGACAACATCGGCTGGCTCTTCCCCGACTTCATCAGCGATTACAACGTCGCGATCTGTCCCTCGACCAAGAACCGCATCCGCGCCGATGTCACGCTCAGCAGCGTGCAGGGCCCGGAGGTCTTCGATCTGTATGGTCGCGACTTCATCCGCGACACCTTCTGGTCCGCCCGTGACGCCGCCGACAACTCCGGCGGGCACAGCTACGAGATCCGCGCGTGGTTCACCGCTGGCAAGTACCTCGACGGCACCATCATCTACACCCCACCGGGCGTCTCCCTCGGGCAGCAACTCGGCTGGCGTCAGAGCGAGACACCCGCGGTCTTCGAGATGCAGACGATCAACGTCCTTAAGACCCTCCGAAATACCGCCCACCCCGACCGGTCTTATCTCTTCATCGACAACGATAACGACCAGTCGATCGTTCCCGCCGTCGGACGCCCTGACGGCCTCAACAACTACCCCGACCCCTGGAACAACCACGGCAAGGATGGATACAACATCTCCTACGCCGACGGACACGCCGCGTGGATGGGCACGGGCGAGAAGCTCATCCGGATGTACCTCGACGCCTACGACACGCCGCCGACGAACTACCAGAACGTCTCGCCGTATCGCCAGCGCTCGTTCTCGTGGAGCGGGGCGTCCATCCCGGAGTACTTCCTGCCGTAGAGCGTGTGGGCGAGGTCGCCGCCGCAATGAAATCATGGACGAATCCGCCACACCTCAACGATCCGCAGGTGATGACATGCGGGCTCTGCGTCAGTCCACTCGCGGCTGCTGACGCCGAGTTCCACCAGGAAGTGGGAAGCGCGCGAGGTCCACGGGAATGCGATTCACGAACTGGAGAGACTCAGCCATGATCACGATGTTGGTCGCGACAGCGGGCCTGATGTGCGGCATGATCGCCCAGCCTACGGATTCCCCGCAGAACACGGTGCCTCCGGCCTCACCCGTGCACGAAGCGAAGGATGCGACGCCACCTGCGCCGCCAGCGCCAATGGACGGAGCCGCGGTCGTCAGGCAACTGGTCGCGGAAGCCGCCTCACTCACGCCACTGATGGAATCCAGAGTCGCTCGTGAGTTTCTAGAGGCCGCCAGCGACCTGCCCGTGGTCGAGTCGCGCTCGGTGTACCGAAAGCCGGGATCGGCGATCACCGCCGCGACCTGGGAGACGCTCTCGGAAGAAGAACGCGTCACGTACAGGCCACGAGTCTGCACCCCGGAGTTCTATTACTACACCGGCTACGGCTCGCCGCTGGTCTACTCGCGTGTCGTGGACCTGATGGGATTGCACGGCGTGCCATCCCTCGCGGGGAAGCGTGTGCTCGACTTCGGATACGGAACCATCGGGCACCTGCGTTTGATGGCTCAGCGCGGCGCCGAGGTCCATGGCGTGGAGATCGAGCCGCTCTTTGAGGCGCTGTACTCGAATGAGACGGACGTGCGCGTCGGCACAGAGCCACAGACCGTCTTCCTGCACACCGGCCGGTGGCCCGCGGACCAGGAACTCGCGACGCGCATCGCTTCACATGATCGCGCCGGAACCTTCGACGTCGTCACGAGCAAGAACACACTCAAGAAGGGCTATGTCCACCCCGAGCCGCCCGCGGGTAAATCGGTGGATGAGCGGATGCTCGTCAAACTCGGGGTGGACGACGAGACGTTTCTCGCCTCGGTGCACGCGGCTCTCAAGCCCGGCGGGCTCTTCATCATCTACAACATCTGTCCGGCCCAATCGCCTTCCGACGACCTTTCCAAGCCGTACCTGCCGATGGCCGATGGGCGGAGTCCATTCACTCGTGACCAGTACGCCGCCGCGGGATTTGAAGTGATCAAGTTCGACGAGGACGACCAGGCATGGGTGCTTGGATGCTGGAAGGCCCTGGGGTACGACGAGGGGAAGCCGAAAGAGGATACCGCCAAGGAGATTTTCGCCCACTACACGGTGGTGAGAAAGAAGTAACGGGCGAGTTGTGGCGATCCCATCGAGCGAACTCGATCTTGCGAACCCCTCGCGAGATCCAGCCGGTTCGGTTAGCATCCCGCGTTGAAACGGGCGAGGAAGTACAGCAGGTCATCGATGGTCACGCCCCCGTCGGGTGTGCCCGTGCCCGAGCCATTGTCGATGTCGGCTCGGGTGAGGCCGAGGTTGAAGACGAAGACGTAGTAGAGGAGGTCGTCGATGGTCACGCCGCCGTCGGGAGTGCCGCCGCCCGTGCCGTCGTCCACGTCGGCGACACAGGGGACGCTCAGTTTCCAGCGTGAGGCGGGGATCACCTGCTTCGCGAGCGAGAGCCCCGCGAGGCTCACGATGAGTCCCTGATTCCCCCCGGCATCGAAGAACTCGACACGCACACGGTGCGTCCCCTGCTTGAGGCCGATGAGCGGGCTGGCGAGCTCGCGCATGCCGTGCGTGCCGTCGTTGTCCACGAGGATCGTGTTCCCCAGCGAGAGCGTCGAGCCGTCGTCGCTGTTGGTGTAGAACGTGTAGAGATCGGTCGCGGGAACGTCCACGTATCCCTCAAAGACGGCGCCGACGTTCTCAGCGAGCCCCGAGGTCGCGAACGCCGCGGAGGTCGAGGGATAGTTGATCTGCGCCACGGTGTCGCTCGACGACGGCGTGAGCGCGCCAAAGTCGGGCAGGGCCGTGAGCGAGGCGCCGAGGTTGTAATAGTCGACGTGCACGCCCCCCGTGGAGGCCCCGAGCGTGTCGGGATTTCGATAGTTCGCGGGGTTGTACAGGTGTGTCACCACCGCCGCGGAGGCGGTGTTGCCCAGACCATCCGAGACGGTGTAGGCGAATGAGTCCGTCGCACTCGCGGGAAGAGCCGACGGCGGCGTGTACACGAGTTCATCGCGCCCGCCGGGACCGGTGCCGACGCTGCGAGTGATCGTGCCGCCCAATGCGCTCGCCGTGTCGAACAAAACAATCGTGAGCGTCTGACCGGTCGAGTGCCAGTCGTTGGCGAGAACATCGACGATCGTGGGAGCGACGAACTGAATCGGGCCGAGATCATCGGCGACCGGATGGCAGAGGCTCTGGTCCTCGACTCGGAACGACGCGACCCACGTGTGCCACCCGCCGCCTGAGGCCGATGAGCGGTTGTACTCACCGATGGCCCAGAAGGTGGTGTCATCCGCGGGGTCGACGACGACGGCTTGGTAATCCCCCCAGCGTCCGCCGCCGTCGCGCTCGCCCGGCTTCACGAGCACGGGGACGCCCATGCGCCCCGTCGGGTCGGTGGCACGCCGGCCCGCGATCGCCACGCCCACTCGCTCGCTCGTGCTCGTGCGACCAACCACCACGCCCATGTCGCCGGCGCCGTTGAGCGTGATCGATGGAAAGAGCGTGTGGTAATCGAGTCCCGCGTCGATGTCGCCCGACTGCACGCGCGTCACGCCGCCCGACGCCGGCCACGAGCCCGTATCGAACTCGTGCCAACGCGCCACGTTCCGCGCGTCGATCGACGCGTTGGTCACCAGCACCACCTTCCCCGCACGCCAGGTGGGCATCATGATCCCCGCGTTGGAGAGTTCCGTCCCGTTGATCGTCGGTGCGTCAATCGCGCCGACGTACGACGGCGTCGTGACGTTGATCGACGTGAGCGTCGGCGTGGTGAGCGGGCTGGACATCGCGTAGAAGCGCACGCTCGTGGTGTTCTGGATCCGCGCGAAATAGGCCGCCGCGTTCCCCGGGGCATCGCCGAGCGTTGTCCCGTAATGCAGCATCGGCATGAGCGTCGAGATCCCCGATTCGCGGATGGTGAGGTGCGAGGCCGTCCCGCCGGAGAGCAGAGGCGTCTTATCGAAGACCCGGAACCCCACGCCTCCGAAACTCCCGCCCGTCGTGAGCGAGAAGAGGTTCCCCGTGATGTAATACGCGGTCTGGTCGTAGCCGATCCCCGGATAGTCCCACCAGACGAGGTTCGTCCCGATGTCGATGACGGCATCCGTGCGATAGCGGTACCACACGCCGTTGGGATCGCTGTCGTCGGAGACGGCGATATCGATCCAGGCCTCGGTCGTCCCGTACTTCTCGAGGCAAACTACGACGAAGCGCTGCGCGAGATGGTCATAGACCACCTTGGGATCGAAGCAGAACGTGCTCGCGCCCTCGGGCTCAAAGAACCCCGGCGAGCCCTGGCTCCCCAGACGCACGCGGAACTGCTCGGCGCCCGTGGCCTTGTCATAGAACGCGATGTCCGAGTTCACCGTGACGACCACGTGCGACGGACCCACAGCGAGTGTCGGATCGGGCGGGTTCCACCCCGTGTTGCTGATCGCCGGGAACATGCGGTCCGGCACCGTGCGCGACTCGTCCAGGGTCACGCCCGCCGTGAGGTCGTTCGGTTCGCCAACGGCACGATCGAGACGCCGCGCTTCTTCCTTGCCCCCTTCTTCCCCCAGCATGGCGCCTACTCGGAACGACCGCGTTCCCTGGGCCTCACGCCCAGACTCATTGGGCAGGTCATGCGTGTCGAACTTCATCGGAATCGCCACGCCCCGCGCGATCGTGCCCGGTTTCACGAGATCTATGGGGGGCATGGCCCGTGGCGCCGCCGCGCGCGGC
>JRYD01001413.1_pt1 | contig 28290 bp, 18 predicted proteins | sample 235311 | NCBI WGS metagenome assembly JRYD01 (sample SAMN03074213, study PRJNA261472) | activated sludge metagenome | biome: Common Effluent Treatment Plant; feature: Wastewater; material: Activated sludge; isolation source: activated biomass in a lab-scale reactor treating industrial wastewater at... | reverse complement strand
CCCCGATGATGGGCCGCCGGTGTGGTGCTGGGTCAACTGTGACGACGGCTGTGGCCCCCTGGAAAACCGCAACGCTGTGGTTTCCGCCGGTTCGGCTGCCGGCGCGATGGCTTCGAGCGCCGGCGGATGTTCAGGCGGTGGGGCGGGGGGATGTGGCTCGGGCCCGGTCATGTCGTCGGCCAGCCCGGTGCGGTACTGGAACGGGGCGGTCGTGCTGTCGTTCGCCGACATCGTCACGCCCTACACGCGGCTGACGCACACCCGCAGCTACAACAACAGGACTTCGACCGACTACGACGGGCCGAACGGCTGGAACTGGTTCATCGCGCAGATGCCCTATGTCGTGGCCAGCGGCACGTCGGTCGCGGTTGTGTTCGACCCCAACTACCCCATCTGGTTCGATGACGCCGGTGGCGGCACGTACGCCCAGCGCGACGGGTCGATCAACCTCACGCTGGTGCACAATGTGGCGAAGAAGATCTTCACCTTTGTGCGGACCATTGGGGGGGGCGGGGGACGCGGTGGGTCCACGGTCACCACGATCTTCAACGACTTCACGGCCCTGAACCGGCCTGGTCAGTTCGTGAGCCAAACCGACACCGCTGGCGTGGATACCACCATCGTCAGCCTCAGCGGGGCGGAGATCGCCGAACTGCAATCGGTGATGACCGTCGGCGCGACCTCGTACTACGGCTCGCTCGTCTACGCCTACTACACGTCCGGAGTGAGCGCCGGGAAACTCTCCTCCGTTACGTACCGGCGCAAGACCGGCTCCGGCGGCTCCTGGGTGAACATCAAGCAGTTCACCTACACCTACCACGACGGCAGCGACAGCAACGGCAACCTCAACGACCTCAAGACCGCCACCGAGCAGCAGTACGAAAGCGGCACGTCCTCCTGGGAAGACATCGCGGTCAGCTATTACCGTTATTATGTCGATACCGCCGGCGGCACCGGCTTCGTCCACGGGCTCAAGATCCAGATCGGACCCGAGGGGTACCGCCGCGCGTTCAACGACGGCGTGGACTTCGACACCGACAGCGACGCCACGCTCGAGGACTATGCCGACCATTACTTCGAGTACGACCCGAGCAGCCGGATGGTGACCAAAGAGGTCGCGGCGGTGTGCGTGAGCTGCCCGGGCGGCGGAACGACGCAGGACACCTTCGCGTACAGCACCTCGGGGTTCTCCGACGGGGAGAACAACTGGAAGTACAAGACGGTTCAGACGCTGCCGAACGCCGCGACGCTGACGGTCTACTCCACCTACCGCGGCACGCCGATCCTCCACGTCTACACCGACTCGAACGGGACGGACCAGTGGTACAAGTTCTGGCGGTACAACAGCGACTTCCAGGTCGTCCTCGAGGCCGAGTCGTCGGCGATCAGCGGGTACGACGAGGCGTACGCCGACCTCGTGAACTACGGCGGGAGCCCGACGTACCTGAACGCATCGTCGGGCCTGCTGCGCACCACCGATTACTACACGACGACCGGGAGCGGGGCGGCTCAGGGCTACGTGCAGTACCGGAACGTCCGCCAGGGCACCGGCGGCTCGGACATCCGCCTCCGCGAGTACGTCTACACATCGAACACGGACAGCGACGGCAACACGGTCTACCTCCCCTCGCAGGTGAGCGTGTACCCCGACGCCGCCACCACGGCGGTCAAGTACACGACGTCCTACGCCTACACGTTCCATGCCAGTACGAACCTGATTGCCACGCGGACCACGACGTTCCCCGTCGTGACGACGGCGCAGAACGGCTCCAACTCCGCGACGACCTACTCCGAGACCTTCGACGCCAACGGGAACTTGATCGAGACGACCGACCAGGCCGGGACGGTTAACCAGTACAGCTACGATCCGGTGCTCCAGGTCGCCACGCAATCGGTCTTGAACTACCAGGTCAGCGGCTCGGGCCCTGGCATCAACGTCACCACCGACACCACCTACGACGACGAGGGCCGTCCGACGCAGTCCCTTGGCCCGTCGCACCACGCGGTCATCGGCGGTTCCGACACCGTCGTCCGCACCGCGTCCTGGTTCGTCTATCTTCGGTCGGTCAATCCGGGCAGTGGTACATGGGACCTCAACCAGAACTGGTCCGGCCGGGGCTACGCGACCGGCACCAGCCCGAGCTACACGTACACGCTCGTTGATCCGGTCACCATCAGCCGCCTGGACAAGGATGGCCGGGTCATCGACCAGATCACCTCGAAGCGAACCAGCGGGAGCGGGGCGCTCTCGCCGTCGGACACGTTCGCCCAGACCGACTGGAAGTCGTGGTCCAGCTCGCAGTACAGCGACCTGGGGCGGCTGCTCTCGACGCGCTCATACTTCCTGATCCCGTCGTCGGGGACGGGCACGAGCGGGACGAACTACGCGCAGACGGACTATGGGTATGACGCGCTCGAACGTCGCAACCGCGTCGTGTCGCCGGTCGGCACGATCACGCGGACGGTGTGGACGGCCCCGCAGCGGGTGAAGGAAGTCTGGATCGGCACGAACGACACGGGCGCGACGGACTCCAATCCTGCCGGCAGCGGCGCGCCCAACAACATGGTCATCGTGACCGCCAACCAGTACGACGGTGGCGCGGCCGGAGGCGATGGGAATCTGACCCAGGTCACGCAGTACGCGGCCGCCTCCGATACACGCGTCACGTCGTACACGTACGACTTCCGCAACCGCCGCATCACGATGGACGGCGAGGTCGACGTCTACCAGGTCTTGACCTATGACAACCTCGACCGCATAATCCAGACCGACCGCAAGGACACGAGCTCGGGCGGGAACCTGATCGGACGCAGCACCGCCGCCTACGACAGCCTCGGTCGGGCGTATCAGCAGATCACCTACGCGGTCGATCCCTCCACCGGCACGGTCGGCAACCCGCTCACAACGAGCACCTGGTACGACCCGGTCGGCCGTGTGATGAAGCAGATCGGCGCGGGGGACGGACTGGTCGCCACGAAGACCGCCTACAACGCGGTGGGCTGGATGACCGCGACGTATCGCAGCTACTACACCGGTTCGCCCAGTTACAGCGAAGCGGGCACCGTCAGCGGCGACATCGTGGTCGAGCAGACGGAGTTCACCCAGGACGACGCCGGGAGCGTCATCAGCACGGCCAGCGCCCAGCGGCTCAACGATTCCCCGGACTCCGGCACCGGCAGCGCCGGGGCCCTCACCGCCGGGACGCAGCCCAAGGGTCGGATCTCCTACGCGGCCTCGTGGTTCGACGGCATCGGCCGCGCCGTCGCTTCGGCGAACTACGGCTCCATCGCGAGCTTCACCCGCCCGGGCACGCCCCCGGCCCGATCCGACACGATCCTGGTGACCAGCACGGACTACGACGACGCGGGCCGCGCCTACCAAATCACCGATCCCAAGGCGATCGTGGCCAAGACCGTCTTCGACGCCGCCGGGCGGGTGACGAGCCGGATCGACGATTTCGGCACAAGCAAGCTCAACCGCACGACGAACTTCACCTACACGCTCGACAGCCAGATCGCCACGCAGGTCGCGGTGAACTCGACCACCGGCGACCAGACGACGACGTATACCTACGGCGTGAGCCCGTCCACGTCTCCGGCGTCGGACCTCGCCAGCAACTCGCTGCTCGCCACGATCGACTATCCGGGATCCGTCAGCGGCTCGGACCAGCTCGCCTTCACCTACAACCGCCAGGGCCAGCAGAAGACGACGACCGACAGCCGGGGCACCGTCCACACGCTCGGCTACGACAAGCTCGGGCGGCTGGTCAGCGACACGGTGACGACCACCGGCTCGGGCGTGGACGCGGCGGTGCTCCGCATCGACCGCGCGTACGAGGTCCGCGGGATGCTGGAGACGGTCACGAGCTTTAGCAACACCTCCGGCACCGGCACGCCGGTCAACCAGGTCGGGCTCGAATATAACGACTACGGCCTGCTCACGAAGGATGCGCAGAGCCACTCGGGCGCGGTGAGCGGGAGCACGCCCGCGGTGCTGTACACGTACGCCGGAACATCGACGTCGAACTACGTCCGCCGCACCAAAGTCGTCGGCGACGCCTCGACCGGGTACGACTACGGCGCGACGGGTGGGATCAACGACCGCCTCTCACGCGTCGAGTCGGTCTTCGACACCAACACCTCCGGCGTCACCGCCGAGTACACCTACATCGGCGCGGCGAGCGCCGTGCGGTTGGACTTCGCCGAGCCGCAGGTGATGCTCGACCTGTGGGGCGGGACCAGCGGCACGTTCGATGGCCTCGACCTCTTCGGCCGGGTGATCGACCAGCGCTGGAAGTTTTATGGGGGAACTCCGGCGGATTTTGATCGCTATGAGTACGGCTACGACCGAAACTCGAACCGGCTGTGGAAGCAGAACATGGTCGCCACGACCGGGTTCGATGAGCAGTACACCGTTGATAATCTGAACCGCCTCACGCAGATGAAGCGCGGGACGCTCAACGGCAGCCATGTGATTCCGGGCACGCCCGTGAAGGAGCAGGATTGGAAGCTCGACCCGGTGGGGAACTGGAGTGAGTTCGTCGAGGATACTTCCGGGACAGCGGTTCTTGACCAGACCCGTACCGCCAGCACGGTCAACGAGATCACGTCGATCGGGACCGGCACCGTGGGGTTGCCGGTGTGGGCGACGCCCAAGTACGACTCTGCGGGAAACATGGAAGCGTTCGTGAAACCGAGCGCCCTCACCGCGAACCTTACCGGCATCTACGACGCATGGAACCGGCTGGTTGCCGTCAAGGATGGCTCCAGCTTCGTCACCGAGTACGCCTACGACGGACTGCGGCGGCGGGTCGTGAAGAAGTCGTACACGGGTGGAACTCTCACCGAGACCCGCGACTTCTACTTCAGTGACCAGTGGCAGGTGCTGGACGAAGCTGTCGGCGGGGCGACCGTGGAGTCTTACGCCTGGGGCGTGCGATACGTGGACGAACTGCTCTGGCGATTCGACTCCACATGGAAGCGCATCTACGCCATGCAGGACGCCAACTTCAACTGCACGGCGATCTGCGATTCTAGCGGAAACATGCTCGAACGCTATCAGTTCGACCCCTACGGCAACCGCGTCGTCCTCAGCCCATCGTGGACCGTCATCTCGGCCTCCGCATACGATTGGACGGTCGCGCATCAAGGACTGGCGTTTGAGACCGACATCGGTCTCTATAACTGCCGCAACCGCGTGTACTCACCGCTGCTGGCGGTGTGGTTGCAGCGGGATTCGCTGGGTTACGCGGACGGATTGAACCTGTATCTCAATCTTGGAAGCAACCCGATTGTGTACACAGACCCGAGTGGTACGATCATATTTATCATTATCGGCTGCATTGCGGCGGGGTGCATTTTGTTTGGCAGCGGCTGCGCAAGTCAACCGACGAGTCCGACGCAACCGCCACATCGAGCGCCAGATCCAGTAATTGACAAATCATGCAAATCTAATCCGCTCTCTGATTGCAAGGATAATTCACTCGTCAAAGCCGCGCTTGAGCGATACTACACCGACTGCGCATCGAGCTCGCGAGGCGCATTGAAGATCGTTTGCACTGACAGGAATAGTTTTACTTGCAACGAAAACACCGTTCGATACGACGGCTCAGGATGCGGTTCTTTGGCGCATGAAATCATTCATGCAGCCGACGACTGCAAGAATGACGACAAATGCACTCTTTTCGATCCCGGAAATCAAGAGCCATACTGCAAACACGAAATGTGCACAGAGGCAAGAGCGACGACGCGTGCCTCGTGTTGTGATCCAAATAATCCTTGGCGCAAAGGAAAGTCATGGGCCGAATGCGTAGAGGCACTTCGCAACTGGTATCTCGATAACGGGGACACCATCGGCTGCAAAGGTGTTAGCAGAGCCGATCGCCTTGCTGCTTGGAATAAGTGTGCCCCGGCAAATCTGACCGAAGCCAAGGCGTGTAACGGTACGATCCCCGTGATTGGGCAGTAGCAACGACAGGAGATCAGCATGAGGCACAATGACAATTGCCATCAACGCATCTGGCTGTCACGTCGCTGGCACCTGCTGTGCGGATCAGTCATTGCTGCGATTGTCCTTGGGATGACTATTGCCGCGATTCAGCCTGATCAAGTTGCCCTCAGAAAAACTAGCTCGCCGGGAAAGCTCGCGGCATCGGCCATCAGGGCGCTGCTAGCTGAACACGTCGAGAGCAATGCATACCAGACCATGATGAGTGCTCGCCACAACATCATCAAAGATGGGAGAACGCCAATGCAGGACTCCTACCTAGCCTGGTTAGCTGCCAAGCTTGTTCAACAAGCGGCGAAAGGACAACTGTTTGTTGGCGGTGGCGACAAGATATCACTTCGACTCACCTGGGATATGGGTGACAATGCATTTTGGTACGTCGGTCGCGTTTCTACTATCAAGCCTGATGGCTCGAAATCCGGATCCGGTGGTCCTTGGGTATTCTGGAAGTATCTTGGGGAGCGAGTGACGCCCAACGGCCCAGACGATAAACCTTCGGTAAGCGAGTACGAGCTTCCTTCTGTTTCAGAAGGCGATGTTATCGAGTTCGATCTGTATCGGTTGCCACGGAACAGCGTGGACATTGTGGAGAGGCTTGATCCTGTTGCCGCGATCGGTGACAATGCCGCACAAATAGTCCTGCGACTTCCCCTTCCAGTGATCGTCGGTACGGACCCAGATTTGAAATGATCGTCGTCCTGTACAAATATTCCGTCCGTGCACCGTCCTGTACAAGTATTCCATGTGCGTTCCGGCCGGGATTTCGAAGGGTAAACCGTGTCACGCGGCCTTCCGGTAGTAGTGCTTGATGACGCCGCCGAGCCGCTGTTTGCAGCGAATCTCGCGGGGCTCGACCGGCCCGGCGCGGACGGGCGGCTTCCGCCCCATCGGCGCGGCGAACTCCAAGGACGAGTGCGGCCGCTCTCGGTTGTGATAGTCGATGTACTCCGACAGCAGGTGGTCCAGGTGCCGGGTCCCGAGCACGATGAAGTGGTTAAGGCACTCGACCTCGATGCTCTGGATGAGCCGCTCGACGTAGGCGTTCAGGTTGGGCGACCGGTGCGGCAGTTGCATGGTCTCAATTCCGACGTTGGCAAGTACCCTGGCGAAGGCGTCTTCTCCGACCCGGAACTTGTCGTCGCGGTCACGGAGCAGGAGCCCGGGCTTGGCCATCTCCCTCGGAACCGACGCGACGAACCGTTGCACGACTTGGGTGAACCAGTTCGCATCGGGGTTAGTGGTGCTGAGCGACACATGCGCCCTTCGCGTCCTGGGATGCACGAAGACCAGCGCGAAGGCGTACTTCATCCCCCTGGCCGTCAGCACACGCATCGTGAGGAAGTCGCAGGCCCAGAGCGTCTTCGCGTGGGCCTTGAGGAACTCGTCCCAGGTCCGCTCGCCACGCTCAGGACCGGTCGGCAGCCCGTTCTCCTTGAGGATGTTGACGACCGTGGACCGCGAGACGCCGCCGATCCCCAGCTTCTTGAGCTCGCCGAGGATGCGCGTGTAGCCGAAGCCGGTCTCCCTGGCGATCCGCAGCACGATCTTCCGAATGTCACCGGGCGTGCGCGGCCGCCCCGGCTTCTTCTTCGCGGACCGTTTTCGCTTCGGCCGTCGCTTCTTCGCCTCCCGCACCCATTTCAAGAAGGTCTCGGGCCTGACGATGGTGACCAGCGACCGGACGGCATTCCCCAGCGCTTTTCCCAGCCGGACCAGGCGGGCGCGCTCCGCCGGGGTGACCCGGATCGGCCCCTTGATCCTGGCGCGGAGGACCTCGTTCTCGGCCTTGAGGAACTGGACCTGGCGGCGGAGGTCATCCCTGCTCGACCCGGCCAGAACCCTGAACATGCGGTGGATGGGTGTGCTGGGCATCCTTCCTTGTATACTGGATCAGCGATGACAGCCGTCCCATTCATCTTCGCCCGGCCGGCCCCCGGTCCCCGCGAGGGATCGCCGCGCTCGCGCGGCGCTCTCAACCTGCTAACCGGAAGGTTGGAGTTCTTCGAGGTGCATGCGGTTAACGCCCCGAGAGCGCGGTACGGAGTATTTGCACACCGGCCCGGAGCCGAACGCGGATGGGAGCGGGCGGCGTCCGCCGCGTGCAAGGCCCCGCGGCGGACGCCGGTGACCCGCCGCCAACCGCGTTCCTGATAGCGCCAACCCTGTTAAACACGAGGATCTGCCGGAATGAGGGTGGCCGAGGCCGAGAGAGTGGGTTTGAAACGGTTCCGAACAGGGAGGGAACAGGACGATGAGCGTTCCGAGCAGCGATGAGCCGTTCCGGTGATTCATGCGGCACCTCTTGATACAGTTCCCGCCGCGCGGTGTGAACCGTCCGTCGCGTCGCGGCGGACGCGCAGCAACCGGGCGTTGATGGAGACGATGACCGTCGAAGCGGACATGAGCACCGCCCCGAAGGCCGGGCTGAGTACTACGCCCGCTGAGTACAGCACCCCCGCGGCCAGCGGGATCGCCACGATGTTGTAACCCGCGGCCCACCACAGGTTCTGGACCATCTTGCGGTAGGTAGCTCGGGACAACTCGACGATCGCGGTGACGTCCCTCGGGTCCGATCGCACCAGGACGATGTCTGCCGACTCGATGGCCACATCGGTGCCGGCCCCGACGGCGATGCCCACATCGGCCTGCGTGAGCGCCGGAGCATCGTTCACGCCGTCGCCCGTCATGGCGACGACCAATCCGCGAGCCTGAACCTCTTTGATCTTCTCGGCCTTCTGGTCGGGCAGCACCTGGGCGAAGACCTCGTCGAGCCCCAACTCGCGTGAGACCCAATCGGCCACCGCCTTGGCGTCCCCGGTGAGCATCATCACCCGAACACCCATCTGCTTCAGGCGGTCGATGGCCTCTCGGGATTCGGGGCGGATGACGTCGGCGAGCGCGATCGCGCCGACCAGCTTCTCGTCCACCAGGACATAGACGACGGTCTTTCCCTGCTCCGCGACAGCACGAACCTTGTCGTGGTCGGTCGAGAGGTTGGCCTGCTTCAGGTACCCAGGGCTGACGACCTTCACATTGGCGCCGTCCACCTGAGCCTCGGCCCCCTTGCCGGGAATAGCGCGGAAGCTCTTGGCGGAGGGGGCCTTGATCCCGCGTTCCTCGGCCCCGCGAACAACGCCCGCGGCGATCGGGTGCTCCGACTGGGCCTCCAGCGCGGCGGCGAGCGTCAGCACCTTTGACTCGTCGAGATCGGCGAGCGGGATCACGTCGGTGACCCCGAACCGACCCTCCGTCAGGGTGCCGGTCTTGTCGAACACGATGGCATCAAGCCTCCGTGCTGATTCAAAGGCGCTCCGGTCCCGGATGAGCAGGCCGTTCCGTGCCGAGATCGCTGTAGAGACGGCGACGACCAGCGGGACAGCGAGCCCGAGGGCGTGGGGACAGGCGATCACCATCACGGTGACAGTGCGCTCCAGCGCATAGGCGAACTCCTTCCCCAGCGCCAGCCACGTGATCATCGTCGCCGCTCCGACGCTGAGCGCCACGACTGTGAGGATCAGCGCCGCCCGGTTGGCCAGGTCCTGGGTCCGCGAGCGAGACTCCTGCGCCTTCCTGACCATCTCGATGACCTGCGCGAGGTACGTCTCGTCGCCGGTCTTGGAGATCTCGACGGTGATGGCGGCCTCTCCGTTCACGGCACCGCCGATGACGCGATCCCCTTCGCCCTTCTCAACCGGCTTGCTCTCGCCGGTGAGCATGGACTCGTTGACGCTCGTGTGGCCCTCAACGACGGTGCCGTCGGTCGGGATCTTCTCGCCGGGCTTCACCAGCACCCGGTCGCCGTGCTTGAGATCCGTAACCGGCACATCGCGGGTGCCCCCGTCCGCGACGAGGTGGGCCTCGGCGGGCATGAGCTTGACGAGCTTCTCCAGGGCCGAAGAAGCGCCCATCACCGACTTCATCTCGATCCAGTGGCCAAGCAGCATGATGTCAATCAGCGTGGCCAGTTCCCAGAAGAACACCTCGCCGCGGACGCCGAAGACGACCACGCTGCTGTAGAAGTACGCCACCGAGATCGCCAGCGCGATCAGCGTCATCATCCCGGGCTGTCGCTTGGTCAGTTCCTTGAACAACCCCTTGAGGAACGGCCAGCCGCCGTAGAAGTACACGACCGTGGCGAAGGCGAACTGGATGTAGCTGTCTCCGGTGAACCGCATGGAGTCGCGCAGGCCGAGCCACGACTGGATCATGGGGGCGAGAACCACGACTGGAACCGACAGCACGAGGCAGATCCAGAACCGCCGCCTGAAGTCGGCGACCATGTGAGCGTGGTGCGACTCGTGCCCGCCGTGTCCGCGGTGGCCGTCACGATCCGAGTGCGCGGGGTGGCGAGCCGTTTCCTTGCGCTCGGACGCGCCGGTAGAGCTCTTCTCGTGGTGATGTGCGTGCTCACCTGAGACGCCGGCCTCCGGCGGCCCGCCTTGTGACTCGCGAGCGGTGTGGTGATGTGAATGATCGGAGTGCATCGGTTATCTCCTCGGTCCGGCGCTGATGTTGTAAACCACGGCCACCAGAGCGCCAAACAGCCAGCCCAGAATGGTGATTTCGATGGTTCCAAGGACAGCCTCCCACCACGGCATGTCCCATCGCATGAGCGGCTCGACGTTCCAGCCGTGCATGATGCTGTTGAAGAAACGGACCACCGCGTCCTTCGGTGCCGTCAACATGACAAACACGCATCCGAGGTAGAACACACCGCAGACAGACCCGAGTGCGAGGCCGAGTCGTCGAATACTGAGCGAGTTCATGCCATCTCCTTTCTGGTCAGGACCGGCACGGAGCCGGCGAGGGTGTGCTGAGTGGCCACAGCTCAGCGGAACAACACGGCCCTTCTCGAATACGGGTACACGATGTCGCGGTCGGGCTTGCACAGGCGATCGCGCCTGCCGGCGTAGTCGATACGCGACAGCATGTCGCGAATGACGTTCAGCCGGGCCTGGTGCTTGTGGTCGGTATGCACGACGGTCCAGGGGGCTGCTGCGTGGTGCGTGCGGCGGAGCATGTCGTCGCGGGCCCGTGAGTAGTCGTCCCATTTCTCCAACGCCACCGCGTCGATGGAACTCTCCTTCCACTGCTTCAGCGGGTTGCGGCGACGGTCTTTCAGGCGGCGGTCCTGCTCTGTCTTGCTGATATCCAGGTAGTACTTGAGGAGCGTCACGCCCGACTCGACGAGGAGCTCCTCGAACCGCGGCGTCTGCTCGAAGAACCGTTGCAGGTCGCTCTTGGTGCAGAAGCCCATGACCCGCTCCACCCCCGCCCGGTTGTACCACGAGCGGTTGAACAGGACGAGTTCGCCATCCTCGGGCAGGTGCGGCACGTACCGCTGGTAGTACCACGTCGATCGATCTCGCTCCGATGGCTTGCCCAGCGCCACGACACGCGTCTCTCGTGGGCTGAGGTGCTGCACGATGCGCTTGATGACACCGTCCTTGCCCGAAGCGTCGCGTCCCTCGAAGATCACCAGCATCCGTTTGCGGTTCGTGAAGCAGCAGTCGCGTTGCAGTTTCACGAGCTCGATCTGGAGGTCTCGAAGCGCTTTCTTGTAGGGGGTGCGGGACATGGGTCACTCCGATCGGATGGTCAGTGATGGCGGTGCGTGTGGGAGGCGTCGGAGCCCGAGGTGGGTTGCTCGTCCTTGGGCTCGTGGGCGTGCCCGTGCGTCATGAACAGGTGGCACGCGAACATCAGGACGATGGCGATGAACAGGGTGACGCCCTCGCCGATGCCCAAGAGGGGTAAGAGAAAGAGCAGCAGCAGAGGGAGTGTGCAGCCGAGGATCATCCTGAGGGCGTGGTTCATGGGTGGTGCTCCGTTGCCGGTTCCGGCGTGTCGCCGTGGCCGGACTTCATGAGGATCTTGAGGAAGCCGAGCGCGGGGTCCTTAGTCTCCGACGCCTGGAACACGGCCCAGTGGCGTCGCAGGTGCTCGCGCAGAAACGCAAGGATGTGACCCAGAAGGATGACTTCGTAGTGCTTTGAGGGAGACTCGGACGGGAGCGAGCCGAAGGCCACGAGGCGGACCCGGTGGCCGTGGGCGATCTTGGCCCGGCCGCGTCGAAGCAGGTCAACGACCACGGACTCGGCCTCGGCGGCGTCGCAGCAGCCAAAGCGTGCGATGGCCGCCGCGAGAACCCCTTTGTCGATCGCGCCGCGGTTGAGAGTGGCACGCCCTTCCTTGACCTCGCCGATGATCATGTCCGGTAGGTCGGGGCGCAGATCAAGAGCGGGATCGACGGGCAACAGACCGGCGTGCCGCTTGCCGGTGGGCATGATTGGCTGGCCGAGCATGCTCGCGTGCCCGAATCGGAACGCCAGGATGTCCAGGTCCGTTGCGGCCTGAAAGCCGCCCGAACGTACGGCCTCGACCACGGGGTACTCCGTGACCGTGAGGTAGCCGTTGACCCGGAGGTATGCCTGCACGAGTGCCACCGCGTTGTCCATCGGAGTGCCTCCTTATCCGTGACTGCTCTGAGCGATGACGCTGTCAGCCGGAGCCGCCTGACGGGGAACTGAGAATCCCTTCAACACGCTGAAGATCACCGGGTAGACAAGCAGTTCGAGCAGGAAACTCGTCGCCAGTCCGCCGATCATGGGGGCCGCCAGCCGGCGCATCGTGTCGGCGCCGGCGCCCTCGGCCCACATCAGCGGCACCAGACCGATGAACGTGGTCACGACAGTCATGGTCTTCGGACGGATGCGTTGCACGGCGCCGTCGTGGATGGCCCACCACAGGTCGTCACGGTTGCGTAGTCTGCCCTCGGCCTTGAACCGGTCGTGGCTGTTCTCCAGGTAGAGGAGCATGACCAGACCCGTCTCGGCATCGAGGCCCGCGAGCGCGATGACCCCGACCCACACCGCCAGCGAAAGGTTGAAGTCCAGCCAGTAGAGCAGCCACATCGAGCCGATGAGGCTGAACGGAACCGCCAGGAGCACAATGCCGACTCGCAGCCAGCTGCGGGTTGCGAAGTAGAGCAGCAGCACGATGGCGACGGCGGCGAGCGGGACCGCGATGAGAAGACGAGCCCGCGCCGCTTGCATGTACTCGTACTGGCCCGACCAGACGATTGAGTAGCCGGCCGGTAGCGGAACGTGCGCGGCCACGGCACGCTGGGCGTTTTTGACGTACGTGCCGACGTCGATGCCGGCGATATCCACGTACACCCAACTGGTCGGCCGGGCGTTTTCGCTCTTGATCATCGGAGGCCCGGGCCGCGACTCGATGCGTGCAACTTGGCCGAGGGGCACCTGCGCTCCCGACGGCGTGGCAACCAGCGTCTGGCGGAGGTTCTCGACGCTGTCCCGCAGCTCGCTGGGGTAGCGCACGTTGATCGGGTACCGCTCGAGTCCCTCCACCGTCGTCGAGACGTTCATGCCGCCCACAGCGCTCATGATCACGTCCTGGACATCGCCTACCAAGAGCCCGTACCGCGCGATCGCCTCCCGATCGACCCGGATGTCGAGGTAGTGGCCGCCCACACTCTTCTCGGGGAACGCGCTCACTGTGTACGCGCCCGTCCCGTCGGCGGTCTTGAGGACCTGGGCGATCTCGTTGGAGAGGCCGGCGAGCGTGGCCAGGTCGGGACCGAGCACCTTGACGCCGATCGGCGTCCGGATGCCCGTCGAGAGCATGTCGATTCGTGTACGAATCGGCATGGTCCAGGCGTTGGTGAGCCCGGGGATCTGGACCACCTCGTTGAGCCCCGGCACGTGGGTGCCGTCGGCCATCTCATAGCCGTATACGAGTTCGTCAACCGTGATCGGGCGGAGTTCCGGCCAGATCCGCCTCGGAATGGCCGCGAGCCATTCGGGCCAGCCGTCGTGGAACCGCGGAACGGTCACCGTTCGCCAGAGGTCCTTGTCGCGCCGCAGCGTGATCGTGGTTTCGAGCATGCTCAGCGGTGCGGGATCGGTCGCCGTCTCTGATCGCCCGACCTTGCCGAACACGCTCTGCACTTCCGGGAACTGGGCGATGAGCCGATCGGTCTGCTGGAGGAGCTCCTTGGCCTTGGTCACGCTCAGCCCCGGATCGGTCGTGGGCATGTAGAGCAGGTCGCCTTCCTCCAGCGGCGGCATGAACTCGCTGCCCAAACGGCTGATGGGGTACAGGGTGGATGCAAGGAGCAGACCGGCCAGCGCGAGCGTGAGCCATCGGTACTGCATGACAAAGCGGAAGAACGGGTCGTAGGCCCGCTGCAGCAGACGACTCAGGAGGTTGCGTTCCTCCGAGATGATCCGTTGCGGCACAAGGACGATCGCCGCGAAGACCGCCCATCCGATGACCAACCACATACGCCACGGCTGGAGCGCCCCAAGCGGCGCCAGCGTGAGGAGCAGGGCGGGCACTCCGATGGCGAGCAGGTAGGTTGTCCATCGGAGCGGGCGATTCCACGAGCGCGGAATGGTCCGCTCGCTGACGAAGTAGACCATCAGGACGGGGATGATGGTGACCGCCAGGATTGCTCCGGACGCCATCGCGAAGGTCTTGGTGAAGGCGAGCGGCTTGAACAGCCGGCCGGACTGTTCGCCGAGCACGAAGATGGGCAGGAAGCTCACGGTGATGATGAGGAGGCTGAAGAACAGTGTGGGCCCGACCTCCCGCGCGGCCTCGCTCATGATCTGCACCCGTGTGCGGGGCGTGAGCCCGTCGGCAATCCGAACCTTCTCGTGCTCCAGGTGCTTGTGCGCGTTCTCGACCATGACGATGGAGCTGTCCACCATCACGCCGATCGAAATCGCGATGCCGCCAAGGGACATGATGTTGGCGTTGAGCCCGAGAAGGTGCATGATCGCGACCGTTGACAGAACTCCCGTCGGAAGGACGAACGCGGCCACGAAGGCGCTCCGGGCGTGCAGAAGGAAGAGCACGATGACGATGGAGACCACCGTGATCTCTTCAATGAGCGTGTGGCTAAGCGTTGAGACCGCCCGTCCGATCAGGTCGCTGCGGTCATACGCCACCTCGATGGCGACGCCCGGCGGTAGGCCCTTTTCCAAGTCTCGCAGCTTGTCTTTGGCGCGTGCGATCGTCCTTTGGGCGTTCTCGCCGAATCGCATGACGACCACGCCGCCGGCGGTCTCGCCCTGGCCATTCCACTCCGCGATCCCGCGCCGGATGTCGGGACCGACGCGCACCTCGGCCACATCTGAGAGGTAGATGGGCGTGCCGGATGGTGTTGCTCCCAGCGCGATCTGGCGGAGTTCCTCAAGGACTCGGTCGCTCCGGACTCGCGAGATCGGCTCTCCGCGGTCCTTGGCCGCGGCCGCCTCGTCGGGCGTGAGTGTTCCAAGGTAACCGAGGCCGCGGACCATGTACTCGGTCTCGCTCATCTCCAGCAAGCGGCCTCCGACATCAACGTTCGACCGCTGGATCGCCATCTTCACCTTGGAGATGGGAATGCCGTACGCCCTGAGCTGGACCGGATCCACGACGACCTGATACTGCCGCACGAACCCGCCGATAGAGGCCACCTCGCTCACGCCCGCGACAGACGTGAGCTCGTAGCGCAGATACCAGTCCTGCAGGGAGCGGAGTTCCGAGAGATCAACCGAAGCGCGGACCAGGGGACTGCCGTCGAGCGGGCAAACGTCGTACCCCTTCACCAGTTCGATACGCTCCAGCCGGTTGCGGACTTCCGGCGGCGCCTCGTCGAGCGACTCGTAGCGGCGGTTTTCGCGCCGATCGGCCCAGACCACCTTGCCCTCGGGGAACACGCGGTGATGAACGAGGCGTGCATGCGAGGCAGCAGGTGCGTCGTCGGGTGATTCATACCAGCGGTCGGCATCCGGGTCGTGCCACAGACCCTGCGGATGCTTCGGGCAGTAGCGGCCGGTGGTCAGCACGTACTGGAACACCCAACCGACACCGGTCGCATCGGGACCGAGCTGGGGGCTCGCCCCCGCGGGCAAGCGGCTGGCCACGGTGCTGAGCTGTTCGAGCACGCGGCTCCGAGCCCAGTACAGGTCGGTCCCGTCCTCGAAGATGATGTAGACGAAACTCGATCCGAACATGCTGTAGCCGCGCACCACCTTGGCGTACGGAACCGCAAGCATGGCCGTCGTGAGCGGGTAGGTAACCTGGTCCTCGATGATCTGCGGTGCCTGGCCCGGGTACTCCGTCCGGATGACCACCTGGACGTCGGAGAGGTCGGGGATGGCGTCAACCGTGATGCTGCGCGTCGAGTAGATGCCCGCGGCGACGACCACCGCGGTCAGCAGCACCACCATGAGGCGGTTGTGGATGCACCAGTCGATGATTCGTGCGATCATTGACCGCCCTCCGTGTCGAGGCGGCCCTTGATGCTTCCGCATCGGAGCATGCCGGGGTCGTAGGGGTTGCGGATCTCCTCACCGCTCTGCAGCCAGTGCTCTTTGACCATCGGGCAGTAGGCGTGGAAGACGCCGCCATCACGGGGCGACGGGGGCACGGTCTCGGCGATGACGAGCAGGGCGTTGGAGATGGCCGCGAAGGACGACCGCAGCGAGTCGAGCTCGCCGCCGGGGCTCTTGAGCGTGTCCCGGATCTGCGTTGCCGCGTTGCCGGCGGGTCCGGGGAGAGCGATCAGGGCTGGGAGGTTCTGCTCGATTCGTCCGAGGCTCGTTCCCGCCCCGGCCGCGTCGTCCTTGGTCAGTTGGTCCTGCGCAACGAGATAGGCGTCCAGCACCGCCGATAGCGCGTCGCGGGCTTCCGTTGAAGACTGCTGCGCTCCGGGTTGGGCCGGCTGACGCTCGGGAGGTCGAGGTGTCTCCACCGGAGAAGCGCCTGTGGGTGGCAACGCTTCGCGGCGGTCGAAGCACTCCAGCATCGTGGAGCCGAAGAAGGGATTGCGCACCGGCCCTGCCGGCTGGAGCCAGATGGCGCCGCCCTGACCCTCTTGGAACATGGGGCAGTGCAGAGACTGGACGCTGGCATCGAACGAGGGCGGCACGCCTGTAGATCGCAGCAGCTTGTCGAGGGCCACACCCAGGTCTGCGAAGAGCTCTCGCGCGGCGGGCAGGTCCTTTGCCGTCGCCAGTTCGAGCGCCTTGCCGCGCGCGGCCGCGGCCTCGGTGTGCTGGTGCCAGAAGTGCTCGTGGTCAGGGATTAGAACACCGATCGCCCGGTCGAGCGCCGCGGCGAGTGCCCGGGCGGGTTCGGCAAGATCTCGGGCCGAGTCGCTTGCGAGACGCTCGCCGATTGCGAAGTACGCTCGTATCGCCTCGGAGAGCCCGGCGGCCAGGGGCTCGGGGAGAGCCGCCAGCTCGCTGCCGCCCGCGACCGCCACCTGGGCGGTTTGCTCCGAGGCCAGATCGCCCCGGATCATCTTCGCCAGGGCCTCCCGGACACGAGACTCACTGTCGAGCAGGAACTGACCGGACGTGACCACCAGCTCGCCGGGTTTGAGTCCGTCCAGGATCTCGACCTGGCCGCTCCCCGTCTCGACGCCCAGACGCACCTGCCGGGGCTCGAACTTCCCTTCGCCGAGGCTCACGAACGCGACGCTGCGCTCGCCCGTGCTCATGACCGCGGCTCGCGGCACGAGGACGGCCGTTCGCTTCAGCGTGCTCTGGAGCTCGACGGTCGCGAACATCCCGGGCTTGAGCAGCCCGGTCGGATTCTCGAACTCCAACCGCACCTGCACCTCGCGTGTGCGTGTGTCCAGGTACGGGTAGACGTAGACAACCTTGCCCTCAAACGTCTGGCCGGGGATGTAGGGCAGGGACATCACGGCACGCTGGCCCTCCGACACGTACGGAAGCTGGGACTCATAGAGCGTCACCAGCACCCACACCCGTGACAGATCTGCGATGCGGAACACCTGCATCCCGGGGTCAATCTTCATGCCCTCGTTGGCGTGCTTGGCGATGACAGTGCCCGTGTGCGGGCTGAGCACGGTCATGGTGCGGGAGGGCTCACCGGCCTGGGTCAGAGACTCGATCTGCTGCGGGGTGACGTCGAGCAGTTCGAGTTTCGTGCGAGAGGATTGCACAAGGTCGAGCGTCGGGGAGCCCCGGTCGCCGGACCCCGAGCGCTGGGTGCGTAGAGCAAGCAGATACTCCTCCTGGGCCTGGAAGAGGGCCGGCGAGTACACCTCAAAAAGCGGCTGGCCCTGCTCGACGGGCGCGCCCACGTAGTCGACGTGGAGTTTCTCGATCCATCCCGAGACCTTCGTGTTGACGTCGCGGACCCGCGTCTCGTCGTACTCCACGGTGCCGACAGTCCGAATGGAGCGGGTGAGGGGCCCCTCGGTGACCGGGTCGATGCGCACGCCGATGCTCTGCACGACGACCGGGTCGATGCTGACCTGCCCCGTGAACTTCGCCGGGTCTAGCGGCGTGAGCTTCATGTGGCAGATCGGGCAATCGCCCGGCTTGGGGAGGATCACCCACGGGTGCATGCCGCAGGTGTAGTACTGCGTCGCGCCAACAGCGTCCGAACCAGTGCCTGATTGGTCGTGGCCCGCGTCCGCGGTGGTTCGTGTAACGCGAGCGGCAACCTCTCGTCCGGCGTCAGCGATGCGACCGCCGAACTTTGTGCCGAACCACGCGGCGACGATCGCGACCGCCGCGAAGGCTGCGAACAACCACCAAGGCATGGCGCGTGGCGGCCGGGGGCTGGGAGGGGGTGCCGCCTTCTGTCGCTGCTCACCCGACGCGGGTTCGGGCTTCGCGGCGTTGGTTGGTTCGGGTGTCATCGGGCGGACTCCTTGTCGTGTGTATCCAGGGCACCGTCTGGCGAAGGATGTTGTCTGTCTGATTGCACATCGCCTGTGTGGCGATCGATGTCTGCTCCAACGGCCTGCTGCAGGTCGGCGAGCGCCTGCTCGACCGCGGCCGACACTTGGTGTTCCGTGACCTGGTAGCCGAGGAATTTCCTCCAGTTGTCGACCAGCACGAGGAAGTCGCCGGCGCCGGTCCGGTACGTCGCGGCGGACGCCTCGACTGCAGCACGAGCGTCCGGGATCACCTGGGTCCGCAGCAGGCGAAGGACTTCGCGCTGGGACTCGAGCCTGAGCAGCGCGTCCTCGACGCGGAAGGTGACGCGGTTTCGCTCGGCGGCGAGTTCGGAAGCGGCTTCGAGTCGGCCGAACATGGCCTCGCGTTCCGCCGCGTCGTACTTCTCCGTCCAGATCGGAAGGTTGACCCCAAACCCCACCCACCACTGGTCCTGGCCGTTGGCGGCGGGGGAAAGCCCGTCGTTGTCCACGGCGTTGTACGAGAGACTCACCGTCAGATCGGGCCAGCGGTTGAGATTCGCCAGGCGCTGCTGCTGCTCAAACTGGGTCATCCGCTCGGCGATCCGCCCGAGGGCTGGGTTGACCTGCACGGCGCGGGCGAGCAGCGCGTCGCGGCTGACCACGATGTCGTGCTCGTTCGGGAGCATCGGCTCCGCCAGCGGCTGAGAGGCGGGAGCATCGATCATCTGGCGCAGCATCGCGGCCGCCGTGTCCCGCCGCTGCCCCAGCACGATCAGCTCCGAGTCGAGGTTCCCGAGTTCGGCGGCGGCGCGAAGCACATCCTGCTGGTTCCGCTGTCCGGCACGGAACTGGGCGTCGGCAACGTCGCGGAGCTGAAGCAGCAGCGATCGGCTGTCCCGGGTTGTGTCGATCGCTCTTGATACAAACGCGAACGTCCAGTACGCCCTGCGAGTATCGGCCACAACCTGCAGCTTGACCTGCTCCAGTTCAGCCCTCGCTTGCGCGGCCTCCAGCGCGGCAATCCGGCCGCGGGCGTCGAGTTTCGAGGGGAGCGGCAGACGCTGGCTCAGTGATGTCATCAGCCCGACCTGACCTGCGGCTGTCTCGGCCATGTCTCCGATGGGAGCGACGGTGAACATTGGGTCGTCGAGGCTGCGAGCCTGCACTTCTCGCTCGGAGACACGGCGGACCTTGGCTTCGGCTGCACGTATCGCGGGGTTGCGAGCTACCGCCAGGGACACAAAGTCCTCGGCCGAGCGGGGATCGGCGATCTCTTGGCTGGGCACCTCGGCGGTCGAGCGAGGCTCTAAGGATGATCGCCAGTCCTCCGCCCGTGTCAGTCGCGATTGCCAATCACGATCAAGGGGTGAACGCTGGCCGGCACATCCGGCGAGCACCAGGCAGCCGATCCCCAGTGGAAGTGGCCACGTTCCGAGCTTCGCGGCAGGGCGTACGCGTGGACTGGGCCTCGCGGAGTTGTGCAGGATTGATGAGAACAAGTGCATGTGTGTCTCCGGTGCTGGCGAGCGAATACCAGCGCGCCCGCCGTCGCGGGCGCGAGGCGGTGGAACTACTTCTTGCCGTGCTCGTGCTTGTCTTCCTTCGGCGTCTGGGGAGCAGTCTCCCCCTCGTGCGCCGCGGACGGTGCGTTGTCTGTCGGCTGGGGCATGCCTTGGCGCTTCCAGGCTTCATCGAGCTTGGCGAGAAACTCGGCGGGCTTGGCCCGAAGGTCCTTCTCACAGCTCTTGCAGCACAGGCGCACCAGGTGATTGGCGATGACGACTTCGTACGGGTCGCCCATCGATCCCAGCTTCTCGCCGGAAACGGGGCACGAGGTGACGGGATAGTGCTGCCGCTGCTGCTGGATCGCCGCGGCATCCAGCTTCTTGAGAGCGGTCTCCGGGGCCTTGCGGAAGTCCTTGACGCAACCGGAGCAGCAGAAGCGGATGAGGCGGTTGTTGTAGACGTAGTTGACGGCAACGTCCTTGTCATCCTCGACCAACGGTTCGCCCGAGATCACGCAGGTCGTCAGTGGGTAGAACGGAGTCTGGTCTTTGATGATCGCGTCGTCGATCTTCTTCCAGTACTCGGCTTTGGCCGATTCGAACTTCTCGATGCAGCCATCGCAGCAGAATCGAACCTCGCGGCCGTCATACGTCTTGACGACCGGTTCTCCCATCTCCCCGAGCTTCTTGCCCGAGACGGGGCACGTCGAGAGGGGGTACGGATCGGAAGGACGGGAGGACTTGGTCTCTCCGGCGGCGTGCGAGTCACCGCCGTGCTTGGCGGGCTGGGCGGCTGGCTGTTGCGCCGCCGGATGCTTGTGGTCCTCGTGCTGTGCGAGCGCCGCGAAAGGTGTGACGGCAACGCCGATCGCCGCGAGCACCATATTGAATGAGAATCGTTGCATGACGAACTCCTTGCCCCAGCGGGGCCAAACAGGAACGTGAGCCAGTGTCTGACGGAGGGTCAGACCAACACAGGTTTGAAATGGATCGCGGGTCGCTTCCCCACGCAGATCAGGCGGGGTCAGCGGTGGCTGCTAAATTGTGAGCGCGCAATGAAGGCGCAGCAGCGTGGTCGTTGGCTTGTGGAGCGCAAAGTCGGCGCGATCCATCGTCGCGCCGCGAGTGGGAGCGTCCCACGCGACCTCCCAATCGGGAAGCACGCACACCAGCAGGAAGGCGGGGAAATCGATGCTGATTGGCTCGCCACCGATCGTGGCAAGCTTGTCCTTGCCGCACGTACATGGGCCATCATCGTGATGGCTTGGACGGTCGGAATCGGTGGGGGTCGATTCCTGGTCGTGATGACTGTGATGGCACCCGTGGTTGCTCGACCGAGCGGGGGGCGCCTTGGCAACCGATTCGGCGGGCTCGTGCGATCCACATGCCTTGCAGACGTTTAGCACGCCCGTGAACGTGCAGCAGCAGAACGGCATCCACGCTGCAAGCACGAGCGCGACCACGCTGCGGAATGTGGTGGATCGCAGCATTTCAGGACCTCGACCTCTTCATGATACCCACTTCCCCGTCCAAAGGTTCGCCCCTCAACGGGTGAGGCGACTCGATAGGTCTATCAACTCTTCGATCATCCGCTCGCGTTCGGGGCCAGGATCGTGCATGGCCTGCACGGCGCAATGCGTCAAGTGGTTGCGGTACAGGTTCTTGGCGACGGAGCGGAGCGACTCCTGAACGGCAGCGCACTGCTGGATGATGTCGGCACAGTATCGATCGTCGTCGATCATCGAAGCGATCCCACGCACCTGACCTTCGATCCGCTTGAGGTGTTTCAGGTTGGCGGCCTTGATGGCGGGGTCTACGCCGGCCGCGTGAGCGCCAAGGCCGATGCCATCGTCCGCCTTCGCCGCAGCATGAGCCGCTCCGCATCCGCACGTGGCACCGTTGGCCGAGACCGGCGGGTCTCTGGGAGCACTGATCGCCTTTGTCTTTCGCGCTGCCATCAGTTTGCCCTTTGCCTGCTCAACGCTCTCAGCCGCAGCAGCCCTTGGGACCGCCACAACATCCATGCTTGACCTGCGACCCCGAAGAGGGAGACGGCGCGGTGGCCCTGGCCGAGTAGCCCGCGTCCTTGAGCGCCGCGATCGCGTCAACTTCGGCGCTCGGGCTGAGCACGTCGATCTCCGCGAACCCAATGCCGACGTCGCGGAGCTTCCCCGACCTCAAGCCGGAAAGTGCCTCCTTGACAGCTCGGACACAGTGCCCGCACGACATGCCTTCGATCGAGAGCGTGACTTGCTTTGTAGGGTCGGAAACCGGTGTCATCGGAAGGCTCCTGTGATACTCCCCCCTAGTATACTGCCTGCGGCGGTGCCGGGTTCGTGGGAAACGCATTTTCGTGGCGCAAAGCACCGTACGGAATGCGATCACATCCAGCACAAAGGCACTCCATCAAGCGCATGCGACTCTGCGACTGGGCCGCGGTCGCGCAGCGGTTTTCCTGCGGTTTCTGGTCTCATGCCGCCTGTCCGGTTGAGACATCATCTGACGGCGAGAGTGCGGAGAGCGTGCCGACGGAAACGATCGACTGGCCAGCCTTTCGCCTCCGCGTGGGCCTGATACTCTCTGTTAACCGGTCGGGCGCGACCCGTTTTGCCCAACCGCCAGAGAGAAACTGGCTTCAGAGGTTGTGGATACGGAGCTTCAAGGGCCGCGTCGTTCAGACGCGGCCCTGTTCGTTTACAGCCAGACCGCGGGGCCGGTTGTTCGCCTAGCCCGGGTTTCACGCCGGAATCCGCAAGCTTCAGGCACCGGGTCAGGGTCGGGGCCTGCGCTCTCTGGTTTGCCGCCCTCGCCAAGCCCGCGATCCGAAACGCCCGTCGGACGCCCATTCTCCGCGCCAAGCTCTCGGCTCTCGGCCGAGAGCGGCGGGCTGGGTTTACAGATCGGTTGCGGAAAGCCTCCAATCCCTCCGTTGGTTCGCATTCCCGATCGGGGTCAAGCGGCACATGCGCCTGTCCCCAAACGCCCACTGCGCGATACCTCGAACCCGAGTTCGCAGCGCCACACTCGAATCCGAAAGCTGAACGTGGGAAAGCCAAAGATGTAGACCCGGTACCGCTCGAAGTCGTCCGCCGGCGTCTGAAAGTGAATCCATCCGAACACGAGCGGAAACGTGATCGCGACCGCCAGCAGGCAGCCCCACATGATGAGCCAGTGCGCCGCCCAGCGAGTCCGGCCGCGCCTGAAGATGAAGTTGTTGAGGGCAAAGGCCCCCGCGACACGCTTGGGCCACTCTCCGAGATTGCTCAGCAGCCGGTCCCGCGAGAAGAACACCTGCCACCCTCTCCGCCAGTAAAGCGCCGTTGGCGGCCGCTGCAGCCACATCGAGTATCGGTAGGTGATCGCGAAAACCGCGAACAGCGTGGCGAAGGTGTAGCCCACGAGCGCGGCATCGAAGTGGGCCAGGTTTCGAGAACCGATAGCGATAAGGGCAGCCAGCATTCCCATACCGGCAATACCACGGGAAACGGCTCTGACGGTTTCGCGGCCCATGGTTTGCATCGGCACCTCGCGTTCATCCACCCGTCCGATGACAGTGTATCGACGCCAAGGCCCGAAGCGAGTGCCCTCCACCCGCCCAATGGTCCCGGCGTGGATACCGTGAGCGATCGAAAGTGTCAGGAGATCCGCGATGGCCGCACCGTTGTTCGACGCCGTTTCGCCCGACTTCGCCGAGTTGTTGACCGTGTGCCCAATTGTCACCGGAGCGATTGTCAGCAAACCGCTTCTCAACTTGCCGGAAGGCAGGGTGGTGCTCTTTGCGATGGACGCCGGCCAACAGATCAGCGAACACCGGGCCCCTTTCACCAGCACTGTGCACGTGCTTGACGGACGACTTCGGTTTGGCGTCGAGACAACCGAGCGGGAGATGGGTCCGCACGATTGGTTGGTCATGCCCGCGAACGCGCCGCATCATCTCACCGCCATTACGCCGACTCGGTTCGTTCTGACGCTGTTCAAGCGGCCATCATGACCTGTTGGATTGACCGCGTATCATCAGTGCGCGAGGGTCGGTCGATCCAATCGCCGTTCGATTGCCTACGACGCACCCGGAAAGTTGCGGGCGTTGACTGCCTTCGCAGTGGACCCGTGACCTGTACGAAAGCTGATCGCTCTCAACGGACTGCTTGAGCGATACGGCGATCGGGAGTTTCCTCCGAAGTGACGCACGATCCAACACGCGAATCTGGCCGAGAGACGGGAATCCCCGTTGCGCCCTCAATCGCCGACGCGCTGAAAACGGTGCCAGCGCCCGAGCCGGGACCGACCGTCAATCGACGGGTGGTGTGGATCACTTCCCTAGCCGTCGCCATCGGCGTCGCCGCGGCGCTTATCGCCCAAGTCCTGATGCGGCTGATATGGCTGGTCACGGGCCTGGCGTTTCACGGAACTGCTTCGCTACAGCCGCAGACCCCACTGAACAGCCACCTGGGACTCTGGGTGCTGGCAGTCCCTGTGGTGGGCGGACTGGTAGTGGGTGTGATGGCGCGGTACGGGTCACGAGCGATCCGCGGTCACGGCATCCCCGAGGCAATGGAACAGATCATCCTCAACGAGAGTCGCATCCCGCCGCGGCTGACCTTTCTCAAGCCACTGTCCGCAGCCATTGCCATCGGAACCGGAGGACCGTTCGGAGCCGAAGGCCCGATCATCGCTACCGGTGGCGCGCTTGGATCGCTCGTTGGCCAGCTCCTGCACACCACTGCGATGGAGCGCAAGACGCTTTTGGCCGCGGGCGCCGCAGCGGGCATGTCCGCCACATTTGGCGCACCCGTATCGGCCGTGCTTCTGTCCATCGAGTTGCTGCTCTTCGAGTATCGGGCGCGATCACTCATCCCGGTGGCGCTCGCCAGCGCGACCGCCGCGGGGGTCCGGATGGCCTTCGACGGCGGGGGTGCCGTATTCGCTATGCCGAACCTCGATCAGCCCACGGGTGCCGCGCTGGCCCTTTACATCCTTGTGGGCGCGCTGTTGGGACTCGTGAGCGTGGTCGTCACCCGAGCGGTGTACGCGGTGGAGGACGCCTTCGAGCGTCTGCCGATTCATTGGATGTGGTGGCCCGCGATTGGCGGGCTGGCGGTGGGAGCGGTCGGATACTTCCAGCCGCGCACGCTCGGCGTTGGCTACTCCAACATTTCCGACATCCTCTCGGGGAACCTCGCTGTTGCGGCGATCGCCGGGCTAGCGGTCTGGAAGTTCGTGTCCTGGTCGGTCGCTCTGGGGAGTGGCACGTCCGGAGGAACGCTGGCACCCCTCTTCACGATCGGCGGCGCGCTCGGCGGCCTGCTCGGCGGGCTCTTGCAAAACCTCTTCCCTGCCGCGCACATTGACCCAAGGATCGCGGCGCTGGTGGGAATGGCGGCCATCTTTGCGGGGGCGTCCAGGGCGATGCTGGCGAGCGCGGTCTTCGCATTCGAAACAACACTGCAGCCGCTGAGCCTGCTCCCCCTCCTCGGCGGGTGTGCCGCCTCGTTCCTCATCTCGTCGCTTCTGATGCGACACACAATCATGACGGAGAAGATCGCTCGACGGGGCGTCCGGGTTCCCGCTGACTATGAGGCCGACTTCCTCGATCGTCGTCTCGTTCGGGATGTCGCCTCCCGTGAGCTGGTCACCCTACGCACCATCCAGACCGTCGCAGATGTCAGGCAGTGGATCGCATCTCATTCGCCTGGCTCGTCGCACCAGGGATTCCCGATTCTCGACGAGCACGGAGTCCTCCATTCGGTGGTGACTCGCCGCGGACTGCTCGATCCATCGACCCGGTCGGATTCTTCTCTCGAGGATTTGGCGACGCGCCCACCCGTGGTCGTACACGACGATAACACCCTCCGTGACGCGGCCGATCACATGGTTCGGCACGGAATTGGCCGACTTCCGGTGATCGAACGAAGCAGCGGGAAGCTGGTGGGCATCATCACGCGGAGCGATTTGCTGGGTGCTCACCGCCTGCGCATTGCACACAACTCGGAGGCGCGGCAGCACATTTCACTGCGATCTTTGGTCGCGTCGGGGACAAAGTAGAGGGAGCACGCCCAAACCGGCTTGGAGAGTCACCGTGACAGCATCATCTGATCGCCCGCGAACACCACCCGCAGAGAGATTCCACGAACCGACTTACGTTTTTGACCTGTACGCGGAGTCGATCGCGTCGCGCGCCGAGCCGGTACCACCGCACCGCGGTCACAGGCAGAAGACCTTGTCCAAAGGCGGGGCCGTACCGTGGCATTACTTGTAATGGATGCCGGCGGTTTTCTCCCCGAGCATGCCGCCGCCGGTGTCGTTGCCGCGCAAGTTATCGAAGGTGAGATCACAATCAGTGAGCGGATCGATGTCTGGATCAACCAGCGGGTCGCCTAGCAGCGGATCGTCGGACAGCAAGTCCAGTGGGTCGTCCTCGTTCTCGACCTCCGGCTCATCCTCCGGCAGCGGCTCAGGCAGCATGAGCGGGTCGAGTTCCAGCGGCAACGGAACGGAGAAGTTCTCCCTCTGACCGTGCCTGCAAGATGCGGAAGTTGTGGACGGCACAAGTACGGTCAATTCGTCCACGCGCCGATACTCCCGGAAACCGATTGGGGAAGTTTTCGCCCAGACATGCACAGCGGACCAGCCATCATTCTCCCATCAGTGACTCAACCGAGCGCACGAGATGAAGTGGACGAACAATGGCACCAACCAACAGCACAACTACGATTGTCCCTCCTCGCATGACAATGCTCCGAGATGCTGCGCGTCGCTCGCCGCGCTATGGAACTCCACAGGCGCACTTGCAACGCGGGCAGGGCGCTCGCGAGTGTTCTGTGAATATGGTGGAGCCGTCGACTGTGGCCCCATTGACCCACGCTGGTTGTGCGGCGGAGCAGCGCGGGAGCGGCTCTGCCGCCAAGCGGCGTCGGACACCATGGCCTCGAACTAACCACCTGACGGGCCTTGCTGGTGCAACCCTGGTTGGCTTTCTCTTGCTTCCATACGCCTTGCCCGTCGGGATCATCGCGTGGATGCTGGGGTCTGCCATCGCCCTCGCTGCACTGGCAGCACTGATCCTGGCAGCTGTCGCGATGGTCGTGTTGGCCGCGGTGGTGGCGTCGGCAGGAGCGATCGTATTGCCCGCCACCGCAGTGTACCTGCTGACGCTCGGGTTCCTCGGCACGATGGCGATTCTCACGGCATAGCGTGCATTGAACTGGTACCAGTCGCTTCGTACCCGAGCTGCGGAAGGACGAGCGCGGCGCAGCGAGCGAGGTACGCACCGTGCCGCATCGAGCGCGTTACTCGCGAGCCGAGTGAGTAGATCGCTTGGTGCGCGGCATGCGTCGCTTGCGACAAGCGCTTAGCAACACAATCTCAGTAGTGCGACGCTCGGCTCGAGTGCTTCACGGGCTACCGCGATCTACACAACAACGCTCTTGGTCCGTTCAAAGGTGGAATCCGCTACCACCCCGACGTCAGCATCGATGAAGTGCGCGCACTTCCGCCTACGCGGTCGCGCTCTCGCGGCTCGAACAGGTGTACGTGGAACGCGGCATTCGGGTCAAGAGCCGGGCGCATCGCATCGCTCATAGGCGTGCTCGTGGAGCAGCCGTTGCCCCGGCGCGGGCGACGACCACGCAAAGACCGACGCGGCCTGTAGTGCTGGGCACAGCCATTGGCCACGTCATCAACACCACCCCGTCCCAGGGGCGGAAGTGGCCACGCGGAGTGGCGGCGGGCGAGCCAACCAGAGCGGGGGCTGAGGATCAGCAATCGTGACATGGGACATGTTCATCGGCTGCACAGTGATCGTCGTCGCGCGCATTGGTGACGTGTCCTTTGGCACGATGCGCACGGTGGCGGTGGTCAGCGGTCACCGCGGTCTGGCATGGCTCTTCGGCTTTCTCGAGGTGATCATCTGGGTATTCGCGGTGTCCGCCGTCATTGCGCACATCCGGACAGAGCCGGCCTACGGCATCGCTTTCGCCATTGGGGCTGCGACCGGCAACTATGTCGGAGTCACGCTGCTGCGTTGGCTTCCGTTCGGCGATCAGGTCGAGGAGCGCTTGCGTAGCTTCTGCGAACCTGTCGCCCAAGAA
>JRYD01000842.1_pt1 | contig 28432 bp, 33 predicted proteins | sample 235311 | NCBI WGS metagenome assembly JRYD01 (sample SAMN03074213, study PRJNA261472) | activated sludge metagenome | biome: Common Effluent Treatment Plant; feature: Wastewater; material: Activated sludge; isolation source: activated biomass in a lab-scale reactor treating industrial wastewater at... | reverse complement strand
CGACCAATTAATCGTCGAGTCGTCGATTAGGAACTGACCCCAATTGTCGTTCGGGTATTGGTTGCGGAGGTAGATCAGTAGCTTTATGATCCGATTTTCCGCTGAGTTCGCACGGTTTACACTGACGAGAGGCGTTCGGTCGGTGCCGTCAAGGATCTCAAGTCTCACATTTGCGTAGCAGTCGAGATCGGTATTCTGTCCGCCGCAAAGAGAATTGACCGCCTCATCGTTCGGATAGGTCAGGTTTATCGCGTGAAAACCCATCTCGGCCACGACATTGTTCAGCACTTCATAGTTCGCGGCAATGCCGTGCGTACCCGGGAAAAAGACGAAAAGCTGGTTCTTCGGCGGAACACTGCGGTCTATCGATACGTAGTGGCCGCTCAAATTGGTCGTGATCGCAGGATCGGTGTCATGCGGGGCCACAAAGAAACTCTGTCGCTGTGCGCGGATGTTCTGTACGAGAAAAACGAGCGAGATCATCGTGACAATGAAAGCGTGCCGTTTGGTGATATTGATGGCCATCACCTACTTAGACGCTCGACGCATAGGATTCGGCCGATTGATCATCGAGCGAACTCGGACATCTTGTCACGATATTCATCCAGCAAACCGAGCTTTTCGAGCCATTCGATCTGCTCCTGCATCAGACGCGGCAGGTGGCAGACATCTGAGAGGGCGTAATCGACAAGTTCCTCGGTCCAGATGCCGTCCCAACGCGAATTGAATTTCTTCCGCTGAGATTTATCAAGATCGACAGCAAAGTATCTGTAGAGCGTGTCAGCAAGCGAAGCGGATTGGTGTGCGCCGCGAGTCAGAACTTTTTCGGCGATCATCGTGTCGAAGATATTCTGCGTCACGAAACCGGCCGCGGTAAGAAAATCCAGGTCGAATCTCGCGTTATGAAAGATCTTGACGACCTCCGTGTTGGCGAGAATGTCCGCGAAGGACCCGATCGCGATCCCTTCGCTTAGCGGCAGTAGGATCGACAGATCGCCGTCAGAGAACTGTATCGAAAAGATCTTGCCCGTGCGCGAATTCAGCCCCGATGTTTCGGTGTCGCAGCCAAGATGCTTCGCTGTCGAGATACGGGCAAATGCGGCCTCGATCTCGTTCTCTGTGCGCGGGATTAGTATTTCCATCCAGATAGATTGTAAATTAGGGAAAGCGAAAGTTACATGCTCGAAACACTCAACGAAATAGAAGCGAGGGTCGTCGGAGCTCTTGTCGAAAAGCAACTCACCACTCCCGAATACTATCCCTTGACGCTGAACGCCTTGGTCAGCGCATGCAATCAAAAGAATAATCGTGAACCCGTAATGACGCTCGATGCCGACACGGTCTCGGCAGCCGTCGAACATTTGCGGGATCGGAATTTGGTATATGTTTTTTACGGAAGCACGAGCCGTGTACCGAAGTATAAGCATATGCTGCCGAGCTACTATACGCTCGAACCGGACGAAACGGCATTGCTTGCCGTTCTAATGCTCCGCGGGCCGCAGACAATTGGCGAACTTCGCGAGCGCACGGGGCGAATGCACACATTCGACGGCCTCGGCGAGGTTCAGGAGGCCCTTGATCGATTGACTCGTCGCGAGGAACCGCTCGTGACGAAACTCGACCGCCTTCCCGGACGCAAAGAAGCACGGTTTGCTCACCTTCTGTCGGGAGAGATCACTCAAGAGGCATTTGCGGCCGCCGATCAAACGGTAACGTCCAGAGTTGGGACCAATGGCTTTGGCGACCTGAAGGGCGAGATCGAATCGTTAAAGTCAGAGCTTGCTGCGTTGCAAGCAGAATTTGCGGAGTTTCGAAAGCAGTTCGAATGACGGAGGGAATATGAATTGGCAAAAGGCACGTCGTATCTTTGGTATTTGTACTCTTCTCAATTATGGGGTCCTTATCGTCTGGTTTGCCTTATTCTCTCTCGGTTATGATTGGATCTATCGTCTCCACTCTTCGTGGTTCCCGATGTCGAAAGAGAATTATGACGTAGCGAACTACCTTGCGATGGCAACCTACAAGATCCTTGTCTTGGTCTTCAATTTGATCCCGTACATTGCTTTGCGCCTGACGGCGTCAGAAGAAAAATAGAAAAAGCTGACAGCCTTTGGCCATCAGCTTTTTGCATAAGAAGGGAAGAAGGGTCTAAAGCTCGTCCCGCATAAAACCCCTGCCGAGTCCGATCTTCATTTTTACGATATCCTCGATCGAAGCATTCGGGTCTTTGGCTCTAGCGTTGCGAACGTATTCCGCATCGATATTGAAAATGCGGCACTTGACGATGTCCGCTGCGGAGATATTCGAAAGACCGGCCGAGCGGAGTTCGTTGAGAAATTCGGGCGTGACCTTGAAGATACGGAATTTTACGAGCGATTCAAAATTGCCCTTGTCATAGCCCATCGAACGGATCTGGCTCACATAATTTGCATCGATCTTGAAGATTCGGGCCTTGACCAGATCTTCCATCGAGAGATTCGGGTACCCTGTAGCCTTCATTTCAGACATGAATTTGCCGTCTATTTTGAAGATCGTCGCTTTGAAAAGGTCGTCTATGCCGAGGTCGCCAAAATTTGCCGAAAGAAGATCGTCGGCGCGTTCAGCGGTTACGTTCAGGAAAAATGCGGTCAGTGCACGGTCCTCAAAGTTCGATCGCCTGACGTTCTTCTCCTCCGGCTCGTCTTTGTAAAAATCAAACCCTCGCTGCTGCATACGATCAAAGAAGCCTCGGTCAGGTGCAAAAGTGAACGTCCCTGAGCCCTGTCCATTGGAAAAGCTGCCCGTGAACGATACTTGCCCGGCCTCGCGGGCGATCGTGAAGTTTACGGGGCCGTTCTGTGTTTGAGCCTCTGTCAGGCCTGAGATCTCGTCGAACCGATAACTTTGACCGCTCGACCAGTTCTCGCCCCGCCGTTCGCGTTGCAAGTTTAAGTGGAGCCTGGGCCCGCCTTTATCTGCCTTGGGGTCAAAGCGATCGAGGTCGTCATCGTCGTCATCGTCATCGTCAGCTTTACTTGTTCGGTGTTTCTCGGCGGAATCGCGTATTTTGGCCGTCCAAGTGCCGGTTACATCGCCCTTTTGGGCAACGATCACAATATTTCCGAAGACGATTATTATTACCAATAGGCTTGATAGAATTGCGGCTGAAGTAATGAGTTTATGTCGCATATTTTGGGGGCTGCTTTTGTTCTCCTTTGTGTTAGTAACTAAAGAACACCGGTGCGGGCGAATTTGTGACATTTAGGCGCAAAAAAGGCTGTCCGAGCATTGGGTCGGACAGCCTGAAGTCTTGTTGGTCGACCGACCAAACGTTAGTTCTTGATCTTTTGCGGAGTGATCTTCTCACCTTTCAGCGTCGTAAGAATGCCTTCCGCGTCCTTCTTCAGCCGATGCGAATCCGGCGCAACCGAGACGAAGCGGCCAAGATAGTTCGCAGCTTCCTGGAGTTGGGCTTTATCTCCGGTCGCATAGCCTGAATTTACAAGGCTGAGGCCTACGCCCGCTAGAGCATCGACGTTATTAGCGTCTGCGGCAAGGGCTTCGCGGTAGGTCTTGACGGCTTTCTCAACATCACCTGAGGCGAGAAACATATCGCCAAGGTTGACGAGGGCCGCATTCTTCTTCGCGACGTCAGTTTCCGACGCAATATATTTCGGAACGAACTCCTCGGCGATGACCGGCAGCCGCGGATCGATCTGACCTGTCATTCCTCCGATGCGGACCAACTCCTTGATCTGGAAGAGTGAAAAGGTCGTGAGGGCTTTTGCATTCTCCGGCGTTATGTCCTTTGCCGGTGCGGACGCGACCATGTCCAGGGCCTTCTTGTAATTTTCTGCGGCGTCGCCCATATCTTTGCGAGCGGCGGCGAACATCTCGAGTTTTACACTGCGCTCAGCCTTGGTGCCTTTGTTGTAAGTGTCGATACCGCGTCGGCGCTGAACATCGGCCTTCTTGGCTAAGAAAGTTGGTGCGGTTCCGGCAAATTCCGGGTCGCTGTTGAAGCCTTCATCGTATTTCGCGATCGCGAGATCGTAATTATTTGCATCAAGAGCGGCGTCACCTTCCTTTACAAGCTTTTGAGCGTTCGCGAAATTGGCTTCACTCTTGGCCTTCGCCTCGTCGTAAGCTTTCTTCTTCGCTTCGTATTCGGCTTGTGCCTTCTTGGCTTCTTCCTCTGTCTTGGGATCGACAGTGTTGCCGCCCGATTTTGCCTTTTCCAGAGCATCGCGTACTTCGGCCTCGGTATAATGCTTACCGTCGCCCGCCTTCACCTCGATCTCCATGCGGGTCGTCCCGCCGGAAACGCCCGGCTGGATCTCCGGCCCGATACCTTCGCCGCTGACGACGAGCGTATATTTGTAGCCCCACATCAGCCCGGCAAAGCTAAAATAGCCTTTTTTGTCGGTCTTAGTGGGAGTCATCGCATTGCTCTGGCCATAGGCCTCAATAAGAGCGCCTTCGACGGGCACCTTCTTGCCGTCCTTCAGCATAAAGACCGTGCCGCTTGTTGGGGCGGTCTGAGCCGAGACGGAAATCGCTAGCCCTGTCGCGAGAGCGAGCAGTGCGGCAACGGAAAATAATCTTTTACGAAACATTACTTTTTTGATCCTCCGAAATTCGATAGAAACTATCAGCAGTTTGATGCTAAGGCTCCTTACTGAGTTTGATATGAACAGAAAATTCTATCTCAACCGCGATGGAAAGGCGAACCCCGCAAGCCTTAAAACGAAGGCTCGCTGTGGTATCGTCAGAAGTAGCGATGAGCGACCATATTTACAACTTTTCGGCCGGGCCGGCGATGATGCCGCCCGAAGTGCTGGAGCAGGCCGCCGCCGAGCTTAGAGATGTCCGCGGTTCGGGTATGAGCGTGATGGAGATCAGCCACCGTTCGTCCCTTTTTGGCGAGATCCTTGCTGATGCCGAAAGCGGGATTCGGCGGCTGTTGGGCCTGCCGAAGAACTATCGCGTGCTGTTTCTGCAAGGCGGTGCGACCCTGCAATTCTCGATGGTACCGATGAATCTGCTCGCTCCGGTCGATACGGCCGAATACATCGTTACAGGCTATTGGGGCAAGAAGGCCGCGAAATGCGCGGTTCAGTACGGTGATGTGCGAACCGTTTATTCGGGCGAGAACAGCGGTTTTACGACCGTGCCGCAGCAAGGCGAAGTCCGTGTGTCGCCGAACGCCGCGTATCTGCACTACACCTCCAACGAGACGATCGACGGTGTCGAATTCGGCTACGATCTTGATGCCGGTTCGGTGCCCGTGGTTTGTGATATGTCGTCCGACATTCTTTCACGCCCGATCGATGTCGAAAAATACGGCTTGATCTATGCCGGCGCCCAAAAAAACCTTGGTCCGAGCGGCCTCGTACTTGTCGTGATCCGCGAAGATCTGCTTGACCGCAGTCCGCACGAACTGCCTGATCTGCTCACCTACAAGGTGCTGGCCGACAACGATTCGATGGCGAACACGCCGAATACTTGGGCAATTTACCTGCTTGGGCTGGTTTGCGGCTGGCTTGAGAAACAAGGCGGCGCGGCCGCGATCGAGAAGGTGAACCGCGAAAAGGCCCGCCTTCTTTACGAGGCGATCGACAAGAGCGACGGATTTTATTCCGGGCGTGCCGCGGCAGATGCTCGTTCGCAGATGAATGTGACCTTCTCCCTTCCTAACGCAGAACTCGACGCGAAATTCGTTAAGGAGGCCGAAGCCAACGGGATGAGCGGGCTAAAGGGCCATCGTGCCGTCGGCGGAATTCGCGCATCGATCTATAACGCGTTTCCGCTTGCGGGAGTTGAGCACCTCGTCGATCTTATGTCGGAATTTGCTCGTCGGAACGGCTAGTTTTTGCCTGAGATCGTGTCAAGAAGGCCGGAAATGAGGCGTTCGGCATCCTCGACGGTGCGAAGATCGAGGCATACCGCGTCGTTCTCGATCCGAGAGATCACGGGGATTTCACCCGATCGGAGTTTTGCCGCTATCGAATCCGGCGAATTCTCCGGATGAGTGATCTCGATCAAACAGGTTTCGAGCTTTGCTAGCGGTGCGGTGCCGCCGCCTGTGGTAGAAAAACCTTCTCTCAATCCGATCTTAAAACCAGCCTGCTCGAAGTCCTGACGGATTTTCTCCGCGACCGCAGCCGCTCGATCTCGGACCGAATCGACGGTCTCAGCGATCATTCTGAGGACGGGAATTTCATCGACCGCAGTTTCGCGTGAATAAGCGAGCAGCGTTGCTTCGAGCGCGGCGGAAATGAGTTTGTCGGGACGCAATGCCCGATAAAGCGGATGTTTGCGGAGGCTTTCGACCAATTCGCGTTTGCCGACGACGATCCCGGCCTGCGGCCCGCCAAGCAATTTGTCGCCGCTAAAGGCAACCAGATGAGCTCCCGCGTTGATCGAATCGCGAACGGTCGGCTCGTCGTTTACTCCAAGCTGTGAGAGATCGAGCAAGGCTCCGGATCCAAGATCCTCGAAAAGGATGATGCCGTGTTTTTCTGCGAGGGAAGCGAGATCGGCAAGCGACGCCTGTTCGGTAAAGCCGACTACGCGATAGTTCGACGGATGAACGCGCAAGATCATGCCTGTGGTTGGGCCGACGGCCGCATTGTAGTCTTCAAGGCTTGTGCGGTTGGTCGTTCCGACCTCACGCATCGCCACGCCGGATTCCGCAAGTATCTCGGGCACGCGAAAATCACCGCCGATCTCGACAAGCTCGCCGCGTGAAACTATCACTTCCTTGCCCGCAGCGAACGCCTTCAAGACGAGATAAGCCGCTGCGGCACAGTTATTTACGACGACGGCATCTTCGGCACCGGTGAGATCAGCGAGCAGCCGTTCGGCAAGCGGCGCGCGGATGCCACGTCCGCCTGTGTTCAAGTCGTATTCGAGCGTGCAGTAACCCGAGGCAGCGATGATCGCGTTTCTCGCATCGGTAGAAAGCGGTGCGCGCCCGAGATTCGTATGGAGAATGACGCCCGTCGCATTGACCACCTTCTGCAGGCGGCGATCGAGGCTTTTGGAGGCGAATTCGGAAACCAGTGCGTCAATTGTTTGGTTGATATCTGCGAACTCCTCGCCCGCAAGCAGGCTGCGGCGCGTATCAGCGATCGCCTGACGAACGATGTCGGTCAAACGGCGTTTGCCGAGCCTTTGTGAAAGCTCGCTATCAGCGAAGTTTTGCAGACACTCGTCAACGGACGGCAATGAGCGCAGGGCAGCATTTTTCTCCATTGCGGCTATTTTATCTCAAACATAGGAAACTTTGCGTCAATCGCAGTTTCTTAAATGTAGATGCCCGAGTCACGGCATCTCGCTCACCCCCGCAATTCCTTTTGCAGCTCGGCAGGAAAAATATATGGCAATGATCGGAAACAGGCTTTATCGCGGTACTCAGGCAAAGAACGAGGAGGCTCTTGAGATCGATCAGCAGCTTGCACGGCTCGAAGAGGACATTCGCCGCCTGAAGATCGAATTCGACATCTACTTCAACGGCGCGACAAAGCGTCCGCCGCTCGAAACGCGTGCCCGCCTCGACGCCGTCATTCGCCGCATCTCCGATAATCGGAGCCTGAATTACGCTCAGCGATACCAATTCAACACGCTGGTCGCTCGGTTCACGTCATATCGCGAACTCTGGCGTCGCGGAATGAAGGCAAAAGGCGAAGATTTCATCTGATCTCGATCCAGCGTGTGCCAATGCACACTCAGCTTCCCATTCTCAGTTCTCAGCTCTCATCTTTTTCTGAGGCCGGTCGCTGTCGCTTCCGGTTCTGACAGATCGTCCAAATCGTGCAAATCGTGTATATCGTGCGGTTTGATACATTTTGTGCGGTTTGCGCTTCAACGAGGCGCGTCAGTTCGCTATGATGACAAGACGGTCGGCAGTGCGGTCGGGCTCGCCCAGAAGATGTTCTCAGTCTTGTCGGCGGCAATGCCTTAGTCCCCGTAGGGGACGCGAGATAGTAGCCCAGGGTAAGGCCGCCTCGGCCGCAACCCTGGGGTTACGTGGGCAAAAGAACCTCGGAGCGTGCGAAGCACGCGACAGAGACTTGTCGGCGGCCAAGCCGCCTCCGGGAATTCATTTGCCGTCGTCACCCACGGCGTAAACGACGTGGCTATGCGAGGCCATTGTCGGCGGCGAGCCGCCTCCAAGAGAACTGAAAACAGGGAATTGAGAATGGAAAATGCGGTTTGATGTTTTTTTTACGAAATTCTGGGACAGATCGCGTAAGCCATTGATAACACGTCACTTATTTGTCCCAAGAGGCTGTCCCATAGTTGTCCCACGAGCATCTGGCTGGGACAAATAGTCGGCCATGTCGGCGGCAAGTCGCCTCCGAGACTTTGGCCTTCTGCCCTGATCCACGGCATAAATGGCGTGGCAATTCGGGGGGAAGTTGCGTTGAGTGTTACGCCCTTACTGACTGCGGGCTTCTGCAATGCTGACCGCCCGCTCACGCAGGCGGTACTGACAAGACCACCCGCTGACGCAGGTGGTACTGACAGGGCCTGGCCGCGGTTTTGACTTCTGCTCACTGCTGACGGTTCACTGACCGCTCACGCAGGTGGTACTGACAGGGCCTATCCGCCCGGCGACGCAGCGGTATTTGCTATCGAAAAGGCGTTGTGGAGAGCGGGTTGAGGGCTCGATATTTGGCTTTTGGCTTGACATGTGGGCTTTTCGTGCGTGATTATTTAATCTTCACTTGTCCGCATGTTTCGGGGTTCCTGGATACGCGAATGGCTTTCTTTGTATTCACGAAGCCTTGCAACTCGCGGCGGCAATTAAACATCTGATTTCACGCTAACCGATGTCCCGTATCGGGCATCGATGAAGCAAATAACGCTACACGCTCGCCGGGCGGCAACGCGGCGGAGGATTTAAGGTAATGAAGAGGATTTTTCGATACAGTCTCTTGAGCGCGGCTTTCGCGGTCATTCTTTCGGCCGCAGGTGTTTCGGCCTATGCACAGGACGCTTGCGGAGATGCGGCGGGCCGTGATGCATTGGAGAAGACCATCCGCGACAACTCGACGGTAAAGACGAAGGAAGGCCGTAAGAAAACGGCAGATGCGGGAAAAGAGTTCCTGGAGAAGTATGGAGCGTGCAAGGACGAGGCCGGCAATCTGATCGGTGCCGATTTCGTCGAGTGGCTGAAGGCGAAGGTCCCGGTCTATGAAAAGAGCTACAACGAGATGGTCAAGGCTGAGAAAATGGCGGGCCTCGAAAAGCAGTTCTTTGACGGGCTCAAAACAAGCAGCTGGGATGCGGTCTATGCAAGCGGCAAAGAGCTGCTCGCAATGGATCCTGAAAAATACCGTCCAGCGGAGATCGTACTTGGCTCGATCGGTTACGACGCGACGACCAAGAAGAATCTGAACACTTGGAATGATGACACGCTGAAGTATGCCAAGCTTTCGATCGCCGATCTTGAAGCAGGCAAGACGTTCGAACCCCTCGGTTTTGGAGACTTCAGCTACATGAACAAGGACGAGGCCCTTGGCTGGCTGAACTACACGGTCGGATATATCCTCTCTTTCGATAAGAAGGACAAGAAGCAGGGCGTCGGCTATCTTTATAAGGCGGCGCAGGCCAAGTCAGCAACCGCGACGATGCCGGACGTTTACCGCTCGATCGGTTCGTATTACATCGACGAGATGAACAAGCGCATCGAGGAGCTTCAGGCTCTCGTGAAGGCTCAGGATCCGAATGCGCCGGAAGATGTTAAGACCGCGAAGATCGCTGAGATCAAGGCCAAACAGGGAATGGTGAACGGAACCGCCGAGCGTGCACTTAATGCATTTGCTCATGCGGTGGCGTTGGCGAGCAAGGATACAAAGAATGCCGCCTACACGAAGGCCATCACCGACACCGCGAAGCAGATCTACGGCATCCGCTTCGGCAAACCGGATGGATTCGATACCTATATCGCGACCGCCAACGGCGTAGCGGTGCCGAACCCGGCGACGGCGATCGAACCGGTGATCGACCCTGACACGAGTGCGGAAACACCTGCCGCTGCCCCGACAGGCACGAAGCCGGCGGCTTCTACTCCGGCGCAAAAGCCTGGAACGGCAGCAAAGGCAGCCACCGAGGCGGCCAAGTCGAAAGGCACTCGCCAGTAGATTGAGACCTTGATCCTCGTAAGTTGAAGCCGGGCGTTCCATTAAAAGAGCGTCCGGTCTTCTTTTTTGCTAAACTTTTTCTCTATGTCGGCGAATCTCAGCGACCTCGAAAAGGTCATCGGGCACACTTTTCGCGACATCAAGTTTCTTGAGCGGGCGATCACACACCGTTCTTGGGTCTTTGAGAACCTTCCGGATGCCGATGAGAGTACGGCGAGAGCTGCGGCGAACGAAGTGCTCGAGTTCCTGGGCGATTCGGTGGTCGGGCTTGCGGTCGCCGAAGATCTCGTCGCTCTTCATCCGACGCTCGATGAGGGCGATCTTACGCTGATGAAGCATCACCTCGTCTCGACAGCAACTCTCGCAAAAGCCGGTGACGCGATCGAGATCGGAAAGTTCCTTCGAGTCGGCCGCGGCGAAGAGAAGACAGGCGGCCGACAAAAGCGTGCGCTGCTCGCAAACACTGTCGAGGCCGTCATCGGGGCCGTATTTCTTGACAGCGGATTCATTGCCGCCCGAGGTGTTGTCAAACGCCTGATCGGCGACGAGATCAGGGCCGCGACACCCGAACGCTCTTTGGATTACAAATCGCTGCTGCAGGAAAGGCTCCAGGCCGCGAAACTAAGTGCACCGGCCTACAGCGTTGTGCGTTCGGACGGGCCGCCGCACGACCGAAGATTTTTTGTCGAAGCGGTCTGGGAAGGCGGAAGATCGAGCGGCGAGGGCCAGTCTATAAAGGCCGCCGAAATGATGGCTGCGCGTGCCGCCATCGACCGGCTTGCCGCAGGCCAAAAGGGATAGTTTCAGATTTTATCGCGCTTTTATGAGTGAAGAGAAAGAAGTTTCTGCCGCTAAGGCAGCCGACACAGAAGAGAAAGAGAAAAAGCCTTCCGGCCCGCCGAAATCGACCTTCCGAGAGTATTTCGAATCGCTTGTCATCACCTTGATAATGGCGCTGTTCGGTATGACGTTCATCGTTCAGGCCGTTACGGTCCCGACGGGCTCGATGCAGAACACGATCCTCGTCGGCGATTATCTTCTCGTAAATAAATTCATTTTCACGCCGGGCGGCCATGACCTTCCGTTCCTGCCGCAGCGGGAGATCCAGCGTGGAGACATCATCGTGTTCAAATATCCGGGGAACCGGGTCAATCCTCGGCGCGACAGCAGCCGAAATCCTCCGCTTGAGGCCTACAAACTCAATTACGTCAAGCGCGTTATCGGGCTGCCGGGCGAAACGGTCGAATTTCGCGACAATCGCGTTTATATCAATGGCGAACTTTTGCCCGAACATCGGATCATCGGCGATGCACCGAGCCGCGAGGCCGCTCTCGACACGCACGAATTCGAAGAGCGGAAACCCGAAGATAAATGGGATGTCTATTACAGCCAGGACACTATGAGCCTTGTCAACGCAGGCGAACATTTGCCGACTTCGCAGTATGAGTTTGCGACAAAGGGCAAGACGATGGTCGTTCCGCCGAACAGCTTTTTCTGCATGGGCGATAGCCGCGACGATAGCGAAGACAGCCGTTTCTGGGGCTTTGTGCCGCGGGAATTGATCATCGGGCGGGCAATGTTCGTCTATTGGTCGTGCGACCGCGAGGCATCCAACGGCAGTATGCTTGGCTGCATCACGAGCCCGCGTCTTAGCCGGATCGGCAAGCTGATCCGATAGTTCTTCAATGGATATAAAGTTCAGCAGCTCTGTTCAGGAGGCCCTCGACAAACGCGAGCCGCTCGTCGCCCTCGAATCGACCGTCATCTCGCACGGCCTTCCGTTCCCGCAGAATCTTGAAACCGCGTCGGCCGTTGAAGAGATCGTGAATTCTGTCGGCGCGACCCCGGCGACGATCGCCGTGCTCGACGGCACGGTCTGCTGCGGAGTCTCGCGAGACGAATTGTACCGTCTGGCGACCGAGGACGGCATCAGAAAGATCTCTCGCCGTGACATTGCCGTCGCCGCTGCAAAACGCGTGACCGCGGCCACGACGGTCGCAACGACGACGCTGATCGCACACGCGGCCGGCATCGAGGTCTTTGCGACGGGCGGTATAGGCGGCGTCCATCGAGGATATGCAGCGGATGTTTCTGCCGACCTGCCTGAACTCGCCAACACACCGATCACGGTCGTCTGCTCCGGGCCGAAGATAATCCTCGATGTCGCCGCAACGCGCGAATGGCTCGAAACATACGGCATCACAGTTCTTGGCTGGAAATGCGACGAGATGCCGGGATTTTACTCGCGTACGAGCGGCCTGCCGGTTGATGAACGTGTTGACTCTGCCGAAGAGGCGGCGGCGATAATTAGCACTCGCGACAAGCTCGGGCTTAGTGGTGCGGTGCTTGTTACGGCTCCGGTTCCCGCAGAATTCGAGATCGAGCTTGCCGAGGTCGAAAGCCTCATCGAAGAAGCTTTGCATGCGGCCGAACGACAGAATGTGAAAGGAAAGGAGACTACGCCGTTCCTGCTTTCCGCATTGGTCGAAAAAAGCGGCGGGCGAACTCTCGCCGCGAACATCGCTCTCCTAAAGAACAATGCACACGTCGCGGCCGAGATCGCCGTTGCGTTAAGGCAGAGTTAGTTGACGCTAACGGTTCCCATCTTTGCGGCGAGCGCATCCAACCTCTTTTTGGCTTCGGCCGCTTCGCTCGACTTAGGAAAGCTCTGCACGATCTCCGACCAGGCCGCACCGTCGTAATGGTATGCCCGAGCCTTTGGCTCAAATAGGAAGATGATCCCTTCCTTTCGGTATCGATCGAGCATATTGAAATTCAAAAAATAGCTGTGCAGCGGAGCCCCCGACGCGTTCATTTCATCCCGCTTCAGGCGTGAATTCGCATCTTTTGTGAGCTTCAAGGCCGCTTCCTCGATCNNCTTCCTCGATCAGATCGCCGTAGAGAAGGAGTATTCCGGGGCGAAGGTCGGACTTCGGGTAGAGGGCGAGAAACTCTTTCGTGACCTCGACCTTGTCAAATCCGTCGGAGGCAACGACAAGTTTTGCAAGCCTCGTTTCGTCGTCCTTGCGGAACGTCCCAAAAACTGCGTCGGCCTGCACCCAGCCATAATATTTCGGCGGGACGGTAACCTTGTAAAAGGTCACTCCGTCGGCCTCTTTTACGTCCTGTATGCGAACGGCTCGGCCGCGCTGTATGCGATGAACCGATTCGGAGAACAGGCTCGGATCCTTTCGGAGGACGGAGAGCCTTTCATCGATGACGACCGCGGTCTTTCCGATCTCAGGAGCACGTGCCTTCGGCGCAGTCGCACGCCGTTTTTGTGCGTAGTTTGGAAGAAAAAGGAGCAGAAGGAGAAGCGTGAGAGTGAATGTTTGCCTCATTATTTGATCTTGAGTTTTTGTTTAGCGGCAAGGACCTTTGCCGCCGTTCCCGCATGATGAAAATGACAGATCGCGATGGCAAGTGCGTCTGCGGCGTCGTGCGGCTTCGGTGTTTCTTTGAGTTTAAGAAGCACTCGAACCATCTCGCCGACCTGAGCCTTTTCCGCATTGCCGTAACCCGCGACCGTCGATTTGACGAGCCTCGGTGCGTATTCGGCGACCTCAAGTCCGTATTGCTCCGCAAGGAGCAGCGTCGTCCCGCGAACCTGGCCGAGCTTGATCGCGACACCGACATTCACGGCGTAGAACGTATCTTCGACGGCCAGGACATCAGGCGAAAAACGCCCGACGATGTCCGCGACACCGTTGTAGATGTTCAAAAGCCGACGCGAAAATGCTTCTTTGCGATCTGAACGGACGGTCCCGAATTCCACCAAAGAATAGCGGGAGCCGGCGCCATCGATGACGCCCCAGCCGAGCGTTTCACTGCCGGGATCGATTCCTAGAACACGCATTTGAGGCAGACGATATCGGAAGTGAGTTTAGCAGAAAAGTTACAAAGTTACGAAGTTACGGATAGTTGCGAAGTTACGAAGTTGCGGAGTTGCAGAGTTACGGAGTTGNNGCCCTACCGCACTGCGACGCGGCAAGCCGCCCTGAAGCCAACTTCGCAACTTCGCAACTCTGCCCCTTCGTAATATCATCAATAGAGAGAGATGCAGAATCCCCAAGGTGATATAAGAGCGAGTGATCAGGCCGTTACAAGGCCTATTTCGAGCATCGGCGTCCTTATGGCCGGTGCGATCGACTATGCCGGGCTGTTCCCGCCTTCCGCTGTTTCGATGCAGGACGCGGTCGAGAACTACGCCGCATACAAACGCGGTGAATACTCGTGGATGCTCGGGCGATTCGTTGTTACGGCAGGCCGCCTGAATGAGTTCGCCGCCGAGGCCGCAAAGGTCTTTAAGGCCGGTGAAGAACCGTGGCGCGTCGCGGTCGTTGCGGGCGAAGACATCGAGCTTTCGACGTACTCCGTGGTCGAGTTCAATTCGGTCGAACACGGGCGTTTTGTCGCCGATGTGATGGAGATAAAGACCGCTTCGACCGAGGACATAGAGAACGCCTGCCGCATCGTGCCGAAGTCGGTAACGGCGTATTACGAGATACCGCTCGACCAACGCCTTCCGGAGCTCGTCGCAACGCTTGCGCTGCGAGGCCAGCGTGCGAAGATCCGCACGGGCGGCATCACGCCTGAGGCGTTCCCGAAAGCTCGCGACATCGTGCGGTTCGTGCGTGCATGCACGGCGGCGAATCTGCCGTTCAAGGCGACCGCCGGACTGCATCATCCTCTGCGTTGTCAGCGGCCGCTCACTTACGAACCGAATGCCGTGAAAGGCAAGATGCACGGCTTTCTGAATCTGTTCCTGATGGCCGCGTTCGTACGTGACGGGCGGCATAACGATATGCTCGAAGAGCTGATGATGACCGAGGACGCGGGTGACTTCCGCTTCGACCAAACGGGCGTTCGCTGGCGGAATGATAACGTCCTGACGCTGTTCCAGCTCGAACAAGCGAGATACAACGGCATCCAGTCCTTCGGCTCGTGCTCGTTCATCGAACCGATCGCCGACCTGAGAGCGCTGGGCATCCTCTAACGGCAGAAACCCGACCCGTTGGGAGGGTGCAAGAAAGAAAAAGATGACCGACTTCGACTGGGACGACTACGGTGGCCCGCTAGCCTACCTGATCACTTTTCGCACTTACGGCACGTGGCTGCATGGCGACGATCGCTATTCAGTGGACAGGCATGGCAAGAACATTTACGGAACGTCTAGAGTCCTCCCGAGTAGAAACTTGAACGCAGCGATGCGGAAGAATCAAGCATCGGCCAGCTTTCTTCTTGACGGCCCATGTCGTGGCCTTGTCGAGAGGGCGATCCGCGAAGTTTGCAGTCTCCGTGATTACCCTCTGCATGCGATCAATATCCGCACGAATCACGCACATTCGGTCGTAGCTTCAGCACGTAAGCCTGAGATAGTTTTGAACGCGTTCAAATCGAATGCGACAAAAGAGTTGCGAAGAGCAGGCCTCGTTTCAGTTGAACAGCAGGTATGGGCCCGCGGCGGCAGCACGCGATACCTGTGGAAGCCAAACCGCGTCGAGAGTGCGATCGAATACGTGCTTAACGGGCAAGGGGATGACCTGCCAAATTTTTAGAAGGTAGAGTGCAAAAGGCAGAAACCCGACCCGTTGGGAGGGTGCAAAAAAAGGATGCGGAAAAAACAGTACGCGAAATAACGCCGCGCACCCTCCCAACAGGTCGGGTCTCTGCCTGAGGAATATATGACTTACGAAATCAACGACACTCACGACCCGAACTTAAAAAGCTGGGTTGAATCTGCAAACGATCCGAGCTCGGATTTTCCGATACAGAATCTGCCGTTCTGTATGTTCTGGCGTGAAGACGACGAGGATCAGCCGCACTTGGCGGTCGCGATCGGCGACAAGCTCTTCGATCTTTACGAAGCTATCGGTGCAGGTGTTTTTGGCGAGCGGTTCGAAGATATCGATCTTGAGGACGGCCTTTTGGATCCGACGTTCATAGCGAACTTCCTTGGTTCGGATGCATTGTCCGAGCTTCGTATTGCGGCGATGGACGTCCTCTCTGATTCAGCCGATGCAAGAGTTCAAAAAGCGGCCGCGGAACATCTCGTCCCTGCGAGCGGGGCTGATTTCGAGCTTCCGTTCACCATCGGCGATTACACCGACTTCTACTGCTCGATCTATCACGCAACCAATGTAGGGTCGATGTTCCGGCCGGACAATCCGCTGATGCCGAACTACAAATACATCCCGGTCGGATATCACGGGCGCGCATCAAGCATCGTTTTGAGCGGCGAGGACATCAAACGTCCTCACGGGCAAAGTCGGAGTGGCGCCGAGGGGCCGCCGGCCTTCGGGCCTTCGAAGAATCTCGATTACGAGATGGAGCTCGGCTTTTTCGTTGGAAACGGGAATGATCTCGGGACGCCGATAGACATCAACGACGCAGAAAAGCATATTTTCGGTGTCTGTCTCGTGAACGATTGGTCGGCGCGCGACATTCAAGGCTGGGAATATCAGCCCCTGGGACCGTTCCTTGCAAAGAATTTCGCGACCACTATTTCGCCGTATGTTGTGACGATGGAGGCGCTTGCACCCTTTAGGACGCCGGCGTTCGAACGCGATGCGGACGACCCGCAGCCGCTTGAATACCTAAGCAGCGAGCAGAATCGCGAGTTCGGCGGCCTGGATATCAACCTCGAGGTCTATATCCAGACCGAGAAGATGCGTGCCGAAAAGATCGAACCGTTTCGTCTTAGCCGCTCGAATACGAAGGATCTCTATTGGACGATCGGGCAAATGCTCACGCACCACGCGTCGAACGGCTGCAACCTTCAGACGGGCGACCTTTTGGCGACGGGAACGGTCAGCGGCAAGGAAAAGGACGAACGGGGCTGTTTGCTCGAATTGACGTGGCGTGGCAAAGAGCCGATCGACCTGCCCTCGGGCGAACAAAGACGTTTCTTGGAAGATGGGGACGAGATAATCATGAAAGGCTACTGCGAGCGGGAAGGTTTTCGACGCATCGGCCTTGGCGAATGCCGCGGCCGAATCGTTTCTGATAGTTAGTATTCGTGGCCACTCTTGAGGAAGTTACACAAAAATAGGATGAAGAGAATTATGTTCAAGAAAATATTCGCGATCGGCTTGGTCGCAGCACTCTGGGTCGCGGTGTACGCGGCGGCACCGATGTCGGTCGATTCGGCGCACTCGAACGTGAGTTTTAGCCTGCCGATCCTCGGCGGTATGTCAAAAGTTACGGGCAAATTCGGCCAGTTCACGGCTGACATAAACTTTGACGAGAAGGACATCACGAAGTCCTCGGTCGTCGCAAAGATCAAGACCGACAGCATCAGCACCGGCATCGGCGCACGCGACAATCATCTGAAGACTGCTGACTTTTTCGACGCCGAGAAATATCCGGAGATCACGTTCACGAGCAAAAAGGTCGAGAAAAAGGGCGGAAAGTATATCCTGACCGGCGATTTCTCGATGCACGGCGTGACCAAGGAGATCTCGTTCCCTTTCACGATCCACGGCAATTGTGCGGATAAAAAGGCCGCCAAGGTCGAGCCGCCGTGCGGTTTTAAGGCGACGCTGCAGTTGAATCGCAAAGATTACGGCATCGCATACGAGCGAAAGGACAATGCGGATTTCATGGGCGACGTGGTAAATGTCGATCTCGATATCCTCACGCGAACGCCGCCTCCTCCAAGGCCGGCCCAATAGAAACGCGACGTGGAATTCGACGCATTCATCCTGATCGGCGGGCGGTCTTCCCGATTTGGTTCGGATAAGGCCCTCGCCGATCTCGGTTCTGTCACGCTGGCCGAAAATGCGGCTCGTTTGCTAGGCGAAATCCCGGGATGCGGGGATGTGACGTTTGTGGCGGCAAATGAAACACAGTTTGCGGGGGCAGAAATGCCCTTTAACGTCATCGCAGACAAAAATCCGGGGTTGGGGGCGTGGAGCGGGTTTCAAACGGCTCTAGCGGCCTCTAAACGCGAAATGACGTTCATCTTGGCCTGCGACCTGCCGCTCGTGAGCGGCGATCTGCTCGAAAGGCTTGTAAATGCGGCCTCTGATGCGAATTCGGTCGCCGCCGTTCCGCTCCAACCCGATGGCCGTCTTCAGCCGCTCTGCGGTATCTATCGTACAATTCCCGTGTTAAAAGCCGTCGAAGAGACCATTGGCACGGCAGAACACCTGCCTTCGCTGATCTCTTTTGTCCGCGAGATTGGTTCAACGATCGTAGGACCTTCGGGAAACACCTCGTCTTACGAGTTCCTGAATGTGAACACTCGCGAGGACCTCGAAAAAGCTAAGCTTCTCCGCTCGTAATTCGACCCCGGCAAGTTGTAAAATAGAGCTAACGGTGATCGAGGACGTTTTCGACAAATTTCACGAGGAGTGCGGTGTCTTTGGCCTTTTTGGCCACGAAGAGGCGGCGACGCTGACGCAGCTTGGGCTTTTCGCGCTCCAGCATNNCAGCATCGCGGGCAGGAAGCTTGCGGCATCGTCTCGACCGACGGTGAAGATTTCTTTGAACATAGGGCAAATGGCCTTGTCGCCGACGTCCTGAACGCTCAGGCGCTTGCGAAACTTCACGGGACGGCTGCCATCGGCCATACCCGCTATTCCACCGCGGGCAAGAACACGATCAAGGAAGTCCAGCCGTTTTCGGTCACGTGCCAGCACGGCAGGATCGCCGTTTGCCACAACGGGAATCTGCCCTTTGCCGACGCACGCCGCCGCGAACTCGAACGCGACGGTGCGATATTCTCCTCTACGTCTGACACCGAAACGATCCTGCACGGCATCGCACGCGTCCATGGCGGGTCGGCGCTCGATGCGATCCGCGAGGTCGTGCGGGCGACGGAAGGCGCGTTCTCGCTGCTCTTTTTGACGCCGACGGCGATGATCGCTGTCCGCGATCCGCGTGGATTTCGCCCGCTCGTTCTCGGTAAGTACAAGGACGCGTGGTGCGTCGCCTCGGAGACCTGCGCATTTGACCTGATCGACGCTGAATACCTACGCGAGATCGCACCCGGCGAGATGCTCGTCGTAACAAAGGACGGCGTTGAATCGAGCTTCCCTTTCGAAGAGAAGAAGCACGCCGTATGTACGTTCGAGCACGTGTATTTTTCGCGGCCGGATTCGATCATCTTCGGGAAATCGGTCAACGAATCGCGCCACAAGATGGGCAAGCAGCTCGCCGTTGAGCACCCGGTCGAGGCCGACATCGTCGTGCCGGTGCCGGATTCAGGAGTTGCGGCCGCGATCGGATATTCCGCACAGTCTGGCATTAATTACCGCCAGGCGATCATCCGAAATCACTACGTCGGCCGTACGTTCATCGAACCGTCGCAGTCGATACGCTCATTCGGCGTAAGGCTGAAGCTCAATCCGATCAAAGACCTCATCCAAGGACGCCGCGTCGTTCTGGTCGATGATTCGATCGTTCGCGGCACTACGTCGAAGAAGATCGTACAGATGGTCCGGGACGCGGGAGCAAGCGAGGTGCATATGCGCATTTCGTGCCCGCCGACGGCCCACTCCTGCTATTACGGCGTCGATACGCCGCACCGCAAAGACCTCATCGCCTCGCGGTTTAGCTCCCCTACTTACGAAGGAGGGGTGCCGCTTCAGCGGCGGGGTGGTTCTCCCGGCGAACCCAAACCCGACATCCAAGCTATCTGCGACTTCATCGGCGCGGACAGCTTAGGCTATCTCTCGCTCGATGGCATGCTCAAGGCCGTCGGCATCGACGAGACCGAAAGCTGCACCGCCTGTTGGACAGGCAAATACCCGACCCTCATCGCCGAAAGCAAAGCAGCTTGAACTCGTTGTTTATGCGGAATGAAGAGAAATACTGGTTTCCCGCAAAGCTTTACGGTTGGGGCTGGGGGTTGCCGGCAGCTTGGCAAGGCCGGGTTGTGTTTCTCGTCTTTATCGCAGGCTTTATATTCCTGGCACTCGTTTTTCCTCCTGTAACTCACACCGTAGTTTTTGTCGGCGGGACGCTTTTTCTTGTGCTCGGACTCATCGTCGTCTGTCTCATAAAAGGCGAACCACCGAAATGGCATTGGGGCAGAAAGGACAGGTGATGGAGAATGAAGAAAAAATGGATCGAGGTGAACGACGACATGCAGACGGGCTATACATATCTGCTTAGCGAGCCTGTTGGACGCAATTTTCATCCCGATTTTACCCCAGAATTAACTCCAAAACAGATGCTCGAGCTGGGCGTGTTTGGTGGAAAGTATTTGACTGACTGCCGCGACGAGTTTCCCGCAGATTGGTTCATCAGCGCAAAACTCTCGCCTGGGAAGCACGATCCGAAACTTAACTTCTTTAAGGTAAAGGCGTCCCAACCTCTATCTGTCTGGCGCCGCAAGGGCTGGATCCACGATGAAGACCCGCGAGGGTGGTTTCAATGGTACTGCAGATATTATTTTGGCCGGCGCTCTGTCGATGACGAACGTCAGATCAAGCGTTGGCGCGCTATGCGGCGCCACATAGCTCAGATCAAGACGAACTGCCCGCCTCGAACACTTGATTGCCGTCCGCGTCAGCGCCAGGCTCTTCTTCACTGGGCGTACGATTCCAGAAAGATCTAGCTTGTTAGTCCGAGCGCCTTGACCTTTGAACGAGCGTGTCTTACCCTTCTAAAGAGGTAAGACAATGGAAACAACGCTTACATCGAAAGGACAGGTCGTGATCCCTGTTGCGGTAAGAAACAGGCTTGGCATTGCGGCGGGCACGAGTCTGCACGTCGAGGTGAATGACGCGAGCGGCGAGATCATCCTGAAGCCAATCACACGCAAGCTCATTCACCAAATGAGCGGGCGATTCAAGGGCAAGGGCCTGCTTGAAGAGCTCGCGGCGGAGAGAAACAAGGAAAAAATGCGCGATGAAAGACGATAAGCCGATCGTTCTGGACTCATGGGCGGTCTTGGCTTATTTCAACGGTGAGGCGCCCGCTGCCGACATCGCCAACCTCATCTCTGACGCAAAGGAGAATGGAATTCCGCTGTTGATGTCAGTCGTCAACGTCGGGGAAGTTTGGTACATAATCGCCCGCCGGATATCTCCCTCCGACGCTGACGAAGCCTTGGATCTCCTCGATGAGTTCGGGATCAGGTTCATCGAAGTCGACATAGACCTTGCAAGAGTTGCCGCTAGTTTCAAGGTAAGCGGCAATATCTCATACGCAGACTGCTATGCAGCGGCACTTGCCGAGAAACGCAATGCCATTCTTATAACCGGCGATCAGGAATTTACGCAGTTTGAGGAACGGATCAAGATCCATTTTATGGGCTGACTACCGTTCGCCCACGCGCGTGGGTCCAACTAGTTCACGCGGAATGTCGTCGTGACATCGGACGAGCGCATATCGATCGGCGATCTTGTTTCGTCTATGATAACGATGCCGATCCCGGTTAGGACTTCAAGGGTGATCTGATAATCGATTCGTTCCCGTGCCTGGCCTTCAAAGGCATCCCGAAAAGGGACAAAGCCGACCATCTCGATAGTGATCCTGTTGAGACCTATTAGCCGCGAATCCAGAAATTGAAATCGGCCGAATTCGTCGGTCGTTTTGACGATCTTTTTGCCGGTCGAAGTCTTTATCGTCACTTTCGCGTTCGGGATGACGGCTCCAGTTTGATCGATCACGCGGCCTTCGACGAGCGGAACCATCAGCGTAGTGACGCCGCGTTGGCCGCTCCCGATGTCGGATGGGAACGTCGTCTGCGAATATGAGATCGAAAAGAGGCCGAGGATAGAGGCGAAGGCGGCGGTTGCGAATGTTGCGACGCGGCGGCGATATGCGGCGAGGCCGCGGGGGCAGTCGCTCGTGATGACGGTGCCGTCGGTTCGCTTGAAGAGGCGAATGCAGAGACGCTTTCCTTCGTGTGATGCGATGAGGTCGCGAGTTTCCTTTTGCGTAAGGGCCGAAGTGTTGTAAACACTTAGGCCGCAATCGGCACAATGCCGTGCGCGTTCGTCGCCCGTCATCTCATCCCAACTCGCGGAGCAGGGCTTTGCGACCGAGATGCGGTCGAGGTCAAGTTCGGGTTTCCGTTCTTGCAGCTTCATTTCTCACATTGATGCACCGGAAGGCCAAATTCGTTGCTTCGTGCGCATGCCAACCGCCAAGTACTCCGGCAACGGAGGCCTTCCAATTCTCATCTAAATCTCGTAAACTGTTTGTCCGCGAAGGCGGGCTATGCGGACGAGGGCGTCCGCGTTCCTTTTGGGGGGCGACAGGCTTCGACAGGGGCTTGTATAGATCTTTGAGTGCACGTCGGGCTTTTTGTAGGTGAGCTCGTTAACAAAACTTGCAAAACACAAATGCTAATCAAGAATTAGCTCTTGCTGCCTAATTAAATTTAGCTACAGCGATGTCTTACCGGAAGTTCGCCTGATGCGACCGGATAAGGCATAACTCAGTTCGGGCTCGCGTCGTGCCACCACCTGCGGTACGAAGTTAAAGTTAGTCAGGTTAGCCTTTGACGAGGTCTTGTCCGCTCATCTGCTCGTCTTTGGCGAAATTCAAGTGAACGGACTAAACGTGTAGATCGCACTGGTCGCAACCTTTGGATGCGGGTTCGATTCCCGCCGCCTCCACCATATCGATTTTGGATTTGGGATTTCGGATTTAGGATTAAAGCTTGCGGACTAAAAGCCGGCAAGTAGAGATGATCGCGAAAGCGGCAATATTCAAACCTCTCCAGAAGAAAACCGCCTGCAGGTTCATCGCTTGCTACGCGGAATTTTTGCGTCCGTCAGGATGACGAAATCGCCGGTCTTTTCGTATTTTATTTTGTCGAAATGCTGAAAGTCGTCCTCGTAACGCATTGTTACGACGATGACCTTTGCCTTCGGGCGATAACGCAGCAGATGTTCGACGGTGCCGAGGCGGTTCTCGCTGTGAAACGCTCCGTTAAGCTGGACGATCAGGGCGTTCTTGTTCCGCTTTAGGTATTTCGCCATCGAATCGGCCATCGTTGCGTCCCACAAAGATTGCGACGCAAGGATGTTGTCGATGCCCATCGCGGCCTCACCGCTTCCACCCATCAAGGCCTTGAATTTCTTCGTGTAGGCTTCCGAAGCTTGGCTGTAAGGCAGCGGGGCAAGCCACGCTTTCGCATCTTTTGAAAGCTGATCGACCGAACTGCGGCCGTTTCGCGAGACCATGTTGACGTAGCGTCGAGGCGCGTTCGCTGCGATAACGTCGAGCTTATTTGCCTTGGCGAATTCAACGAGCGGGCGATAGTCGGTCTTATAGTTGCCCCACGGGCGGCTGTCGTCGAGGAATTTCTTTTCAGTGATCAGGCCCTGCAGATATTCGTTCACGACGATCTGCTCGTCGCGCTCGAACATCTCGAGCGACAATGTGACCTTTCTCTCCTTTCCGTATCGCTCGAACGTTTTGCGAAAGATCTCGTTCTCGAGGAAATGCCCGACCGCGTCGTCGTGCTGTTCGCCGAGAAAGACGACGTCAACCTGGCCGGCCGCCTCAATTATCTTTTCCAGGCTGGAAGGTTCGCCATTCGAATCGAACACGCGATAGTTGGCGTCGCTGATATTCGCCTGCGAGAAAGCGATCGTCGTGAAAAAAAGTGCTGAAATAAGAGCGAGAATTGGTTTCATAATAAAGACCGATATATCGTTAAAGAGCATCGCCGCGTTCATTGATCGTCCAAGGATCGTTGCGGAGGTTCTGCGTCCTTTTGTCTGCGTTCCTGAAGGTGTCGCGTCGTTTCATCCGTTACGCTGAACGGTGTCGCGGGAAAGCGCGCGGTTTTTGCCGGACCCAGATAATCCGGGTCTTTAGCGGTAAGTTCGCCTTTATTGAGCGTCGGGCTTTGGGTGTCGGGCTGATCTGCCGATCGTCCCGAGCCGCCAAAGAGTTTAGAAACGTAAATGCCGTTGATGATCAGAGCCGCGCCAACGAGGATCGGGATAATGCCGACCACCCAGAGACGGCCGATGATCTCAGATTCCGCCGGCGGAATATTTCCGCTGAGGATCAAGCCCTGCATAAAGACATACAGAAAGACCATCAGGCCGATTCCGATGCTGCCGGTGATCATTCCCGCTTTGATCTCCGTTCGGCGTTTTGAGTCCGGCGTTATACCCTTGAGGCGGTCGAGTTCTGCTTTGCGTTTGACGGCCTGTTCGCTCGACATCAGCATATCGGCGACCCAGGTGTTCTTCCATTCAAATCCTTCAGGGCGATCGGGCGTTGCAAGAGCCTGTTTGACGGCCGCAAGGTGCGCGCCGCAAGCCTTACAAAATTTCAGGGTGTCATCCTGAGTAGAACCGCATTTCGGACAGAACATAAAGGTATTATTGCGCTTCCAAGGAGAAAAATACGAAGATTCTCGAAAATTTGTTCGCTTTGCAGACCTCCTCCCGCAATTCCTTCGTCCCCGGAGCCCACTGACGCAGCGAGAGACGGGCAAAATACCGATTGACACGTGTGATATACTCATAATGCTGGTGTAAACATACGTTGTACACCCTGATCTTTGACAAAAGTGACAGAAATTGTAACTACCACCTCGAAAAACGCCGATTTTTGTCCCACTTTGTCCCGCTTGTCCCAATTCACGGCGGGACGGGACAAACATCGGGAAATTGTGAATTGTTCATTGCGAATTGAGAATGGAAGCCGAGCGTCTTCGGTTTTCAATCGTTGAGTGGATGATAACGAGTGCCCTTACTGCGTGCGGGCTTGCGGCAACGCCCCGTCCGCTCACGCAGACGGTACTGACACGGGCGGTTCGGGCGGCGTACGGCTTCGTGAACCTTGCGACTATACGCTATATTCTTTCTTTGCTCTTTAGGATGAACGAATTACCGATCGGCATTTTTGATTCCGGAGTTGGCGGCCTGACGGTCTATCGTGCGCTTCACGACCGCTTGCCGAACGAGCGTTTCGTCTATTTGGGCGACACGGCACGTGTTCCTTACGGCACGAAATCGCTCGCGACGGTCGAACGTTACGCGCTCGAGAATTCGTCGTTTCTGGCGTCGTTGGGCATAAAGCTGCTCGTTGTCGCGTGCAATACAGCGTCAGCCCTAGCCTTGCCCGCGATTCGCGAAAAGGTCGGGATCGAGGTCGTCGGAGTGATCGGACCGGGCGGCCGCAAGGCGGTCGAGATCGTGCGTGAATTCGGCCCCGATGCCCGCATCGGCGTCATCGCGACGGAAGCGACGGTCGCAAGCAACGCGTATATCGACGCGATCCGAAGAGCCTCCGTCGAGCCGAAAGTGCTCCAGGCGGCGTGTCCGCTCTTCGTGCCGCTGGCGGAAGAGAATTGGATCGATCAGCCCGAGACGGCGAGCATTGCCGAGAAATACCTTGCTGAAGTGAAAGCATTCGGGCCGCAGGCGTTGGTGCTCGGATGTACGCATTATCCTATACTTCGCGACGTGATTCAGCGGACCGTTGGCTCGGATGTTAAACTAATTGATTCGGGTGAGGCGACGGCGGACGAGGTCGCGATCATTCTTGCAAAGAACGGTCTTGAGAATGCTGCCGCTCCGGGCAGAACTCGCGAATTGTGCGATGACCTGGATCATTTTTATGTAACGGACGCCGCTGAAAGATTCGGGCGCGTTGCGGAGAGATTTTTGGGCGCAAGGCCGCAAAGGCTCGAAGCGATCGAGGTTTACGGCGTGGATGAATTAGGGTAGAAACACGACCGCGGTAGGGAGTGTGCGGCTGATTTCGGATCGCTGACTTTTTGATAGAGAAAATGGACACCCGCGCTGCCGCTCGGGTTTCCGCCTAGAGATCTATGAGTTTTGTACGACAAGATGACCGCAAGGTGGATGAACTGCGTTCGGTTCGGATCACACCTAATATCTCGCCCTATGCGGAAGGCTCGGCGCTGATCGAGGTCGGCCGTACAAAGGTGATCTGCACCGCATCGGTCGAAGATCGCGTGCCGCCTTTTTTGCGCAACAAGGGCACGGGCTGGGTTACGGCCGAATACGCGATGCTGCCGCGTGCGACGAACACGCGAACGCAGCGTGAGACGATGCGTCCGACCGGCCGCACGCAGGAGATCCAGCGTCTGATCGGCAGGAGCCTGCGCGCCGTCGTCGATATGAAACTGCTCGGCGAGCGGCAGATATTTCTCGATTGCGACGTGATACAGGCGGACGGCGGCACACGCTGCGCTTCGATCACCGGGGCGTATGTCGCACTTGCTCTTGCGTGTAGGCGTCTTGTGCAGACGGGCGTCGTTCGTGCGAACCCGATCTTGAGCGAGGTCGCGGCCGTAAGCGTCGGTATTTGTGAAGAAACGACGATACTCGACCTTGCGTATGTTGAAGATTCGAGCGCAGAGGTCGATATGAACATCGTCTGCACCGGCGAAGGGAAATTCATCGAGATCCAAGGCACGGCCGAACGCGAACCGTTCACACGTGACCAAATGAACGCGATGCTCGCCCTCGCAGAAAAAGGTATCGGAGAACTTTTTCTCCAACAGCGAAAGGCTCTGGCTGGCTGAATGTCGAATGTGCCGAATTCAAAGCGAGAAATGGTAGAATCGAGGCGAATGGAGAACGAATTATGCTGACAGCTATTGAGACGACCGCAACCATCAGAGCGAATCGAGAGCTTCTTTTGGACGAGGATCTACCGAGATCATTGCATGACAAGGTGCGCGTTATTGTACTGCTCTCCGAAGACGACCTGAGCGAGGGAGACTGGCATCGGGCTGCAGATCAAAATGAGGCGTTTGAATTCTTGAACGACGAAGAGGATATTTACAGCCTTGAGGACGGATTGCCCTTAGCTAAATGAAATATCGGATCGTTCTCGTTCCATTCCCGTTCGACGACCTTTCGTCATCAAAAGTTCGTCCTGCAGTGTGCTTGACCGATGAGATCGAGCCTTATGGCCACGTCGTTCTTGCGTTCATAACCAGCAATGTTTCAGTACTGCCGACAGCGACCGACCTGGTGATCCGAGAAGGCGACGAGGACTTTGTTGCGACCGGGCTGAAAGTTGGATCCACGATTCGGCTGCATCGTCTGATGACAGTCGCATGCGGGATGATTCGCCGACAGCTGGGCAAGCTTTCGACAGAACAAGAGAGGGCGATCGAGGATCGGTTGAGAACTCTCTTTGGCCTTTAGTCTCTTATGCAAAACAATCAATTCGAAGGAAAGACCGCGATCGTTACCGGCGGCACGCGCGGAATTGGCCGCGAGATCGTACGCGAACTCGCAAAGGGCGGCGCGAATGTCGCATTCAATTATTCGAAGAGTGCGGCAGAGGCCGACGCACTAAAGTCCGAGCTCGAAGCGTCGGGCGTGAAAGTTTTTGCGGCGCAGTGCGACGTTGCGAATACCGAGGCCGCGGCGAATTTCGTCGGCGAGGTAAAGGACGCGTTCGGCACAGTGGACTATCTCGTCAACAATGCCGGGATTACGCGCGACCAGCTCATCCTTCGAATGAAGGAAGAAGATTGGGATGCTGTGATCGACACGAACCTTAAGGGTGCGTGGAATTTCTCGAAAGCCGTGCTGCGTTCGATGATGCGGAACGAGAACGGCGGTTCGATCCTGAACATCTCGTCGATATCGGGCGTCGTCGGAATGCTCGGGCAGTCGAACTATTCCGCTTCGAAGGCCGGGATGATCGGCCTTACAAAATCGCTCGCAAAAGAGATCGCAAGCAAGAAAGTGACCGTCAACGCGCTTGCTCTCGGCCTGATCGAGACAGATATGGCGAGCGAGATGAACGCGGACTATCGCGAGAAGATCCTCGCAATGATCCCGCTCGGGCGTCTCGGCCGTGTCGATGAGGCCGCACAGATCGCCTGCTTCCTGCTGTCGCCGGCCGCGACATATATCACAGGCCAAGTGATACAGGTTGACGGCGGCCTCGCGATGTAGTTTTATCCCGAATGTCACTTGATTACAGGGACGAGGAAGTTCGTCCGGAAGAACCACAGGATTTCGAACGGCCGCACCCGCGGGAGAACGCATTTCGTCCGGGGCCGCCGATCTATGCGATCGTTATCATTGCGCTCTATAGCTGCGTCTTTCTCGCGGAACTTGCACGCGGTGTCGAACCCGCGATTCTCGCTGCCGGCTTTGACAAACAGGCCTACCTGCAGAACGGCGAACATTGGCGGCTCTTGACGGGCACGGCCCTTCACGCCGGATTGCTTCATATCGGGCTGAACAGCCTCGCGTTCTACAGCTTTGCACGTCCTTTCGAAGCCCTCGCGAACCGGGCACATCTTGCGATCGTCTTTCTGCTTTCGGCGGTCGGCGGCAGTGCCTTGACGCTCGTGCTAAATCCCGTCGGCATATCGATCGGTG
>JRYD01002554.1_pt1 | contig 28484 bp, 27 predicted proteins | sample 235311 | NCBI WGS metagenome assembly JRYD01 (sample SAMN03074213, study PRJNA261472) | activated sludge metagenome | biome: Common Effluent Treatment Plant; feature: Wastewater; material: Activated sludge; isolation source: activated biomass in a lab-scale reactor treating industrial wastewater at... | reverse complement strand
TAGGTGAGCGTGCCGGAGCGGGAAACGACGCCGATTCGGCCTTCCTTGTGGATATGGCCGGGCATAATTCCAACCTTGCATTTGCCCGGCGAGATGATGCCGGGGCAGTTCGGGCCGATAAGACGTGTATCGCGATCTTTGAGGTATTCGTTGGCCTTGACCATATCGGCGACAGGAATGCCTTCCGTGATGCAGACAACGAGCGGAAGCTCGGCGTTCGCGGCTTCCATAATGGCGTCTGCGGCGAATGCAGGAGGTACATAGATCACGGAAACGTTCGCGCCGGTCTCGTTGACGGCGTCTGCAACGGTGTTGAAGACAGGCACGCCTTCGTGTGTGCTGCCGCCCTTGCCCGGCGTCACACCCGCCACGACACTCGTGCCGTATTCACGCATCTGCAGCATGTGGAACGTGCCTTCTTTGCCTGTAATTCCCTGAACGAGCAGGCGCGTGTTCTTATCGACTAGGATACTCAATTTTGAATAGCTCCTTGAAAACTAAGGTATTAAAAACAAACGTCGAGTATAGCACAGGCGAGCGGATACTGCCTGCGGCGAGAGAGTCCTATATTCGACGGAACTTTGCCGGCAGGCGTGTCGTTCTACAAAAAGCGATTGCCAAGAAACGAACTCCTTCGAAGAATTCCGGGACCAGCGTAGCTATGCGAGAGGTTTACTCATTTTACACAGACGCTTTTGTGATCGCGTTGAAATCCATCCTCGAGCACAAGCTCCGGGCATTCTTGACGCTGATCGGCATCATCATCGGTGTGGCCGCCGTGGTCGTCGTGGGAGCAAGCATTTCGGGGCTGAAGACCTACGTGATGGACCGCGTGTCAAAGGCCCTTGGCTCCGAGCATTTTATGATCACCCGGATGGCATCAACGGGGCGAATGTCGGATGAGGAGTACGAACGAAAGAACCGCCGCAATAAGAAGGTTACTTGGGGCGAATACCAATATGTTCGCAAGAATTGCGTTTCGTGCTCTTATGTCGCCGCCCAGGTCGGCGGAAGGGTGGATCTCGATCTGAACGGCGTCGAGATGCCGTCTGTCGGCGTCCGCGGCGTGACGCCGGAGATGGCCGAGATCGAGAATAAGGAGTTCGAAGAGGGTCGGTTCTTCACCGCTCAGGAGATCGAACGTTCGGCCCCTGTCACGGTTCTCGGTGCCGACGTCAGGGATAAATATTTCCCGGTGGGTTCGGCACTCGGCAAGGAGATATAGGTCCGCGGTGTTCCCGTGACCGTGATCGGCGTCGAGAAAGCCCGCGGTTCCTTTATGGGATCGCCGATGGACCGGCTCGTCTACTTGCCGATCTCGCTGCATATGCAGATCTTTGACCGAGGTGACGGTGTTCAGATCCACGCCAATGCTCTCACACGGGAAGAATTCCCCGAGGCGATGGACGAGGCGAGCGTTCTGCTGAGGAATTACAGAAAGCTCACCGGCAGCGAAGAAGACACGTTCAGCCTTGTGAACACCGACGAGTTCAATTCGCAGATGGATCAGTTCACAGGAGCGATCGCCGCTGTTGTCGTACCGATCACGATGATCATTCTTGTCGTCGGCGGAATCGTCGTGATGAACATTATGCTCGTTTCGGTAACGGAACGAACCTTTGAAGTGGGATTGAGAAAGGCTCTCGGAGCATCACGGAAGCAAATACTGCTTCAGTTCCTGATCGAATCCGCCCTGCTTTGTATCTGCGGCGGATTGGCCGGATTGATCTTAGCGGTCGGTGTTGTGCAGCTGATAACGATCCTCGCCGGAATGACGATGACGATCACACCGGGCTACATTGTGCTTTCGATCGTCGTATCAAGTTCGATCGGGATCGTTGCGGGGCTATATCCGGCCTGGAAGGCCTCGAAACTCGATCCGATCGTCGCGCTTACGCAGGCTTAACAGGAGATACCTATGCGGCTTACGACATCTTTACCACGTGAAGTTCTGCTAATGGCGATGGATTCCGTCCTGTCGCACAAGTTCCGGTCCGCGCTCACGGTGCTCGGCATCGTGGTCGGGATCATCACGGCGATCGTGGTCGCGTCCCTTTTGACCGGAATGCGGAATTCGATCGTCTCGATCGTCGAAGAATACGGCAGTAACAATATCGAGATCTATCACCTGTCGTCAGGTTTCGACGAGCCGAGCCGCGACGAACGGAATCGCAAACCGCTGACAGATGCGGATGCCGAAGCGATCCTTGCACAGTCGGCGTCGGTCACGGATCTGACAAAGGTCGCCCCGAATATCGGTTCATTCAACGGTAACTTTAACGACAACCTCGTTTACGAGGGCAAAAATTATCGTTGGGCCCTGACGGATGGAGTAGAGCCGAATTATGCCCATCTCTCGAATCTTGTTCTTCGAGCGGGCCGGTTCATCACCGAAGCGGATAACGTTCAGCGACGCAACGTCCTTGTAATAGGCGTCAACTGCGCCGAAGCTCTCTTTCCGGATCACGAAGAAGACGCTGTTGGACGGGTCGTGCGTATGAACGGCCAGACGTGGGAGATAATCGGCGTGATCGAAAAGCGGAAAGCTGCCTTCCTGGGTGAGAATCCCGAAGACCGAAAGGTGCTTATGCCGTTTCGTACTGCCCGAAAGGCTGCTCCGGAAAGGGAAGAACTGCGGATCATCGCCCAAACGAAACCGGGCGAACTTAGCCTCGCGGTTGACGATGTAGAAAGCATCATGCGCAAACGCCGAGGGCTAAAGGTCGGTGACGCTGATAATTTTGACATCCAGACGGCCGAGGAGATGATAGCTCAGTTCGACGGAATAATCGGCGGAGTCGGGATCGCTGCGATCGCGATCTCTTGTCTCGGGCTGCTCGTCGGAGGTATAGGCGTGATGAACATTATGCTCGTTTCGGTCACAGAGCGAACAAAGGAGATCGGGATAAGAAAGGCCCTCGGTGCCACGCGTTCGGCGATCGTGCTGCAATTCCTGCTCGAGGCGATGACCTTGACCTTCTTCGGCGGCATCATCGGGATCGTGCTTGCTATCGGGATCAGCACGCTCATAGTCCTTGCGATCCCGTCGCTGCCGGCTCAAGTGCCTTTATGGGCGATAATCACGGGCATCTCGACGTCGATCGGCGTCGGCCTGATCTTCGGCGTCTTGCCCGCAAGAAAGGCGGCAAAACTCGATCCGATCGAGNNCAAGTGCGTTCCATCATGTTCGTAGCCGCTTCTCGCTTTATTTTCTAGTAGATATAGAATGCATACTCGATCGTTTTGATCGTGCTTACAGGTACGCCGTTCCTCCGAGCAGGAAGGAAAGCCATTTTTCTTGCAGCATCGATCGCAGCCTCAGTCAAACCGAATTTTAGAGACTCTTTTACTTCGATATTTCCGACCATTCCGTTTGCTTGAAATGTTGCTCGAAGTACAACTTTACCCTGCTCTATCCTCCTTCGAGCAAGATCTGTGTATCCGGGCTTGGGCCTAGTGATCACGACCATCAAATCAGGATTGGGAGCTTTAGAAGGCGTGCCCATTTGCTTCGGAGGCGATGCGGGAGCAGCCGGCTTTTTCTCTTCCGAAGGAGTTTCTTTGTTTGCGGTTAATATATCACCTATGATCGCGGTATTTCCCTTGTTGATCTTTGTGCCGATTGACCCATCTAATTTGACCGAGGAGACAAACTCATTCTCCTTGACTTTCGCGGCGTCACGAAAGGTCATGGTCGCCTCGACCCAAGCATGCGTTTTTGTGTCATAGAGCACATATGTGATTCGAGTGCTGCCTGAGCCTTCCCATTTAAGCTCTTTTGTCTGCATCTGTCCGCGCTCGACTTCGCTAACTATCGTTGCCCCGTCCCGTCCCCTTCTGGCAAGCGACTTTTTGAAGGATGACGCACCAAAAAACGATATGCTCGCACAGTTAAATTTGTTCTCTTCTCTTCCGCGACTAAAGATATTGATCTCGTAAACGACTTCGTCAGAATATGCCGTCATTGACTCGGTCGCTAACTCGTTGCACCTGTCCTCTGTTTCCCCCCATACAGGTCGCTTCGGGAAGACAGCCGATATATTTGAGTTGTTTGCTCGATATGCCTGCCAGTCCGCTGCTTCGCCGTTGAGTAAGGTAGGGGCAGGAGTAGGAGCGGCGTTTTTCGGCTGGCCGAGCGCAAAGCTCGTAAGCAAGACTAGGGAGAACAATAAACCGAATGCAAAAGCGAGGTGATCCTTTACGGTCATAGATTTTATTCCTGTCCTTAGTGCGACCGGCTTTCAAACCAGCTCATAAACCTCTTCAAAATGCGGGACCTCAACATTCCAGCCGAAGCGGTCGTGAATGTGCTTTGCCATAGCGGCTGCGGCCTCGGGTTCGCCGTGCGTGGTGAAGATGGTCTTTGGAGCGGACGGCAGGCCGGAAAGCCATCGCAGAACGCCTTTCCAGTCTGCGTGGGCAGAGAAACCGTCGATGCTCTCGATCGTGCAGTTGACCTTTACCTGCGTCTTCATAATTCGAACTTCACGTTCGCCGTCCTGAACACGGCGTCCGGTCGTCCCTGCGGCCTGATAGCCGACAAATACGACGGTCGCGTTAGGGTCGGGCAAGATGCGGATAGCGTGGTGCAATACGCGGCCCCCCGATATCATTCCCGAAGCAGAGATGATGATACGCGGGCCGCGCATGTCGTTGATGCGTTTCGATTCATCGCGGGTCGATGCTGTCTGCATCGAGCCGGTGCGCAAAGGATGGCGTTTTGCAGCGAGTATGGACGTGTATTCCTCGTCGTGTTCCTCGGCAAAACGGTTGTAGATCTGGGTTGCCTGCGCCGCCATCGGAGAATCAACGACGACGGGAAGGATCGGGATCTTGCCGGCATCCTCGAGTTCACGGATCAGATACAGGATCTCCTGCGTCCGCCCGACAGCGAAGGCCGGGATCAGGATCGGGCCTTTGCGGTGGATCGCTTCATTGATGATACGCGCGAGCTTTTCGCCCGGATCCACATCTGCGTGCAGGCGGTCGCCATAGGTCGATTCGCACATCAAATAATCGCAGGCGGGCGGTGTCGCAGGGTCTTTAAGGATCGGCTGGTCGTAATGCCCCAAGTCGCCCGAGAATAGGAACTTGATCGCGCTCCCGTCAGTCCTTGCGTTCTCCAGTTCGACGAGCACAAGGCTAGATCCCATTATGTGGCCCGCCACAAGAAAACTCGCTTTCACGCCGTCACAGATATCGACCTGCTTTCCGTCGTTGTGATACAGCTGCAGAAGGTCGAGAGCGGCACGCGCGTCATCCTCGTCATAAAGCGGTAAGGCCGGCGAATGAGATGTGAGGGCGTGGCGATTGCGATAGTCCGCCTCTTCTTCCTGAAGCCGTGCCGAGTCGGTCAGTAGTACGCGCATCAGGTCGCCGGTCGGCTTTGTCGTGATGACAGGGCCATTGAATCCAAGTTTTACGACGCGGGGCAGAAATCCGGTGTGGTCGATGTGCGCGTGCGTGATAATGATCGCGTCGAGTTCCTTCGGGTCAAAGGGAAGCGGCTGCCAGTTGCGTTCGCGCAGTTCTTTCAAACCCTGGAAGAGGCCGCAGTCAACGAGGACCTTTTTACCGTTATGCTGTAGAAGATATTTTGAACCGGTAACGGTTCCGACGCCGCCAAAAAATGAAACGCTTGCCATTGACATAATCTACCATAAGAGCCGGAGCTTGGTGACCGAATGACAGATACCTGCCTCTTCGACCGACGATCTGCCGGTATCCGTTTCCGGAATCTGCACTCGGCGGCCGAGCGGCCTTAAGTGTCCAATTTTAGGCGGGAAATCGGGCTAAGAATTATTTTCGAAAATGTCTGAATTTTGTGAAATTTAGGTTGACAAAAGCTTCACAGATTCTTATCTTATCCTTTGCTCTAAAAAAGAAAGAGTTTGGAGCAATTTGGCCGTGTTTGATCGGCCGGCTTACCTTGCAAGGGTAAACGATACTTTGAGAAATAGATTAGGAGTCTTAAATAAAATGACAAAAGCAATTGCACTTTCAGCAGTTCTCGGTCTTTCCGCTCTCGGCTTTGCCTGCGGCGCACCGGCTGCCAACACCACGGCTAACAATGCCAACCACAACACCAATGCATCGAACACGAACGCAATGAACACCAATTCGGCAGCTTCGAACACGAATGCAGCAGCTTCGAACTCGAACGCAGCAGCTTCGAACTCGAACGCCGCTCACAGCAACACGACCGCTAACAGCGCTGCAAACTCGAATGCAAAGGCTGAGCCTGCAAACGCTGCAGCTAACAAAGCTGGCGATAAGAAAGCCGAAGAGAAGAAATAGTTTTCCAACTGCGTGGTCATGATGACCGCGTTAAGGCAAACGATTCAAAGGGCCCGCTTTCCGATTTATCGGAGATCGGGTCTTTTCTCTTGTTAAAAGTTTGTTGAAAAAAGCACTTTTAGGGGTTGACTTGTTGCCCTTACCTGCATATATTGTCGAATGTTCCCAAAAACAAGCTTTACAGGGACAATTCAAGGCCGTGCCGAAAGGTATGCTGCCTTTGAAAGAAATTAGATCTAATCTTTGAAGAAGACAGGAGAGTCAATTGTTATGAAAAAAGTGATCGCTCTTTCGGCCGTTTTGGCCTTGGGTGCTCTTGGAATGGCGTGTGGTGAATCGGCCGCAAACACCGCTGCTAATAAAGCAGTCGCAAACGCGATGAATACCGCCAACGCTGCGATGGCAAACGCTGCAAATGCTATGGCAAATGCTGCTAACGCCGTGGCAAACGCTGCTAACCACGCTGCAAACGCTGCTGGAAACGCTGCAAACACGATGGCCAACTCTGCTAAGCCGGCTGCTAATGCACCTGCCAACGCAAATGCAAAAGACGAGAAGAAATAGTTGACGGAACTTCCGTTACTTTCTTTGATCGGGCTCGAATGTTCTAGACATTCGAGCCTTTCTCATTGGCGGCAAGCATCTCTCTAAGTTCTGCAGCTGACACGGCCGGGCGTGAGCAGACGAAATTCTTGCAAAGAAAGGCAAGCGGCCTATCGGATCTGCCGCGGCCTTCGAACAATGGAACTTCGGCGGCATCATTGTCCGGATCGGAGGAGAGAGCGACCGTTGTCGTCGGTAAATATGTTGCAAGCGCGACTTCGGCAAGTTCATTGCCAGCTGGACCGACGATCGCGAGCTCTCCGGCGTTGTACAGATGAGATCCTAACGTAGAAAGGGCTCGTCCGAACCCTTGCGGATAGCGGGCGATCTGGTTTGCGGCAAGTCGAAGCGTTGCGACCGCGAATCGCTCGTAGCGGTCGTTACCTGTGAGCTTGGCGATCCGCAACAGCACGTCCGCGGCCGCCGAATTTCCGGATGGCGTTGCGTTGTCAGTGAAGTCTTTTGTGCGGACGACCAGCTCTTCATGATCGTTCGAGGTATAGAAGAAACCGCCGGCCTCTTGATCCCAGAAATGCTCGAGCATTAGATCGACCAGGGACCTTGCCCTTTGAAAAAACCGGATGTTTCCCGTTACCTGATAGAGCGCAAGCAGACCGTCCGCAACGTTAGCGTAATCGTCGAGGTATCCATTGAGTTTTGCTTCGCCCGCCTTCCACGAACGGAAGAGACGCCCGCTGAGCGTCAGCATCTTGCTCAGCAAGAATTCCGCATTCTTCTCGGCTGTCTTCAAGTATTTATCGTCTCCCAGTACGCCTGCGGCGTCAGCGAATGCGGCGAGCATCAAGCCGTTCCAGGATGCAAGGACCTTCTCATCTCTGTGAGGCTTTACACGGGCTTCGCGGGCATCAAATAGCCTCTGCTTTGCATTCTCGATCAGTGAGAAAAGCTCAAACGGTTCGATCTTGAGAGCCGAGGCTGCCGAATCGATCGTACGTGGGCGATTGAGGATATTCCTTTCCTCAAAGTTTCCATCCTTTGAAACGTCAAAGAAGAACTTGAACGCATTTGAATCATCGCCTAGCAGATCATCGATCTCGCGTTCGCTCCAGACAAAGAACTTGCCCTCCTCTCCTTCGCTGTCAGCGTCCTGGCTCGAATAGAATCCGCCGCTTGGATTCGTCATCTCCCGCAGAACGTAGTCAAGCGTCTCCGTTGCGATCCGTCTGTATTCAGGGTCGCCCGTGACCTGGAAAGCGTGAAGGTAGATGCGTGCCAACTGGGCATTGTCATAGAGCATTTTCTCAAAATGCGGCACAAGCCAGACATTGTCCACAGAATATCGATGAAAGCCGCCGCCAAGCTGGTCGTACATACCGCCGAATGCCATCTTGTCGAGAGTCAGCCGCGTCATTTCAAGAGCCTTCTGATCGTGGGTGGAATAGTGATGCCGGAGCAGGAACTCAAGCGACATCGCCTGCGGGAATTTCGGAGCGCCGCCGAATCCGCCGTTCTTCGCATCGAAACTCCGCTCGAACGAGGCGAATGCGTCGTCGAGGAGGGCGTTCGACAGCGTCGTTCCTTCATCGACCATTGAGAGTCGGCGGAGTTCACCTACTATCTCATTTGCAGAGTGTTCGATCTCGTCGCGCTTTTCTTTGTAGGCCTCGGCTATGCTCAACAGGATCTGCTGCCACGACGGCATTCCGTATCTTGGAGCCGGCGGGAAGTATGTTCCGCCGAAGAATGGGCGTTTGTCGGGTGTGATGAAGACATTCATCGGCCAGCCGCCTCGGCCCGTGGTCATCTGGACGAAGCTCATATAGATGTGATCTACGTCCGGTCGCTCTTCCATATCGACCTTGATGTTCACGAAATTCTCGTTCATTACGCGAGCCGTCTCTTCGTCCTCGAACGATTCGTGCTCCATTACATGACACCAATGGCATGCTGAGTAGCCAATGCTGACCAATAAAGGCTTATTCTCGGCCTGTGCAAGCTCAAAAGCCTCTTCACCCCACGGATACCAATCCACGGGGTTGTATGCGTGCTGAAGCAAATAAGGTGAGGTTTCGTTGATCAAACGATTAGCTGTGTGTTTTGGTGATGACATAGTTCCATTCTTTCACGCCGGAACAAGAGGCTCAAACTCACGCTGATATCTGTCTGCTTTTCCGTCTTTCGCAAAGTTCTGGTATATTGCACCTATCTATGACTTCGCGTTCCATTGCCAAGCTTAGACCCGCTCGTCAGCGCGCCAACCTCTTTGGCGGCGATTAATCCCGGAAAACTCGACCGTTAGCATCGGACGTTCGCTTTGCGTTCGATAAGCCTCAGAAACTTCGCCGAACATTGCGAAGCAAACCCATTTTTTCAGGAGACATAAGACAATGACGCCGTCAACAGAATTACAGAAACCACAGATAAAGACAGAGTTGCCGGGGCCGAAGTCCCGCGAGATCATCGATGCCGATGCTCGATACGTAACGCCGAGCTATCCACGTCCCGACTACAAACTTGTGGTCGATCACGCCAAAGGCGTTTGGGTGACAGATCCGGACGGGAATCTTTTCCTCGATTGCAATGCCGGGGTCGCGGTGTGTTCGACCGGTCACTGCCATCCGGAAGTTGTCGCAGCCATCACCAAGCAAGTGAATGAGTTCATTCACTTCTGCGGAACGGACTACTTCTACCGCCAGATGCCCGAACTTGGGAAGATGCTCGAGGATATTGTGCCGATCGAAGGTCCGACACGCACGCACTTTGCAAACAGCGGTGCCGAGGCGATCGAAACCGCGTTGAAGGTCGCGATGTACCACACACGCCGGCAGAAGTTCGTGTCCTTCTACGGCTCGTTCCACGGCCGAACGCTCGGTGCACTCTCGCTGACCTCTTCGAAGCGTGCTCAGCGGCTTGGATTTATGCGGCAGGCGCTCGATGTCGTCCATATTCCGTATCCGAACAAATTCCGCCACTTTGCGACGGATATGCCGACCGATGAGGCGACGATCACCCGCGACGTGATCAACTGGCTTGAGAATCGCGTGTTCCAAACGACTACGCCGCCGCAGGAAGTTGCGGGCATCATCCTTGAGGTCGTGCAGGGCGAAGGCGGCTATATTCCGGCCCCGAAGGCGTTTGTCAAAGAGCTTCGACGCATCTGTAACGAGAACGGCATTATGCTCATCGCCGATGAGGTCCAATCCGGCATGGGACGCAGCGGAAAGATGTTCGCTCTCGACCATTACGACGGCATTAAGGCCGATATCCTTTGTATGGCAAAAGGCCTTGGTTCGGGAATGCCGATCGGAGCGTGTACGGCGCGAGCCGACATTATGGATTGGCACAAGGGAGCACACGCCTCGACCTTCGGCGGCAATCCTGTCGCTCTTGAAGCCGCGATGGCGACGATACGGCTGCTGCAGGACGGCCTTGTCGAAAATAGCCGCGAGGTCGGAGCTTATCTTGAGGCAGGCCTCAACAAGCTTAAGGATAAGTACGACTGCATCGGCGACGTTCGAGGCCTTGGAATGATGCTTGGCGTCGAATTCGTGACCGACAAAACGACTTTGAAGCCGAATGCCGCGCTTCGCGACAAGGTCGAGATGGAATGCTATAACCGTGGCCTGATAATTCTAGGCTGCGGCTCGAACTCGATCCGTTGGTCTCCGCCGCTCATCCTGACCAAAGAGAACGTCGACGTTGCACTTCAGATCTTTGACGAGGCGATCGCCGCGTCGGTTTAACCGGCTCAATTCGCTGACTTTGCACGTCCGGCAGGCATTGTGTCCGCCGGACGTTCTTTTTTGTCGAAATTTTGAGAATTGATATGCAAAAAAGTAAGCTATCAAACGTCCATTGAGGGAGAAAGTGTGACAATTGAGCATTCGAACGTGGAGAAACTATGCCTAACATAACAATTGCCGAAACCAAAGGAGTCTGCCACATCGCTTACGACGGTGTCGAAGGTGATCGGTACACTTTTCCGGATGGCTCTGTTTGGTCGATCCTTGACGATGCCGCCACGTGGTCCACCGGTTTTAAGGCGGTGCTGACAAAGCCGGAGAATCGCGAACTCTACGTCCTTGCCTTTGCGGGCAGCGATTCCGGTCTGGACTTCCTTCACGACGGCGTGCAGGCGCTTGGCGGCTATTCGGTCCAATATTCACAGGCATTGAACCTGACCCGACGCTATATGCAGCGTTACGGTGACCTTCACCTCGCCGGACACTCGCTTGGCGGCGGGCTCGCGGCTTATTCTTCGGTTGCGACGGGCCTTTTTGCGAGCACCATCAACCCTGCGCCGCTCGTCGGAATGATGTCGTTCCGTGCACTTCGCGGCAATCCGCAGATCATCAACTATGTGCCGATTAATGGCGAGATCGTTAGCAGCTCACCAGGCCGAAACCCCGGCCGGGATGTAAGGGTCACTGCGAACGGCAACTTCTTTACGCGGCACATGGTCGGCAATATGATGCCCGACATTCCGCTGCCTCAAAAACTAAACACCGGCGGAGCATCCGGAAGCTGGTAGGGCATAGAATAGATCGGTTTTGGGATCGGTTCCACGGCATAAATGCCGTGGCAATTCGGCGGGAATCTGCGTTGAGTGTTGCGCCCTTACTGCCGTGCGGGCTTCTGCAATGCTGACCGCCCACTGACGCAGGCGGTTCTGACTTTCGGTGACCGCCCACTGACGCAGGCGGTTCTGACTTTCGGTGACCGCCCGCTGACGCAGGCGGTTCTGACCGGCGGCCTTTGCGTTTGGCCCAAATCGAAACTGCAAAGAACGCCAAGCGAAACCTGCAAAGTTCGCAAGGGAAGGCTAGAGTGGTCGCTGGATCGGTTGAGTACAGCTATCAGCCGTCAGCAGTCAGCTGCGTTGAATGTTACGCCCTTGCTAACGTGCGGGCTTCTGCAAAAACTGGCTGCGTTCACACGAAAAATGACGGAAAGTGACGAAATGTGTAACCACAACCTTCAAAAACGCCGATGTTTGTTCCGTTTTGTTCCGCTGTTCCGCTCGCAAGCGGAACGGAACAAAGGGGGAGAGATTTATTTGCGAAATTGTCGCGGTGTTTTTTGCGGGATGGGGTTCTCCTGCTAGACTGTTTGCTTTATGAGTAACTTAACATTCGGAATAATCAAGCCCGACGCAGTTCGGGCAGGGAAATATGGACAGATCATTTCGCGGATCTTGGGCGGCGGTTTTGCCATTCGCGGAATGAAGCTCGTGCACCAGACGCGTAAGCAGGCAGAAGGCTTTTATGCGGTCCACGCAGGCAAAGGCTTTTTCGATGAGCTTTGCGACTTTATGTCGAGCGGCCCGTGCGTCGTGCTTGTGCTTGAAAAGGACAACGCTGTTCCGGCTTGGCGCGAATTGATGGGAGCGACGAATCCGGCAGATGCCGCTGAAGGTACCATTCGCAAGGACTTTGCAACGTCGATCGGCGAGAACGCCGTCCACGGCTCAGATTCTGAAGAAAATGCACAGATCGAGATCGCATATTTCTTCAGCAGGCTTGAATTGGTATAGCGGTTAAGAGTATAAAGTTACGGAGTTACGAAGTTTGCGAAGTTCGCGAAGTTGCGAAGTTGCGAAGTTGCGAAGTTGCGAAGTTGCGAAGTTGCGAAGTAATGTGACCTTCTGCAACGGCCTTCTGCTACACTACTTCGTAACATCGTAACTTTGAAACTTCGATAAACCCGTTCCAAAACTAAACCTATGAAACGATGCCCGACCTGCGATAACACTTTTGAGGATGCGTTGAAGTTTTGCCAGGCGGACGGCACGCCGCTCTTGGACGATGCGCCGGCGGTTGACCCGTACGCAACGATGGTCGCGAGCCCGGCGGAGATAAAGGCCGCGTCCGAAGCCGACAATGCACCGGTGCCGATCGCAGAGCCGGACAATATGCTCGACCTGCCCGCCCAGGGCGGCGGCGATATGATGAAGACGATGGTCGCCTCTGCCGATGAAATGCGGGCGATCCTGGAGGAAAAGGACGATCCGGGCATGGAGATTCCCGAGGCGCCTGCCGCGGAGCCTCCGCCTGCGGCCATCCCGCCTGCACCGATCCCGGCGGCGGTTCCCGAGCCTCCGAAATTCACCGAGCCTGAGATCACTTCTCCGCATTTCAGCAATGCCCCAAATTTCAGCGATATCGCACCGCCCGCGTCACCGTTCGGCGTGCCGAAACCGGCGTCGGATCTGTCGGGCTTCGAAGACGAACCGCCGACCATGAAGCAGCCGTTTCCCGAGCCGCCGGCACCGATACCGGCCGTCCCGATGGCAGCCGCTCCCGTCGCACAGATTCCGCAAGCGCAGTTCGAGCCGGCAGCGCCGCTCCCGGTTCCGCCTCCGCCTCCGGCCGCAGCCGCAGGCGGGCAAAGCAAGACGCTTGCGATCGTCTCGATGATCCTTGGCATTCTTGGATTCACGCTCTGCTGCGGTACGGTGCTGCCAAGCTTTGTTGCGATCATTCTCGGCTTTATGGCACGAGGCAAAGCATCTAGCGACCCCGCACATTACGGCGGCTCAGGCATGGCAATGGTCGGTCTGATCACCGGTATTGTCGGCCTTCTGCTAAGCATCGCGTACTTGGTCTTTATGTTTGCGTTCGGCGGCATGCAGATGCTTCAACGAGGATTTTGATCGTCCCATTGTCTTTTGTCGGGGACGACGACATACTTAGATAGATGTCAATAATTTCAGATGTACTCCAATCAACTGTGGCCGTCGTCAAGGGCATGAAGCGCACGCTTGCCGAGATCCCGCGTGAGAAATGGACGGTTCAGTATCCTGATGTTCCGGTTACGGTGCAGCCGCGTTATCGCGGCCAGCATCTCCTGCACGTTGATGAGAACGGCAAGGAGAAATGCGTCGCGTGTTACCTGTGTGCGGCCGCGTGTCCATCAGACTGCATTTACATCGAGGCCGAACAGGACGCAAGGCCGTATGCTGAACGCATCGGACGCGACGAGCGTTACGCGAAGGTCTATAACATCGACTACGGCCGCTGCATCTTCTGCGGCTACTGCGTCGAGGCCTGCCCGAAAGACGCGATCACGCACGGGTATAATTTCGAGATCTCGGTATTCAATCGGGCTGATCTTTTGAAGAAGAAGGAAGACCTTCTGATCACAATGCAGAAGCAATCGAAGAACTACCGCGTCGCTCTTTCGAGTGAAGTTGTGGATTCGGAGTACAAGGAAGTTTAGGGAGAATTTGTTTTTGGGAACGGCTCAGGCCGAGAGCGCGGTGAGCGTTTCTCGTCCGAGCCGTTTGTATTTCCTAGTGATAAAAGAATTTCCACCGACAGAGAAAGGAAGGCGTTACGAGATGCGTGCCCAGGGCCTTAGACAGTTCGCAGGCCTGAAGAGCGACACTGATCGTCTCGATCCGTTCGAGCTTGCCGCACACGCGAATCTGCTCGTCGTGCCTTTTGAAGAGGTCCTGGCTTTAGGTGCCTCGGCCCGCGAGCATCTGCTTGGTGTAGGGAAGGATGCCTGGTCGGGCGGCGCAGCATCGATACCGCTTCCGGACGGCCGCACTCTGATCATTCTGAACCCGACACACAATAAGAATCGACATGCCGCGACCCTGATGGAAGAAGTGAGCCACGTTTTTCTTGGCCACAAGGCCAACGAACTTGCGGTGAAGGACAGCGACGGAAAGACGACGAAGACCCGGGATTATAACCACGCGATCGAGGAAGAAGCATATTCGACCGGCGCCGCGGCACTTGTCCCGTATTCCGGCCTAAAGAAGATGATTCGCGAAGGGAAGACCGTTCGCGAGATCGCTCGTCATTTTGGCGTGAGTTCGGCGCTTGTCGAGTTTCGTATCAAGATCTCCCGTCTTTGGGCAGAATACGAAGAACATCTCTTCAAGGGCTAACGCGAGAATCGTGTATAATATTCGTTTTGGGCGAAGTTCATCGGAACAACTCGCCCTTCTCGTTCGACCCGGACACTTTTCAATGCAGCAGGTTCAGCCCGAACAATCCGACCGCACATCAAAACTCACCGTCGAAGACAAACTGCGTCTCCTTCTCGATATCACGAAGACGATCTCGCAGTCGCTCGATCTGGAAGAAGTGCTGAACCTTGTAATGGATACGCTCGGTTCGCTGATCCCGTACGACGCGGCCGGCATTTACCTCGTTGAGCCAAAAGAAGGCAGCCCAAAAGAATTGTTCAAGGCGAAAGCGATCCGTGGCTATCAGCTGAGTTTTGAGCTGATCGAACCGCGTCTTCGCATGGGCGAAGGCTTCCTCGGTGCGGTCGTGCAGTCAGGCGAACCGATCATCTCGCCGGATGTCAGTCAAGATCCGCGATACTTCAGGGCGCGCGAAAGGACGCGTTCGGAGATGGTTGCCCCGATCATCTCGAACGATCGTGTGATCGGAGCGTTCGATCTCGAAAGCGACGAGGTGAATTCCTATAACGAGGATGATCTCGCAGTTTTACAGCTTCTTACTTCACAGGTCGCGATCATTATCGAAAAGGCTCGGCTGCACGAGCAGGTCGTCGAAAAGAAGCGCATCGAGGCCCAACTTGATATTGCCCGAAAAGTTCAACTCGAACTGCTGCCCGAAGATGATCCGGACGTTGCCGGCTTTGATGTGAGCGCGTTCATTTTTCCTGCGGAAGAGGTTTCAGGCGACTACTATGATTGGGTCAAGCTCTTTGAGGACCAATTTGGGATCGTGGTCGCCGATGCAGTCGGAAAAGGCATTCCGGCAGCCTTGTTGATGGCCTTCCTTAGAGCCTCCTTAAGGACTAGCGCTCAAACCGGATATGCCCCGAACGTGGCCTTCTCAAAGGTGAGCAGCCTTCTTTACGAATCCATCGACGACAACCAATTCATCACGGCGATCTACGGCGTACTTGATTCAACGAACCGCACGTTCGTCTTTTCGAACGCCGGGCACAATCCGCCGCTTCTGATCAAGCCGGACGGTGAATACCGCTTTGTCGAGTATGGGGATCAACCGCTTGGGATGTTCGATGACGTTCATTTTCACCAGCATTTTATTCGGTTCGAACCGGGCCAGGTGATGGTGATCTACACAGATGGGATCACGGAGGCCGCTAACGATCTTGGCGAAGAATACGGCGTTGACAGATTCGCCAAACGCGTTCTGGACGGAATACATCTGCCTGCAAAGGAGCTGATCGATCACGTCCGGAAAGGCGTGACGGATTTCACCGAAAGAAAGGTCCTTGATGACGACGGCACCTTGTTCATCGTGAAAGCGGTCTAATATGGCACTTGAAAATCAAACAACGCCGGAAGCATCCGCCCATCGATGCCAAGTCGATGGAAAAAGACCTTCCGGCGTTCGTTGTTGAGATCAGGCGTACTAATGGCCGGTCGCGGACGAGTGAAGCGTATCCCCGCCGGGCACAACCGGCGTCGAGAGTAGATCTAGGTCGATCTTGTCGTTCTGCGTAGAGAATGCATATACATCGAAGCCGTAAGCATCCAAAATGTCCGTCAACTCGTTAGAACGGTCAAGGTAGAGCGTCTCGGCAAAGCCGAGTTCGGAGCGGATCTCGAGTAGCCGATCGATCACTTCGATAGGGGCAAAAGTAAATTTCGGGTCCTTGAAACTTGCCATTCTGTCGACACCGCGATACGAAAGGTGTTCTATCTTTAGATGCAAATTAGCCGGACAAGTTGTTTTCAAAGATCTAAAAAAACAATCCAGCCAGGCGGCAAAATGCTGCATCTTATCAACAGGTATGAAAAAGTTTGGATTTTCTACAATAAATAGCGTAAAATCAGCGGAAAGCCGTCAGGAGGAAAAGACAATGACCAGATTAATCTCCCGACTTGCGATATTCGCAGGATTGGCCGTGTTCAGTGCGAGCCTCGCATTTTCGCAAGGCATCAGCGCGTCCACGAATAAGTTCGTTATTTCGGCCGCTGCAGGCGGCATCAGCTATACAGAGGGAGACGTTACCGTTGCACGAAAGGTCGGAAAAAGCGGCGTTCTGCTCAAGGGTGACGCTGTCTTTGTTGGCGACCGTGTGTCCACGGGGATCGACGGCCGCGCCGAGGTCTTGCTAAATCCGGGCTCTTATCTGCGCCTTGGGGCGAACTCGGCATTTGAATTCCTTTCGACCGATCTCGAAGACCTGCGGATCCGTCTCGACCGCGGTGCCGCGGTACTTGAAGTCTATGCGAATCACGAATTCCGTGTCGATGTTTTGACTCCGCACGGTAAGATCAGGCTCGCCGAAACCGGGGTTTATCGTGTCGATGTCGATAAGAATTCGACCGCTGTCGCCGTTTGGGAAGGTAAGGCTCTGATGGGTCGAGGGGCAGAAACGGTAGTTAAAGAGGACCGCAAAGGCATTCTGGCGAACGGTGCCGTTTCGATCACGAAGTTCGATCATGACAAAGATTCGCTTGAAGCATGGAGCAAGTCCCGTTCCAAGGAACTTGCAAAGGCGACCGCGAACCTAAAACGCAGGGCAGTGCGCGATGACCTTCGGAATTCGCTCTATACGACCGCCTTTAACGCCTATAATTCGTTCGGTTTGTGGGTATTTGATCCTTTCTTGAACGGATACTGCTTCCTGCCGTTCGGTTATGGATGGTACAGCCCGTACGGGTATGGTTTCGGTAACTACCTGGGATATTACTATCCCTACAACTATCCTTGGTGGAACAACCCATGGTATCCATACGGATATCCTACGGGAGGCAGTCATGGTAATCCGAGCGGAGGCAGTTCGACTCCTCCGCAGAATCAGCCTACGCCGATCGTCTCTGCAGGCACGCGTGCACCCGTACCGCCATTTGTAAGGATGAACGGCGGTGGCGGTCGCGGCCTCCANNGTGATCGCGATGATCGAGCCGGGGCTTCCCCAATACTGAGGATAGTGAATCCCTGCAAAAAGAAGCGTGACGATCGCAACGGCGGCGATCTTGCCCGTCGAGCGTTCGAACGCGGAATAAAGCACACCGCGATACACCAATTCCTCAACAAAAGGTGCGAAAAGCGTCGCAAGGATCGCCATTGAATATGCGGCGGTCGGCGAGCTTCGCAAAATGCGGAGCAGTTCGTTGTCCGTCTCAGGAAAGATCGAGCTTACGGCTTGCATCACGATGAAGAAGCCGACAAGGATCAGTGCAAGATGCCACCAGCGAAACGGACCCATCCGCCAGCCGAGCATTTCGAAAAAGCGGAATTTGCGCCACTTTGTAACAACGGGATAGCNNCGGCCGGCATCGAGTCGCCGCGAAGTGCATAATAAGGAAGAACAAAAAAGACCGGTGCCAAAAGTATCGCAAGGATACTTAGGACCCAGACACCGATACCGACCGAAAGTGACCACGGCGGATCGTCCGGCGTTGGGTCTTTCGTCTCGATCGGCGGAATGGGAAGTTGCGAATAATGGTGCTGTCTTTCTGCTTCGTCGGCGTTCTGCACTATCGAAGTGTAGCGAAACGACCGCGATCTTAACAAGCACGAAAAAATAAATCGACAGTTGAACCTTGCGAAACCGAGCAATTGACGCTAACCTAAAATCCCGTGGAACCACACGGGAATTCTCCATCAAATAATGTGATCGCGGTCATCCCGGCAAGGGCAGCATCAGTGCGTCTGCCGGGCAAGCTGCTGCGTGAGATCGCGGGAAAGCCGCTCATCGTCCACACACTTGAGCAGACAAAGAAGGCGAAGACCGTCTCGCGGGTCATTGTCGGAACCGATGATGCCGAGATCCGAGACGCGGTTCTCGCGGCCGGCGGTGAAGCCCAAATGACATCTGCGGAGCATTCGTCCGGCAGCGATCGTGTTGCAGAGGTGGCCGAGGCACTGCCGGAAAGTTCGATCATCGTCAACGTTCAGGGCGACGAACCCTTGATCTCGCCCGAGACGATCGACCGAGCTATTGCAGCAATGCTGGAGGATCGCGGACCGGACATCGTGACGGTTTTCGAGCCCTTCGAGAGCGTGAGCGAATTATTCGACCCGAATAATGTCAAGGCGGTCGTCGACGGCGACGGCTACGCGTTATATTTTTCGCGTTCGGTGATGCCTTGGCTGCGGGACGCAAGCGTGCGGTTCGGCGGCGACCTCCGAAAGGCAATCGAGGCCGAACCTGAACTGCTCCGGCATTTCAAGAAACATACGGGCATCTACGTCTATCGACGCGAATATTTGTTGGAGTTTACGCGGATGCCGCAGTCGCCGCTCGAAAAGGCCGAGATGCTCGAGCAGCTTCGCGCATTGGAGAGCGGAGCGAGAATTCGGATCGTCGAGGCGGCCGCTCGGTCGCATGGGGTCGATACAGAGGCCGATCTGGAGAAAGTAAGAAGGATCGTCGAAACGCAAGTTTCCACGAGCATTGGTAGTAATTAGTAATGATTTCAAAAGGGATTCTGGATTGGATCGGGTTGATCTTTATTGCATCGCTGGTCATTGGGGCGATCGTCGGGCTTAGAGTATTGAGCCGTCCGCGAAAAAGCACGGCTGAAGAGTTTGAGCGGTCGGCGGCAGAGAACTCGACAATGATGGGTGCGATGGCAAACGCACTGCAGGAGGTCGTCGATCCTGGCTTTGCGCGGGCAAAGGTTGTTCAGACAGAGATGAAAGACGGACGGTATCAGAAAAAGAAGGACGAAGGAGACGGAGCAAAGGAGACTAAATGACCGACAAAAAGACCAAATACATATTCGTAACAGGCGGCGTGGTTTCGAGTCTTGGTAAGGGCCTCGCTGCAAGCTCGATCGGCTGTTTGATGGAAGCTCGCGGGATGAACGTCCAGATGATGAAGCTCGATCCATATATCAACGTCGATCCGGGCACGATGAGGCCGTTCCAGCATGGCGAGGTCTTCGTCACCGACGACGGTGCGGAAACCGACCTCGACCTCGGCCATTACGAGCGCTTCACGCATGCTCATCTCTCGCAGGCGAATAACTGGACGAGCGGACGCATCTACCTCTCGGTGATCGAAAAAGAACGCCGAGGCGATTATTTGGGCAAGACGATCCAGGTGATCCCGCATATCACGGACGAGATAAAGGCGGCCGTGCGCACGGTCGCTGATTCGCACCAACCGGACGTGCTCATCGTCGAGATCGGCGGAACGGTCGGTGATATCGAATCGCTCCCATTCCTCGAAGCGATCCGACAAATGGGTAACGAAGAAGGCCGCGAGAACGCGATCTTCGTTCACGTGACGTTGGTTCCGTTCATTGCTGCGGCAGGTGAATTGAAGACAAAGCCTACGCAGCACAGCGTCCGTGAGCTTCGCGAGATCGGTATCGCCCCGGATATTCTCTTGTGCCGTTCAGATCGGCCGGTCTCCGCTGATCTGAGAAAGAAGATCGCACTTTTCTGCAATGTTCAAGAATCTGCCGTAATTTCGGCCCTCGACGTCCCGACGATCTATGAAGTCCCGCTCGCATTCCATGAACAAGGGCTCGATGAGCTGATCGTCTCTGACCTGAAGCTGAGCGAGAGATTTCCAACGGCGGATCTTACGCGCTGGCGTGATCTTGTGGCCACGATCAAGGAACCTTCTACGGGTTCGGTCAAGGTTGCGATCGTCGGCAAATACGTCGAGCTTGAGGACTCATACAAATCCCTACGCGAGGCCCTGACGCATGCCGGCGTTGCCAACGACCTGCGTGTGAATGTGACGTGGCTTGAGTCAGAGAACCTGATGAAAGATGGTTACGAGACGGAGCTAAATGATTACGACGCGATCCTTGTTCCCGGCGGATTCGGCAAGCGCGGAATTTCAGGAATGCTGCGTGCGATCAAGTATGCGAGGCGTTCGGGTACGCCGTATTTTGGGATATGTCTTGGAATGCAGACGGCGTGTATCGAGTTCGCACGCGATGTCTGCGGCCTGAGAGAAGCGGATTCGACCGAGTTCAACGAAGAAACGCCGTTCCCGATCATCTTCAAGCTGCGCGACCTGGTCGGCGAAGACAAACTTGGGGGCACGATGAGGCTTGGTGCTTACGAGTGCGAATTAAAACCGGATTCTCTCGCACGCGATGTCTATCACGGCGAGGAAAAGATCAGCGAAAGACATCGGCATCGATATGAATTCAATCCCGAATATAGAAATGTTCTCGAAAAGGAAGGTCTCGTGTTCAGCGGTATATCGCCGGACGGGAAGTTTGTTGAGATAGTTGAACTGCCGCGTGATACGCATCCGCACTTCATCGCGTGCCAATTTCATCCGGAATATAGGTCGAAACCGCTCGATGTGCACCCGCTCTTTGATACATTCGTAAAAGCCGCGTGGAGCAACAAGCTGCATAGTGAAAATCTCGGCCATGACATCGCAGCCGAGAAGCAGGTGGAGATGCCGGAACGGGTAGAGGCCACAAGCGAAGAATAGAAGATGGAAGTGCCGCCAAAGGTCAAAATTCGAAAGCCGACCGGTATTTTTATTGTTTGCGGCCTCGTGTTCCTGAATTTCGGACTCTATCAATTCATTCAGGACTTTATGGCGATGAGAAATGCCGAGGTCGAAACCCCGGTGATCATTACCGCGCTGATAATCGGCCTTGACGTGCTTTGCGCGTTATCGGCGATCTGGACGCTATTGGGGGACAACGCCGGCAGGATCTCCATGTTGGCATTCTTATCCCTGAATATGCTCTGGTCAGTTTTTGTGCTGATATTCGCTATTTCAAAAGCGGAGAAAGACGCCGCCGGCTATTATGATGCGTCGATCTTTGTATTTGGCTTCTCCCTGTTGAAGCCTCTGTTCCTGCTAGGTCTTAGTTGGTGGTATTTTACGCAGCAAAAGGTGGTCGCATACTATAAGCAAGACAATAATTATGGACTCTTTTAAGGTCGGGGATGCAGCATTTGGCGACGGCGGACTAAGTTTTATCTTGGGGCCGTGCGTTGTTGAGTCGCTTGACCATGCCCGAAAGATGGCCGGCTCGATCAAAGAGGTGTGTGGTGAGGTCGGCGTTGACTTTGTTTACAAATCCTCGTTCGATAAGGCTAACCGCAGTTCTGCAGACAGTTTTCGCGGCGACGGTATGGAATTCGGCCTCGACGTTTTGCGTCAGGTCAAGGAAGAATTCAATGTCCCGATCGTCACGGACATTCACGAACCCTGGCAGGCAGCAAAGGCGGCTGAGGTCGCAGATCTTCTTCAGATACCGGCGTTCCTTTGCCGGCAAACGGATCTGTTGGTTGCGGCTGCAAAGACCGGCAAAGCCGTCAATGTTAAGAAAGGACAATTCCTTTCGCCCTGGGACGCGAAGAATATTGTCGAAAAGCTGCGTTCGGCCGGTTGCGGGAAGATCATCCTGACAGAGCGCGGAGCGAGTTTCGGTTATAATAATCTTGTGGTCGATATGCGTTCGTTTCCAGTGATGAGGGAATTCGGCGTGCCTGTATGTTTTGATGTAACACACTCATTGCAGCTTCCGGGCGGACTCGGAAAGGCAACCGGCGGACAGTCTCAATACATCGAAAACTTTGCACGAGCGGGCGTTGCCTGCGGGCTTGATGCCGTGTTTATGGAAGTTCACGACGATCCGTCGCGGGCTCCGAGTGACGGGCCGAATCAACTTCCCCTTGCACGGCTTAAGCCGCTGCTCACAAAGCTAAAGGCGATACACGAACTCGTTTCAGAATAGACGACCCGAAATTTTTGATGACAACAAAGTTACTTGCGTCCCTACTGATCGTTCTTGCATTTGCGGTCGGCACGTTTGCCCAAATTCGAGGCGGAGCGGTCTGGGAGGTTGCGAAATACGACCTCGATGTTGCCTTGCCGCAAACATTTGACGGCCGCGAGGCGGCGATCAAGGCCACGCTCGATGTAAAGAACATCTCGCCGTCGGCGGCCTCGACATTAACCCTTCGGATCAGTCCATTTGCAAAGGTTTCGGCCGTCTCGGTCAATGGCGCCGCGCAGGATTTTTCGGGCGGTGAGGAGAAGCTTGTCGGCAATCGAACTTTGCAGCGCGTTGTGCTGCGTTTGCCGTCGGTTCGGGCCTCGGGCACCGTGAAGGTCGAGGTTACCTACACTCTTACCCTAAAAGACAATGGAGACGCCGGTGTGTTTTCGCCTGTCGGATCGCACCTGCTGCCGCTTTCCTTCTGGTATCCAACGCCGACGAACTGGTATTACAGCCGAGGAGCAGATTTTGCGCCGTTCACCGTTCACGTAAAAGCTCAGGCCGGAATGCAGGTCGTGTCTTCGGGAGTTGAGGCATCCGGCGGCTCGTTCGAGACAAAGTCAGCGTCGCAGCCGTTCTTTGCGGTTGGCGATTGGGAAAAATTACAGGCGGGCGGTGTCAGCGTGTTCTTGCCAAAGGCCTCCGGTGAGGTCGGAAAAGCTCGCGGGGCCGATCTTGCCGCCGTTTTCTCCGAAGCAAAAGCCTTTGCCGAAAAGTTCCTTGGTCCGGGCCCGAGTGTACCGCTTAAGGTCGTCTCGGTTCGGCGTGGGGCAGGTTTTGCGGATGCGGGCGTCGCGTTTGTCGATGAAGCGGTGTTCCGCCGTCCAACCCTTGATGCGGCAACGGTGCAGAACGTCGCCGAGGCTGCCGCAAAGTTAACGCTGTCCGCCAAAGCTCGTGAAGACGGGTTTGGCGTGATCAGCGAAGGGCTCTCGAGATTTATCGCGAATCAGTTCATTGGCGAAAAGTTCGGCCAACCTGTCGGGGACGCCGTTCGTGCCCGTCAGCGGGCCGCGTATTCGGCCGTCGTCGCACGCGATGTTCCACTCGGGATCGTATCGCCGCTTGATGACGTTTTTTTCGGTGAGGTCGCGAACAAAGGGGCGATGTTTTGGGCACTGCTCGATCGTGCGGTCGGCAGAGCGACGCTTACAAAGGCCCTAGGCGACTCGCTCGCAGACGGGACATTTACGCTCGACGACGTTCGCTCGAATTTTCCGACCCAAAAGGATCTCGTCTCGTATTTCATTGAAAAGCCGACCGAGATGAATTTGCTTGCGGGTTTACCCCAAACCGAACAGGGAGAGACGAAGGTTGCGTTGAGAAATTCGGGGGCGATCGATGTTACGGTGAATGTCCGTGCGATCACAGCTTCCGGGAAAGCTCTTGATGCACCTGTAACCCTCAAGGCGACAAGTTTTGGCGAGGTTACGTTCAAGACGCCGGATAAGATCGTGCGCACCGAGATCGACACGGAAAAGCTCTATCCGCAGAACACCTACTTCGACGACATCGCGCCGAAGGTCTTTGACGAGAATGATGCGGTCGCGGGTGTTAAATCACTGCTCGATCAAAAGAAATTCGAGCAGGCCGTCCGTGCCGCAAAGGACATTCTTCGCGACCTTCCGGCGTATGACGATGTGTCGATACAGCTTGGACGGGCATATTTGGGGTTGGCCGACATCGCAAATGCCGACCAGCAGGCGAATGCAGTTCTCACATCGAAGCTGCCAACTGCGAAGAGTATGGCGTGGGCGATGGAGATCCGAGCAGAGGCCGCCGCAAAGGCCGGACGAAACGCTGATGCTCTCGCTTTCATCGAAAAGACGATAAATTTTGACGGCGATTACGGAGCGAGCTATGCAGCACGAAAACTTCGCTCGAGTGTCGGCGGAACGACCAAGATCGATCCTGCGATCAAGGACTTTTTCGCAAGGTTCGATGCCGCATCTGTTGCGCACAAAAAAGCGGAAGTCGGTTCAATGGTGCTGCCCGGCGAGATCACGCGCTTTGCCGAGAATTTGTCAGGTTCCGCTGCGAAATGGCAGACGACGGTGACGCAGGTAGATGCGGTCGGTGAGACAGAATGTCTGGTCGAAACTCAGCTTGCGACGCAGCTGCTCACCGGGCCCGAACAAGCCGGGCTGGCAGTCTTTCGTATGATCAGAACGAATGGGACGTGGCGTCTTGCCGGGGTAGAGATCTTCGAGGTCAATTAGAAAGTGGAACGGCTTATGAGGAAAACCTTATTGGTTATTGCGGCAACGGTCGCGGTGTGCTTTCTTTTCGGTAGTGTACAAGCACAGAAGAAGCCGAAGAAATTGCCGCGGGTTTGCGGAAATCCTGACGAAGCCTGCAAAGGCCGATCGTACTTTCAATCCTACGATCTTCCGGTCGAATGGCCGGAGAATAGCGTGATCGCCGAATCAGAACCGTTCTACGCGATCATTCTGAAAAGTGCAAAGTTCGATTATTCGAGCGGTGCCGACTGCGAAAAGGTCTATTCCGACAGTGAGATCTTCTCGACCCAGACAATGTTTCCGACAAACAAGGTATTTGCCCAAAAATGTTTTGAACCCGGCGGGAACTATTACATCGGTGTTGATGATAACTACGTCTTTATCGCGGTCTTTGCGGGCAAGACGCTCGCGGCCGCGAACAAATTCCTCAAGACGGTGCAGGACACAGGGCAATTTCCGGGCGTAAAGGTGCGAAAAATGAGGGTCGGCGTCAATGGAACTTAGCGACGAGTTAAAAGGTCGTGCCCGGCAGATCGAGCTTTTGCTGATGGACTGCGACGGCGTCCTCACCGACGGACGTCTGTATTTCGGGCCTGAGGGAGAGGCCTTTAAGGTCTTCCACGCCCGCGACGGCGAAGGCCTGTCTCAATGGAAAGTTGCGGGTCTTGCGTCAGGAATTATCTCAGGCAGAAACTCGCCCGCCGTAGCTCTTCGGGCCGGCCAACTCGGTATGAGGTTCGTTCTGCAGGGACGTAACGACAAGGCCGCTGCCCTTGCCGAGATACTTGCCGAGAGTGGTATTGCAGCCGAACAGACGGCCTACATTGGCGATGACACGCCCGATCTTGAAGTTTTTGGCGAGGTTGGCCTTTCGATCGCGGTCGCTGATGCCCATTCGAGCGTAAAGGCGGCTGCCGATCTCATCACGCAAGCAAATGGCGGGCAAGGTGCTGTTCGCGAGGTCATTGACATGATCTTTGCAGCAAGGGCCGCAACTTCGTGATCATCCGACCAAAAGCCCCGATTCCGCGAACGCCTCGAGATTGTTAAGGACCGACTCGCGCATCTCTTCTTCGCCGAGCATCTCGTCCTGGTCAAATTCTGCCGCATATTCGAGCATCGCTTGTGCGAGATCGTCAATGTCCCGCGTGCCGTCGGTCAGCACTAGGAGCTTGCCGATCGCCGGATCTCTTATTTCGAGATTCAAACCCGTTAGAGTTGCGACCGCATTTCCGCCTTGCTCGATCTGAAATCGTGCAAATCGACTTGCTTCCGGCTTCTCACTGATCGAGGTGACGGAGGTTAGTTCGATGCTGTGGCCCTTTATAAACCCTGCCTTGTAAAGCTGCATCAGATAGCCAAGAGTCACTTCCGCATCGTCCTTTTCCGCCGTCCCGATAAGGTCGGAAGCCTTCAACGAACGCGGCCACGCGTCCGCTATTTTGATAAGACACGTCTTTGTCAGCGGATGATTGAGAGTGAACTTGTGGCCCTTTGCAGTCACGAACGTCATCGAGGCGTCGCTCGGATCACTCTCGCTCTCCTCCGTCTCGAACTTNNTTCGAAATAGAACGGGCGGTTCATCTCAGAAAGGTCGTCGTGAAAAACGTTCTGCGGCGTTCGCTCACTGATCTGTTCGAGTTCGAGATCGAGCATCGTCTGATAAACACTGTCGTCTTCTGCTGCGTCAACGACCGTTTCGAGAAACTTGATGCCGGAGGCGACCTTTTCGTTCGGATCGGCAATGGCTCGCGTGGCGAATCTCATCATTCCGTGCGTTATCTCGCGGATCAAACAGCCGGGAAGTGCGTTGTAGCTGATATAGCCGACGCCGTTCGGTGCAAGGCATTTCGCATATAGCTTAAAGATCGCAGGGCGTACAAACTCCGGCACCCAGGAAAATAGGCCGTGAGCGACAATGTAGTCGAATTCGCCAAGCGAGACCGCGTCTGCCTCGGTGACGTCCATTTCAAAGAATTCGACGTTCTTGAGACCTAGTTTTTCGGCCGCCGTTTTCGCGGAGTTGATGTGGGTTGCCGCGAGATCGATTCCTACGAAACGGCTATCAGGCAACGCGAAGGCGAGAGCAAGAAGATTGGTGCCGTCGCCGCAGCCTAGTTCCAACATTCGGCAATCGGACGGCGGCGCCGCGTCGATCCCGTGGATGTGCGCAAGAGTTGCTAACCGGTCCGGGCTTGTCTGCGGAAAAACAAAGCTGGGATACGGAACGTCGTCGTATATGAAATCGCTTGGCATCTTTATTCTTGTAAGAGACGCTATTCTATGCGATATTTGCGTTCAGAGAGAATCTGCCGCTCAAGTGCGGGTGTAACTCAATGGTAGAGTGTCAGCTTCCCAAGCTGAANNCGAGCCTCGTCACCCGCTCCAAGTTGGAGATAGATCGGTGTCAATAGTAAGTGAAAGTTCGCGATATACTCAAACTGCTTGCGGAAGACGGGTGGTATCTAGTCGTGACCGAAGGCAGTCATCGTCAGTTTAAGCATCCTGTAAAGCCGGGTCGTGTCACGGTTCCTGGAAAGCCTGGCCACGATTTGCCTATTGGCACGCTTAATAGTGTCTTGCGTCAGGCCGGATTAAAGGAAAGAAAGGGGTAAATAATGCGTTTTGCAATCGTTATCGAAAGGACCGCAAATAATTATGCTGCTTATGTTCCTGATCTCCCCGGATGCATTGCTACCGGAGTAACGATCGAGGAGACTGAGCGGGAGATCAGTCAAGCAATCGAACTGCACCTGCGTGGGATGCGCGAAGACGGAATGCCGATGCCGCAGCCCACTGTGCAAGTAGATTATGTTGAACTCGCGGCGTAAAGAGTCTGCTTAACTGCGGATCGCAGGATCCGGAAATCCTCGTCACCCGCTCCAATACTTCGCTCAGGCGGGGTTCGATCTTTGGCCGCATTACCGGGAATAGGCCGTTCTGCATAGTTTTCCTGCCTAAAACACAAGACTTTGAATAATAGTTGCGGAATCGCTTGCGGCCGCTTGACACCTGTCCGGTGAATGTAGAGAATACATATTTGCCTCAGCACTTACCCCGCAAGGCGGTGAGAAAAAAAGTTGAAAAACTTCGCTAAGGGGCTTGACAATGAAATTCGGTTCTGTATAATCAAGAGTTTCGCCTCTGGATTAGAAGGAAGCGAAAATAGGTTGATATTTGAAAACTAAATATGCGTGTCCATGTGTTAATTCGTATGAACAACACGGTTATCGGGATTCACGTTCCGCATAACCAAATCCGTCAGGCTTCGGCCTGACAAAAATGAACTAGGAAATCAACGAGAGTTTGATCCTGGCTCAGAATCAACGCTGGCGGCGTGCCTCAGACATGCAAGTCGAACGATTAAAGCTCTCTTCGGAGAGTGCATAGAGTGGCGCACGGGTGAGTAACACGTAAGTAATCTACCTTCGAGTGGGGAATAACGTCCGGAAACGGGCGCTAATACCGCATAATGCAGCGGCATCGCAAGATGACAGTTGTTAAAGGAGCAATCCGCTTGAAGAGGAGCTTGCGGCAGATTAGCTAGTTGGTAGGGTAATGGCCTACCAAGGCTACGATCTGTAGCCGGTCTGAGAGGACGGTCGGCCACACTGGCACTGAGACACGGGCCAGACTCCTACGGGAGGCAGCAGTTGGGAATTTTGCACAATGGGCGAAAGCCTGATGCAGCAACGCCGCGT
>JRYD01001484.1_pt1 | contig 28673 bp, 22 predicted proteins | sample 235311 | NCBI WGS metagenome assembly JRYD01 (sample SAMN03074213, study PRJNA261472) | activated sludge metagenome | biome: Common Effluent Treatment Plant; feature: Wastewater; material: Activated sludge; isolation source: activated biomass in a lab-scale reactor treating industrial wastewater at... | reverse complement strand
TGGGTGTATGCGCTCAATCGCGCGAACGGCGCCGTGCGCTGGAGCCGGCAGATCGAGACATCGCCGAACAGCCGCATCTCCTCCTCGCCCATTGTCGTCGGCAACATTCTCATGATCGGCACGGGGTCCTATCAGGTGTTCCTGCCGGCCACGCCGATGTTCCGCGGCCGTATCGTCTTCTTGAACGCCACCACCGGCGCGCTGCTGCCGTATAGCACCTCCGTATGCCCGGCCGCGTCCTGCGGCGGCGGCGTTTCCGTGTGGTCCACGGCCGCAGTCGACGTCTCGACGCGCACCGGCTACATCGGCACCGGCCAGGCCTATCGCGATCCCGCCGGTCCCTACTCGGATGCGCTCGTCGCATTCAACATCGACACGGGCGCGATTCGCTGGACGCGTCAGTTCGTCGCGAACGACGTGTACCAGCTGGGCGGCGTGCTGCGCTGGGNNGCGACACCGGCGCGCCGATCTGGAGCACGAATGTCGGCCGCGGCAGTGCGATCGGCGGCGTGATGCAATCCACCGCCTACGGTGACGGGCGCATCTACGTGACCAGCAACACCTCGACGATCGGCACCGGCCGCAACGATCCCATACCGGCGACGGCGGACGCCTACGCGCTCGACGCGGCGACCGGATCTCCCGTCTGGATACGTTCAGTGAACGGCGGCGGCTTTGGCGGCATCGCCTATGCCAATGGGCTCATGTACACATCCGTCTGGGATGGCCGGTTGCGCGTGTTCAATGCGCAGACGGGCGTCATCGTCAGGGAGGTGTACGTGGGGACCGCGCCTGGCCAATACATCCCAGCACCCACCGACGGCTTCCCCAACGGCTCAGCCGGCGGGCCGGTGATCTACAACGGCCGCGTTTACATGGGTTACGGCTGGACGTGGGTGCTATCGATCTCCGGCGGTCTGGCAACGTTGGAAGTTGCTGGTGGTGGCGGCGGTCCGTCACAGAGCGTCACGCTGGCCTCGACATCCGATACGTACGTCCAAAGCGGGACACCGACGACCAATTACGCCTATGAGCCGCTTCTGCTCGCACGACTTGCAGACGCGGAGGGACTCACGCGCGCGTCGTTCCTGCAATTCGGCCTGACCACCGTACCGTCCGGAACGATCACGTCGGCACGCCTGCGGCTGTATGGCCGTCATGATGCGCCGACCGGATCCGGGCAGTCTGTTTCGGTCTGGCCCGGTACGTTGACGACGACCTGGAGCGGCCCCAACGTCAACTACAACAACTCCAGCACGGTCACCGGCGTCGATTTCTACAACACCAGCTCGATCGCGACCACGACGGTGGGCATCACGCCCCAGTATCACGAATGGGACGTGACGGACTACGTACGTCAGCGCCGTTCGCTGGGTCATGCGACCTTCGGCGTCGCCGTGAATTCCGCGCATCAATATCGCGTGAGCTTCAACTCTGCCGACGCCACCGGCAACAGACCGGAGCTGGTCGTCACGGTCGGCGGCAGCGGCGGCGGCGATCAACTGGCGGGCTCCTGTCCCGCTGGCTTCACCCCACGCGTTGGCGTCAATCAGGGCTTCATGCACAACGGCGTCGCTCGCGGCTTCGTACTCGGCGCACCTGCGAACCTTTCAACGCCGCGGCCGGTGTTCGTCTCGCTCACGGGTTCGGTCGAATCGACCAACGAGAACCTGAACGCGCGCGGCGGCACGCTCGCTTTGACGAACAACGGCTTCCTCGTCATCGGTCCGGTGCGTCGCTGCGCGGGGCAGGATCCGAACGGCTCCGGGACAGGGGTCAACGGCGGCACCTGCAATCAGACGGGCACAAACGGCTGGAACTGGAACCCCTGGAATGAGGGACGCGCGTTCAATGCCGCCGGCGAGCAATGGAAGACCAATGCGGGTCCGGATTCCGAGTTCCTCGAAGCCGTCGTGCGCTGCGTGGCGGCGGGCTTCCCCGTCGACTCGCGCCGGCTCTACCTGGGCGGCATCTCCTCGGGCGGCACGATGACGAATCGGGCGTTGCTGTTCAATTCCGCTTTCTGGGCCGGCGGTCTGCCGATCTCGGGCGAGTGGTATGTGACACAGGACAACGGCAATGCCTATCCGGGCGCGGACGAGTTCACGGCTCGGCGGCAGGCGGTGATCAACAACCCGACGAAGATCTTCCAGGGACGCGTCGGTCCGTTCCCGCTGCCTTCGTCGCTCAATCCGATGATCGTCATCACCGTCTGGGGCGGCACGAACGACCTGTGGTACTGCGGCAGCACGCTGTGCGCGGACTATCGGCCGAGCACGCAAGCGAGTTCGAACTACTTCAGCGCTCATCCGAACGTAGTACACGTCGCCTGCTCGTCCAATTACGGACATCAGTGGCCGACGACGAATCGAGCGGCGTTCAATGCATGGGCGGCGAACACGCTGGCTTCTCACCCGAAAGGGACGCCGGCATCGCAGTTCCAGTTGACGACTCCGCCCGCCGGCTACAGCTGTAGGGTTGGACGCTACCTCGACCACTATTGAGGACTAGCGGCACATTCGACGCGCCGGCTCGGGACTCGTACCCGAGCCGGCGTTCTTGCCAAGAACAGTCTCCTTCTTCGATTCCTTCCCTCTCGACACCTTTCTCAAGACCAGCGCCGCGTAGCGTGTCTCCTGGATCGCGCTCGCCACAGGAAAAGCACGAGCAGCAGTGGCACGCCGATCCATAGCACGTCCCATACGGCGCTCCGCATCGATTCCCGCGTAGATTCCATTTGCGACGGCAGCGGCCGGGACAATCCCCGCTCGGTCTGCTCCATCAAGTAGCCCACGAGCTGGCGCGCGCCGCGCCGCAGGCGGTCCTGCCGATCGGTGAGACGCGCCTCATTGCGCTCCACGAATTCGCGATTCTCCTTTACCGCCTCCCGCAACGAGACGCCGGCCGCCGCTTCGAGCCTCGCCTTGAACTGCTCGATGAGCGGCGTCGGAACACCCGCTTCGGTCGCCGCTTCGATGACATAGCTGGCGAGCTTCGGGTTGTCACAGGTGAGCTCGGAGCAGCTCAAACCGTGGCGCTCGACGCTGGTCAGAAACTCTTTCAGCAGTTTGGCGCGCGTCGCTGAGTCGGCCTGCCAATACGCCTTGCGGATCGTTTCCAGCATCCGCGCCGCAATGTCCTGATACGCATGCGGCGATTTCGCCTCGAAGAACTCCTGCATGCCGAGATCATGCTTGTCCTCGACGTAGACATCGAAGGTTTCCTTCCACATCGCATCGTCGACCGCCTCCGTCACCGTCGCATCCCAGCCCCACAGATATTCGACGAATTCGCGCATCGCGCCGGCGCCCGCATAGCCTTCCTTCTGCATGCCTTCGATCCAGGTCGGATTGACGTAGCGCGAGCGGAATTCGGTGCCGATGAACTCGTCGATCGACGCCATCGCCGGCCTGGCCGGGTCGCGTGTATTGGTGATCACCAGCTCGGGCGATTTGCCATCGAGGTTGCGAATCGCGGTGGCAAGCCCGCCCATGTACATGAACATGTCGTCGTTATCGAGCGCGCCGTACAGCATCGTCGAGCTGCTGTGCACGACTTTTTCAGTGCCTGAGAGCGCCAGGCGGAACACGTCTTCCATCGGCTCGCCCCAGAAGCCGTTGCCATAGCCGTGACCGAGCTTGCGCATGTAGTCGTCTGCCATGCCCTTGTCCGTTTCCCAGGTACCGCTCGCGGCCGCAATCGTCGACGTATTGAGATTGAAGCTGCCCGGGGGCTCATCGAAGATGCGCACGCCCGCGCGCTTCTCCGCGTCTTCGACGCCGTAGCCGCGCGCGATGAGGGTGTCGCGCGTCGCGAGATAGTGGCGACGGACGAAGTTCTCCGCCTCGTCGATCATCTTCACCTTCTGCACGGCACGATCCATCATCATCGTGACGTTGTGAAACATGCCTTCGGCGGCGCTCGCGATCACGATGTCCACGCGCGGGCGCCCCAGCTGGGCGTGCGGCACCACCGCCACGTCGATCAGCTTGCCGCGCGCGTCCCACACGGGCTTCGTGCCGAGCAGATGGAAGATCTGCGACTCGATCACGCCTTCGTGACGCATCGTCTCGTCGCCCCAAATGACGAACGACACCTTCTCTGGGTACTTGCCGTGCTTTTTCAGGTGATCGGCGAGCATCTGATCGGCAAGCTTCACGCCCAGCGTCCACGCCGCCGGCTTGGGGATTTTTTCCGGATCGATGCCGTAGAAATTCTTGCCGGTGGGATACGCATCGGGATTGCGGATCGGCTCGTTGCCGCTGCCGACCGGAAGGAAGCGGCCATTCAAGCCATTGACGAGCGAATCGAGCTCGCGCCGCGCGGACGCCAGAATCCGGCGCTCCATTTCATCCGCCAGCACGGTCGCCTGCTGGGGCATCGCGCTGCGATCCGCGGCGACGATGGCTTCGATGGTGCTGGCACGCAGCGCCTTGTCCGGCGCGATGCCGAAGGTATGCAAGCCGTACGGAATGTTCTGCATCTTGAGATCGACGAGATGCGCTTCGATCCGGTGAATGGTCTCGTCGTCGATGCCTTGCGAGAGATCCAGGCCGAGATCCTTCGCGATGCCGAGCTCGAGCGCCTGCGCGCGGATCTCCTCGTTGAAGGACTTCGCCAGCTCGGGATTCTTCGTTTCGTTGACGGTGTGGTCGTTGATCGTCTCCGCGAGCTTCGCGAGCTGCGGGTAGAGCCCGCCCTTCGTGAACGGCGGCACCATGTGGTCGACGAGCGCCGCCATGCCGCGCCGGCGCGCGACCAGTCCCTCGCCGACGACATCGACGTTGTACACATAGAGGTCGGGTAGATCGGCGATCAACGCATCGGGCGCATCCTCTTCGGATAACCCCGCATCCTTGCCGTCGAGCCATTCCAAAGTGCCGTGCGTGCCGAGATGCACGATGGCGTCCGCCTGCCATGCGTTGCGAAGCCACGTATACGTAGCGACATACTGATGATGCGGCGCGAGATCCTTGGCGTGGTACATCTTTTCCAGATCCTCGCCCCAGCCGCGCGCCGGCTGCGGCAGCAGCACGATGTTTCCGTATCGGACGAGCGGCACGACGAGCTCGGTCTTGCCTCCTAGCTTCGTCAACATGAGCTGACTGGCTTCGGGCGGACCCCAATCCTTCAAGATCTTCGCCCGCAATCCGGGCGCGTAGTCGTCGAGCCAGCGCCGATATTCATTCGCGCCGATGCGGATCGCATTGCCGTTTTGCAGCATCCGCTCCAGCTCGCCCGGCGCCCGACCCATGACATTCAGAGCCTGCGTCGTGATGTCGCGCAACACACTGTCGCTCGACAGATCCGCTTCGCCCAGATCGTAACCCTCGCGCTTCAGCCGTTGCAGGATGCTGGCGATCGACGCCGCGACATTGAGATAGCTCGCGCCGACGTTCGCCTTGCCGGGGGGGAAGTTGTAGAACATCAGCGCCACACGCTTCTGTGCATTCGACTTGCGGCGCAGCTCGGCATACTTCAGCGCACGACGCACGGCGATGTCGACGCGCGAGTCGATCGGATGCGTGAAGATCGAAGTGATGCCGCTGTCCGCATCCCGCACGCGCTCCTTGCTGCCGACGATGGTCGGCGCGATCGTGCCGGCAAGTTCCGGCACCGCGAGCTGGAACGTGCCCTCGAACACGGTAAGGCCCGATTTCGACTCGCGCCATTCCTGCTCGCTGCGACCGTACAGCCCGATCATCGACAACACGGGAATGTCGAGCTTGCCGAGCAGCGTCGCCGCATTGAGATCCGAGAAATTGAAAATGAAGCCGAGCGCGGCATCGGCGCGTGGCTGGCCGGCTTCATCGAGCAGCAGACGGTCGAAGGCGACCGCGCCGGGATAGCCGAACACCGGAATCGCATTCGCACCTTGCGCTTCGATCTTCGCGATCATGGCATGCAACAACTCGGTATCGCCGGTGTAATAGGTCGACTTGTAGAAGCCGACGGCAATGCGCGGCGCGCCGGGACGAAACTTGCCTTGCTGCTTGCGCCACGCGTCGAACTCGCTCCAGGTCGCGAACAGCCGGCCGCCGTGGGCACTCCTGTTGCTGGATGAACCAGCTTTGCTGGATGGACCATTGCTGAAAGGATAGTAGTAGCCGAAATCGAGACTCGGCTCCGGCACAGGCAGCTCGAGCCCCGGGACGCCTGCCTTCGTGAGTGCAAGCTTCAGCAACGCCAGCTGGTTCGCCGGCCCCGAATGCGCCCAGTATTCGCGTGCACGCTCATTCCATTCGACGCCCAACGCGAGATATGCATCCTTGGGCCTCAGTCCTTCACCGACCGCGAGCACCGTGCCGCGCCGCTTGATCGCCCCGATGAGATCGACGCCGTGCTCCTTGTCGAAGCGCTGCAGCATCTGCTCGTTCATGATGTCGAACACGAGCACATTCGCGCTGGTGAGCTCTTCCGGCGTCATGGCGTCGTAGAGCGACTCGGTCAGCAGACTCAGCGAGACCCGCCCCCTCAGCTGCGGCTGTTCCTTCAGCAGCTGCTTATAGGCGTTCACCGTGCCCGGCAGATTGCCATCCGAATACACATAGGCGATCCGCACCGGCGCGGCTTGCGTAACGGAGATGCACAACAACAGGCATAGCGCGCTAAGGAATCGGCGCATCGGCGGCATCGGGAACGTAGATGATCTGACCGTTGGCGAGCCGATACGCGGTGCCGAGCCGCTCGCCGTCGCCCTCCATGGTTTCGCCGGTCACTTTGTAAGCAGTGATCTGCGTGCCTTTCTTGACGATGATTTCGCGCTGTCCGGCGGCGTTCGTCTTGACGATCGTCGTTTCGGCATTCGCATCGACGAGGTCGCCCATGCGATAGATCGAAAACAGCGTGATCATCAACCCGACGATGAACACGATGGACACATCGAACAGGTTGGCGATGCCCGCCAGCGGATCGTCCTCCATCGCCTCTTCGACCGGCGGCAAACGCAAGAACTTGCTCACAATCACCGTACTCCCGTTTCGATTGCGATGCGCTCCGCCAGATAACGCTGTTCGCGTACTGCCTCGCTCAGCCAGCCCTGACGCACGACCGTCACGACGTAGGCGAGCGTGCCGATCGCAAGCCCGATGATCGTCGTCGTGAACGCGACGACCATCTGTCCCGCCATCGCTTCCAGATTGCCACTCGCGAGCGAGGCGAGCGCGGTTCCCATCGGGATCAACGTGCCCAACAAACCGAGGCTCGGGCCGACTTTCACCAGCGCCCGCGGCAGATTGAGGCTGCGTCGCAACGTCTCTTCGCGCTCCAGCAACAGATTCTCCAGCCCGCCATCGCCGAGAGCCGCATCCGCGCTTGCGCGTTTGACGTCCGCGATCAGGCCACGCAGCACGGCCGGAAGACGTTCGAGCCGAGCGCCATCGGCGTCCAGCACGCCGCCTTGCTTCAGCCACACTTTGAGATCGAATGCATGGCGCTCGCGTCGTCGCGCGAGAAATTCCATCAGCGCCGCCCCGGCCGCGAACAGCACCGCGAACACACCGACCCATAGCAACGCCATGACCGGCGCGCGCATCACCTGGCCGAGTGCGAACAGGCCGTTTTCCAACACCGTCAACATCGTTTGCATCGCTCCCAGATCGAATGGCCCGCACCGGCGGCGATTGCAACAGCGCAAAGCAGCAGCGGAAATTTCAGGTCGGGCAGGCTTGCCTCGGCGGAGCTCTCGATGGCCGACGCATTGAGCGCAACGGCGGATTGCCAGCCCGCGGTAACCTCCGGCGCCGCCGCCACGAATACCGCCAATACCAGCAACAGGAGCATGGCCTCGGTCTGCATCGTGCCCGGCGCAGCGTAGGTATGACGACGACAAACGAGAACGATGGCCATCCCGGCAAGCAATGCGCTCACTGCGGCGAGCCAGGCACCGACGCCATGGCCGACGAGCCATGCCTGACAACATGCGACGAGCAGCCCGATTCCAACGGCGGGCGCCGCTTCATGCCAACGGGTCCACAGATGCAGGCAGACGACGGCGATCACGATGCATCCGATGCTCATCGCCTCGCCGATCCATCCGAAATGCGCCAGTGCGAACCCCGCGGCAGCACCCGCGCTCATCGCCAGCACCGGGCGCACACGCAACGGCGCGGCCGTCGCAAACACGACGAGCGCCATCAACAACAACAAGAAACCGGACGTGGACGATAGCGACGACATCGATGCTCGGCCGCATCCCTGTGAATCATTTCAAGGAGGCGGACTATAGCGTGCCGTCCGTGGCACCTACAGGTCCCGCGCGAGCATCGCACCCTGAGAATCCAAAGATTCGTGGAGCACCGCGGTCGGCCCGGCGCTGCTCTCGATTGCTCGTTCCGCCCTCAGAACGAAGCCCGCACGCCGAAGTACACGGCGCGCCCGGGCGTGCGATACGTGTATACCTCTTCATACTCCTCGTCGAGCAGGTTCTCGACGCGACCATAGAGACTGAGGCCGTCATTGATGCGGAAATCACCGCCGAGATTGACCAGCGTGAACTCCGGCATCACTACGAGCGGCGGACCGACGAGTGTCCAATTGTTGTCATACATCTCGCCGTTGTAGCGGACGGTGAGCTGCAGACCGGCGCGGCCGTCGAGTACACGCCAGCCGACGTTGAGGCTCGCGATATTCTTGGGCCGCCGCACTTCCTCGACGCCGTTCTCCTGCGCGTCCAGGTACGTATACGAGGCGTCGATGCGCCAGTTCGCACCGAGCCTGGCGGTACCGAAGAACTCGACGCCCTCTTGAGTCGATTCGGTGGCGCGATTACCGGGCGTGCTCATGAAGCCCGGCAGGAAATCGGTGTAGATCTCGTTTTCTAGCGTGCTGTCGAAATACGTCACACCGATCAGCGCCGCGCCTTCTGCAAAGCTCTGCTCGATGCCGGCCTCCCATCCTTTGCTCTTCTCAGGCTTGAGATCCGGATTGCCGATGAATGTCGAGGGGTTGTAGCCGAACAGCTCGGTCATGCTCGGATTCTTGATGCCCGAGCCGGCCGCAGCGCGCAGCCGCGTACCGCCGTCGAAGCGATAGCTGCCTTGCACGCGATAGGTCGTGGCGTTGTCGAAACGATCGTTGTCGTCGTAACGCAGGGCGGCGCCGAAGCCGACGCGCTCATTCACCACCGCGTCGTACTGCAGCACCACGCCGGTATTGTCGATCTCACGCCGGATCGCCATCGACGGGTCGAACACGGGGCCGGTGTTCTGCATCCGCTCGCGTTCGAAATCGAGCGCAGCGGTGAGCGTTTGCGAGAAGACATCGCTGCCGAAGCTCAACGAGGATTCGTAAGACGCCTTGAGACGCGCTCCTTCGCTGCTGGAGCTGAGCGCGCCCTCCGAAAACATTTCGCGATCCGCGTCGGCGCCTTGCACGCTCACGGCATTACGCCACCTACCCTCGAGCGAATCGAGCTCGGCGCGCAGCAGACCATAGAACGCGCGATTGTCGTAATGATCGTCGCTGTCGATGACGAAGCCATAGGTCGGGCTAGGTGGTCCGTCGAACGGCCAATCGTAGTCCTGATCGTTGAGATCCGCCTCGGTACGCGTGTAGCGCGTCACGGCCTTCAATCGGAACGTGTCCGTCGGCGCAAGCTCGAATCGGCCCGAGATCGTCGAGTTCTCCGCGCCGAGCTTGCGGGTGCCGAACCGCGACGTCGGCACGCCGTCGGTCGTTTGATAGCCGGCGCTCACGGCGTAATCGAACACACCCGACGATCCGGCGAACCGCGCCGCGCCTTCCACCGTATCGAACGAGCCGGCTTCGACGCGCGCGCGGACACCGGGCGCGTCCTTGCCGCTGGCCGTCATGTAGTGAATGACGCCGCCGATCGCATCGGACCCGTACAAGGCGCTCTGCTGGCCGCGCAATACCTCGATGCGCGCCACTTCATCGGCGAGCAAGACGGCGAAATCGAATTCGCCACTGTATGGATCGCTCGCCTCCATGCCATCGATGAGCACCAGGACATGGTTGCCTTCGGTGCCCCGAACCCGGACTTGCGTCAGGCCGCCGACCGTACCGGCGCGACCGACAGCCACGCCAGGAACGTCGCGCAGGACATCGGATACCAGACGAGTCTGGCGTTGCTCCAGATCATCGGGCTCCAACACCGTGATCGACGCACCCAGCACGTCCCGCCGCACGCCCTCGCCGGCGCGCGTCGCCGTGACGATCACTTGCTCGAGAGGGCTTTCCTGCGCCTGACTGGGAACGGACACGAATTGTGCGGCCAGGGAAAAGGCCACCACTGATTTCAGCTTCATGGACAATCTCTAAAAAATATCTGATCTAAAAAACATCTGGAGCGAATAAGCGATTTAGGGAAGCTCTGATTTACCCGTCATCCCGACGAAAGTCGGGATCTATCTTCTTGAAAGGCACAGATCCCGACTTTCGTCGGGATGACGGACAGGAAGTAAATCAGAGCATCCTTAGGCAGAGCATCCTTAGGAGTAGCAATCAGAGCCGCCGATCTTCGGCACAATGGGCGCCCTTGTCGCGTTATTAACCGTTGAACCGCCACGTTAAACGAACGTTACGCCGCGTTAACGCGGCCGAGTTCACTCCATAACCCCAAATTGCCTGGGCCACCGGCGCCGACGCCCGTGTTCGCTTCATGCTGTATGAACGAGCGAACGACGAGCCCATGCGGCGGCGGCCACCATGTTCTCGAGCGCCTTTTCGACCTCCGGCCAGCCGCGGGTCTTCAGACCGCAGTCCGGATTCACCCAGATCCGCTCGGGCGCCAGCACGCGCGCCGCCTTGCCGAGCAATGCCTTCATCTCATCCACCGATGGCACGCGCGGAGAGTGAATGTCGTAAACGCCCGGACCGATCTCGTTGGGGTATTGGAAGTCGACGAATGCGTTCAAGAGCTCCATCTGCGATCGCGAGGTCTCGATCGAGATCACGTCCGCGTCCATGGCCGCGATCGCCGGCATGATGTCGTTGAACTCCGAATAGCACATGTGCGTGTGGATCTGCGTGCGATCGTCGACCGCGCACGAAGCGATGCGAAAATCCTCGACGGCCGTGTCGAGATACGCCTGCCAATCGGCGCGGCGCAGCGGCAGTCCTTCGCGGAGCGCCGCTTCGTCGATCTGAATCATCTTGATGCCGGCGTTCTCCAGGTCGGTGACCTCATCGCGGATCGCGAGCGCGATCTGGCGCGATGTCTCGGCGCGCGGCTGATCGTCGCGCACGAACGACCAGTTCAGGATCGTGATCGGGCCCGTCAACATGCCCTTCATCACCTTGTTCGTCAGGCTCTGCGCATGACGCGCCCACTCGACGGTCATGGGCCGCGGCCGCGACACGTCGCCGACGATGATCGGCGGCTTCACGCAACGTGAGCCGTACGATTGCACCCAGCCCTGCCGTGTGAAGACGAAGCCAGCGAGCTGCTCGCCGAAATACTCCACCATGTCGTTGCGCTCGGCCTCGCCATGGACGAGCACGTCGAGACCGAGACGATGCTGCCGATCCACGACGTGGCTGATTTCGGCTTGCATGGCCGTGCGGTAGGCAACCTCATCGATCTCGCCCCGCTTGAACGCGGAGCGCGCCTTGCGAATGTCGGCGGTCTGTGGGAACGAGCCGATGGTCGTGGTCGGAAACGGCGGCAAATCGAAAATCTTCTGCTGCACTTTGCGGCGCTCGTCATAGGTCGATGCGCGCTGCGTCATCTGCGGCGTGAGCGTCTCGAGTCGAGCGCGCACGGCCGGATCGTGAACACGGGGCGACGCCTTGCGCTGGGCGCGCGCCGCATCGCTTGCCTGCAACGCATCGGCGACGGCGGCGCGGCCATGCTCGGCACCGCGCGTGAGCACGGCGATCTCGTCGAGCTTCTGGGTGGCGAATGCGAGCCAGCGGCGCACGTTCGAATCGAGCTGGGTTTCGGGGGTCAGATCGACGGGCGCGTGCAGCAGCGAGCAACTCGGCGCGACGAGGATCTTGTCCTTGCCGAGCCTGGCGAGCGCGCGCTCGACACGCGACAGCGATGCGCTGAGATCGTTCTTCCACACGTTGCGGCCGTCGACGATACCGAGGGACAGATGGCGATCACCGATGTGCGCGAGCGCCTCATCGAGAATGCGGTCTGCGTCGTTCCTCGTCGTGTTCGCCTGCCCGGGTCCACGACACAGATCGACATGAATCCCGGCGACGGGCAACGAGTACGTCAGCCCGGCGTTATCGCGCAGACTGTCGAAATACGTCGTCAACAGTATCTTCAGCGCCGGCACCGCGCGCGCAATCTCCCGATAAGCTTCCGCACAGGCCCTTCGATAGGGCTCCGGAAGATCCAGAACGAGCGCTGGCTCGTCGATTTGCACCCATTGCGCACCGAGCGCATGGAGCCGGCGGAGTGCCTCGACGTAGACCGGCACCAAGCGCGGAATGAGCTCGCTGCGGCTGTACCCCGCACCATCGCGTTTTTTGCCGATGCGCGCATAAGTCAGCGGCCCGATCAGCACCGGGCGTGTTTCGATGCCCAGCCGCTTCGCCTCGCTGTATTCGTCGAACACCTTGGTGCCGGACAACTCGAACGCTTGGTTCGCTTCGAACTCGGGCACGAGATAGTGATAGTTCGTGTCGAACCATTTCGACATTTCCATGGCGGTGACGTCGGCATCGCGGGTTTGGCGGCCGCGCGCCATCGCGAAGTACGTGTCGAAATCGACCGGCCCGCCTTGCCAGCCGTAGCGCGCTGGGATGCAGCCGAGCATGCATGAGAGGTCGAGGACCTGATCGTAAAAGGAGAAATCGTTCGAGGGGATGTGCGCGATGCCTGCCGCCTGTTGCAGCCGCCAATGCCGCTCGCGCAGCTGCGCTCCCGTTTTCGACAACTCCTCCTGAGAGCAGCCGCCCGCCCAGAAACTTTCCAGCGCCTTTTTCAATTCACGATTGACGCCGATCCGTGGAAATCCAAGATTCGAAGCAATGACCGACACGTTGATGACTCCGAGCGAAAACGCCCGAAGAGCGAAGTCACGCCGGCAAGCGACGCGGCGGCATGTGCCGCCGGATGGATCGCGCGCCGATCGTGGCCGTCCGCTCCCACGAGCAGAAATCGGAGCACACGGGGATGAAATGGGGAATGACGCGCGCGAGCTGGACGCCGCCGCATGATTCCGCCTGCTCCACCCGCGAGAGCCCGACAGCCGAGCGCCGCGCCTTGCATCGCGCGACGGTTGCGGCAGGTCTTCGGACTCACGGGCGGACGATCGCCGAGGATCGTTGGTCTACAGGTCGCCGCTTCCCGGGCTTGAAGCCCAGTGCATTGACGACGGTCGTTCCCGATTACCGCTGCGGGGCAGCTCCGGAATTGGGCTCATCGCCCGCACCGGATTCCCTATTGAGCCTGCGCGTAATCGCAGGCACCGCAAACGGCGGCGATATTGGTGGGCAGGCATCGAAGTGTCAATGCAAGTGCGCTCGAAACCGCAGCCTCGCCGCCATTGACGCGCTTGCAGCTTGTCAGCATCCTTGCCTCGCGTTGAGTTTCCCCTTGGAAATTGAAATGGGGGAATTGAAATGGGAACCGGGTCGATGCCCGGGCTGCCCCCGCAACTGTAAGCGGTGTATCCAGCGTCACGAAGCCACTGAATCCATGGAGATTCGGGAAGGCGGCGCCGGGTGACACGCCGCAAGCCAGGAGACCTGCTCGGCGCTGTCGTCCTTCGAACGGCCGGGGTGTGTCGAGCGAACGGGTTTTCCGAGTGACGACGCGGTTGCGAGCCCATCGGGTCTCGCGTGTCGGCATCGCTCGGAGCTGCATGTGTTCTGTTTTCCGGCCTCGCGCGCCTTGTCATATACAAGCCTGGCGGCGATCCTCATGGTCGCGCCGCTGCTGCCGGCAACGGCCGCCCCCACGCGCATCGTCTCGTTGAATCCGTGCATCGACGGATTGCTCGTCGAGCTCGCGCCGCATGAGCACATTGCCGCGATCAGTCACTACTCGCGCGATCCGTGGCAATCGACCATCGCCGACATCGCGCAGACCTTGCCGATCACGTACGAGACGGCCGAGGAAGTCGTCGCGCTCCAGCCCGATCTGGTGCTCGCGGGCCAGTATTCAGCGGTGGCGACGCGCCATGCGCTCGCGCGGGTCGGCATTCGCGTCGAGCTGTTCGACGTACCGACGTCGATCGCCGAGAGTCACGCGCAGGTGCGGCGTCTGGCGGCGCTGGTTCATCAAGAGCAACGCGGCGAAACATTGATCGCGCGCATCGATGCGGCGATCGCCGCCGCCCGGCGGCCGCAGGGGACGCCGACATTGACGGCAGCCGTGTATCAAGCCGGCGGCCTGACGGCAGGTGTCGGAACGATCACCGACGAGCTGATGCGCATCGTCGGCCTCGACAACATTCCCTCGCGCTACGGCATCTACCAGCATCAGCCGATCGCGATGGAGGATCTGCTGCGCTCGCCGCCCGACATTCTGCTCGTCGGCGATACGACCGAAGGCGCGCCCACGCACGCCGAACGCATCGTGAATCATCGCGCACTGCGCGCCCTGCACGAGCGTATGGCGCGAATGGAATATCCCGCCCGACTGCTCTATTGCGCCGGTCCGACCATGCTGTACGCGCTCGATGCGCTCGTCGCCGCGCGCGATCGCACGTTGCAGGTGCGGCAGGCACGGCTCGTGCGTTCATCGGCTCAACCGCGGCGAGCCGCGCCATGACGACACCGAACCGCTGGCTGCTGCCCGCGCTGACCGGTTGCGCCGTGCTGCTCACGATCGCCTCCGTGCTCATCGGCAAGCTCACGCTGACCTGGGACATGTGGTCGAGCCACGATCTGGTCACGCGCACGATCTTTCTGGAGCTGCGTGTGCCGCGTGCGCTGATGGGCGTCGTCGTCGGCGCGGCGCTCGGCCTGGCCGGCGCGGCCATGCAAGCTTATTTGCGCAATCCGCTCGCCGAGCCCGGCACGCTCGGCGTCTCGTCGATGGCGGCGCTCGGCGCAGTGCTCAGCATCTTTTTCAGTATCGCCGGGCTGCATCCATGGGCCTTGCCGATCGCCGGCGTGCTGGGCGGGATCGCCGGCATGGCCGCGTTGTTCCTGCTGGCCGGACTCACGGGAAGCGTGCTCACGCTCGTGCTCACCGGCATTCTCCTCAGCACCTTGTCGATCGCGGGCATCTCCCTGGTGCTATCGCTGTCGCCGAATCCGTGGGCGGCGGGAGAGATCGTGCGCTGGATGCTGGGTGCGCTCACCGATCGCAGCATCGACGATCTGATCTTCGCGACCCCCATCGTCGCGATCGGCAGCTTGCTCATCATGAGCTGCCGGGACGCGCTGAACGCGCTGACGCTCGGCGAAATCGGCGCGCGCGCGCTGGGCATCGATTTGCGCAGCATTCAATGGCGTTTGTGCGTCGGCGTCGGGCTCGTCGTCGGCGCCAGCGTCGCCGTGACGGGCATCATCGGTTTCGTCGGGCTCGTCGTGCCGCACCTGCTGCGCCCGCTCGTAGGCGCACGTCCCGGCGCCCTGCTGATCCCCAGTGCACTGGGCGGTGCGGTGCTGGTGCTGGCGGGCGACATCGTCGTGCGTCTGTTACCCGGCGGGTCCGAAGTGCAGCTCGGCGTCGTGATGTCCATCGTCGGCGCGCCGTTTTTTTTCGCTCTCTTGTATTCGCTGCGCCGGCGGCTCGTATGACTGCCGCACTTCAAGTCGATCGTCTTCACTTCCAGCGCGGCACGCGCACGATTCTCGACGACGTTCGCCTCGAGCTCGAGCCGCGGCAGGTCACTGCCGTGCTCGGCCCGAACGGCGCCGGAAAATCGACGCTGCTCGGTTGCATCGCGGGGCTGCTGAAACCGACGTCGGGCTCGATTCGCATCGGCGCCGACGAGGTGCGCTCCATTCCAGGTCCGCAGCGCGCACGCCTACTGGCATTCCTGCCGCAATCGCCCGAGATCGCCTGGCCGATCGACGTCGAGAATCTCGTCGCACTCGGCCGCATTCCGCATCAGCGCACCGCAAGCTCGCAGGCGCATCAGGCAGCCATCGAGCGCGCACTGGCGATGACGGACACGGCCCGCTGGGCGAAGCGCACGGTGACTGAGTTGTCCGGCGGTGAGCGTGCGCGCGTGCTGCTGGCGAAAGTGTTCGCGAGCGAAACCGATTGGATTCTCGCGGACGAGCCGTTCGCGGGACTCGACCCGTCGCATCAATTCGACGCCGCGGAATTGTTACGCAATTTCGCGGGCGCCGGCGGCGGCGTCATCCTGACGATCCATGATCTGTCGCTCGCCGCGCGCATCGCCGACCGCATCGTTCTATTGCATCGAGGTCAAGTCGTCGCGGATGGACCGCCCGAGATCGCGCTGAGCGCCGGGAACCTGCGTGCGGTGTATGGCGTGGAAGCCGAATGGCTCATCGCCAGTTCACGTCACCGAACGCCGGTCATCGCGATTCACGGCCGTCACGTCGGCTAGCTCGAAGAAGGCGATAGCGGATGGCGGACAGGGAAGCTCTGATCACCCGCCACCCATCCTATTGAGCGCTGCAGCTTTCATTGCTTCGCGAAGATGGCGTCGCTCGCGACGAAGATCGCCGCCAGGAGCAGCATGAGCAGATCGGGACGCAGCACCGCCGCGGCAACGCGCGCCGTGAGCCGCGCAATGGATGAACAGAACCGGATGAGCATGGCGAGATTCCCTCATTGGGTTGGATGACAAGAGGGCTAGCACGCAAGCGGCTGGCGGAAACCACATGGGCCCCATGAGGGCCAGGGTCTGAGCAAAACAAGATCCCGACTTTTGACCAACGGGAATTCCCGTGGGACGTCGGGATAACGAGCGTTTAGTGGCTACGAGCGCTCGCGCAGCTCGACGATCTGGCGCTCGATCCATTTCGTGACGTTCGGATGAGGCAGCAACCCCACACCATCTGCGGTGTAATCGAGCCCTTCGAAAACTTTCGCGTACGGCCCGAAGCCCTCGACACGAAACGGAATCACGACCGCCCGGCCGTTCTCACGCTGCGCGCGCTGTACGAATTCGCGCACGTCTTGCTCCGCTGCAACGCGCTTCTCCGGCCAATCTTCGCGCAGCGTATGCACTTCGACCCGCCGGAACGACCGCGCGTCGCGAATCGCCCCGGCGCGTGCGCTGATCTTCTCGATCCAGCGCGCATTCTCGGCATCGTCGCCTGGTCCGTGCGCCAGGATCAGAACGTCTTCAGATGCAGGATTCTTGCTCAGCTGCGCCGCACGCTCAGCGAGAATGGCATCCATTTCGCGTGCATCGGCCAATCCCTCGGTGCTGAACACGAACCTCGAATGCGAATCGACGCGCCAGAACTCCATCGAATGCCCGGCGTGTCCATGATGATCATGTCCTGCATGAGCGTCTTGAGCCGGACGCGCAGGAGCGCCAGGCACGACGCCGAGGATCTGCTGCGTACGCTCGTACCAGCTCTCGCCGCTCACGAACAGGCGCACGACGCCGATACGGCGCACGCCCTGCGCTTCGAGGTTGGTCACACTGCGCTGCAGGCTGGCAGCATCCGCCATGCCGAAAGCCACGTCGATCTTGTATTCGCCGCGCAGCGGCTCGATGGCCGCCAGCACACGCTCATTCCACTGCTTCGATCCACCGTGCGCCATCACGAGCACGCCGAATGCATCAGCGCTCGCCGTCCGCGCAACGGTGCTAGACGATTGCGTCGCGCAGCCGTTGATGAGAACCGCAGCGAGCAACAGCGCGCTGCGGACCCAGATATGCGATGTGCCATGCGATGTACGTTTCATGGGACCCTCTCTAGCCAGCTTGCTTTCCATCGGCCTGCAGCCGACCTGCGCAGTAATGGAAGCGCGGCCGCGCTCTGACCATCCGCCATCCGCTATCGCCCCTCGCCTTCGTTCTCACTAGAACTGAAGTGAAAAACTGGCACCGGCATTGATTCCAGGCCGCGTGTAGCGATCCAGCACCAGGCTGGTTGGCGCGACGCCTCGGACGTCGCTCCACTCCCAGTACTTCTTGTCGGTCAGATTGAAGACGCCGAAGCGCAATTGGGCATGCTCGCCGAGATTCACGCCGGCCAACAGGTCGAGAATGAAATAGCCGGGAGGCACGAACTGCGGCGTGGATTGATTCGCATGCCCACGCCGATCGACCGCCGTGCCGAGCAACTCCACGCTCCACAGGCGGCTCGGCTGATAGGCGACGCCGAGCACGGCCTTCAACGGATCCACCGAATTGATCGGCTCGTCGTCCGGCTGCCCCTGGCTGCGGCCGGCGCCGCGCGTGTAAGCGACACTGGATCGAACGCGAACCTTGCCTTCGAGAAACCTCACATCGCCACGAAGCTCCGCGCCGTAAATGTGAGCTTCCGAAAGATTCTGCGATTGAAAGACCTGCAGCCCATTCTGGATACCGATCATGACCAGGGATTCGATGAAGTCGTCGTAGTCGGTATAGAAAGTCGCCAGCGAGAAGAAGGCATCGTCGGTCGCGGCGCGCAACCCGACTTCGTAGCCATTGCTCTTCTCCGGCTTGAGATCCGGATTCGCGATCGCCGTGTAGCCGAAGGCGAGATTCGTGAAGCCGATATTGACGTCATCGAACGGCGGCGAGCGAAAGCCGCGCATGTAGCTCGCGTAGGCGGAGAACGTATCCGTCATGTGCCACACCGCGCCGAGCTTCGGCGATACGCTCGTCTCCTCGATGCCGACCGTCTCGACGCCCGGATTGTCGGCGCTGAAAATCTCATCTGCCCGCGCCCGCAGCTTGTAACGATCGACGCGGACGGCAGGCACGAACTGCAGCCGCGCCCCCGGCAGTGCGATCTGGTCTTGAATGTACAGCGCGTACTGATCCGTCTGCGTCGGCGGGAAATCGCGTACCGGAAAATTATCCGGCGAGATGTTGCTCGTGACGGCGCCCGTTGCCTGCGTCGTCTGGCGGCCGTCGCGAAGCTGATCGGTTTCGGTTCGCAGCAATTCCACGCCGTACGTGAGCACGTGCTCAGTGGCACCCCACGAAAATTGCTTGCGCGCCAACGCCTCGGCGCCGTGCGTCTTCTGCTCGAACTTGAACGTGCGGTCACGGAACAAAGTCGACACCGGACCGAGCGAGAACGAGTAGCGTTCCTCGAGGCTGCGCTGCTCGACATCCGTCGTCTGCGTGTAAATGCGCCACTCGAGGTCGTCGAACGCGGCCATCAGCGGCGTCATCGAGTGATCCAGCGTTACGCGCGTCCGCTTCTGGGTATCGTCTCCGCCGAGTCCGACCGTGACGATGTTCGCAAACGCGCCAACGCCGCGGCCCAGCGATGAAAACACGTCGGTTTCGGTCTCGTCGCGATCGTGAGCCACCGTGAGGCGCACCGCTTGCGAATCGCTCGGACGCCACACGAGCTTGCCGAGCACGCTATCGCTCTTGCGATCCTGCGAATTGGGCTTGGTGCGCGAGTTATCGTGCGCATCGATGTCGCCGGCATTTTCCGTCTCGGACGCCTCACCGTGCCGATAGATCAACAGCCCGCCGAATTGCTCGCCACCGGCGGCAAGCGTCGAACCGAGGCCCCATGCATCGCTATCGCTGCGATAGTCGGCCTTGCCGCGAATAAAGAGAGACTTGCCGTCGACCAGGAAATCCGCCGGATCCTTGGTGACGAAGCTGACGACACCGCCGATGGCATCCGAACCGTACAGCGCGGACGCCGGACCACGAACGATCTCGACCGACTTGAGCGTATCCAGATCGATCAGGTTGCGTCGTGCATCGGAATAGCTGCCGATGCTGAAGGCTTCGTTCATTCGCACGCCGTCGATGCGAGTCGCAATGCGGTTACCGTCGATGCCGCGGATGTTGAACCCCGCGAGACCGAAGCGCGTGCTGGCATTGGCGACGGACACGCCAGGCTCGTAACGGATCAGATCCTTGATGTCGCGTGCGAGCTCGTGCTCGATTTCCTCATTGCTGCGAACCGTCACCGTGTTGGGGATGTTCGTCAGTTCCTCCGGTCCGCGTGTCGCCGCGACGCTGATCTTGCGCAGCGTTTGCACACGCTCGCCCGAGGCGTCCGAGGTGCCCGCAGACTCCGCCGCCAGCGCACCGCTCGCGGTGGCCGCACAAATTCCTGCGATCAACAGCCTTAGACAAGGGTATTTCACGACACCAGCTCCTAATGCGTATGAGTGGCCACATGAGTGGCTAGGACGCTGGCTACCGCGTGGTCACGCGTTGCTGGCTGGTTATCCGTCGGTGCACGATAATAATGGTTCTCATTTGCAATGCAAAGTAGCATCGCCAGACCGGCACGACGGAAATCGCCGTGCCTGCCCTGCCTGCTGGAAATCAATCGAAGGGATGCTTGACGACGACGGTTTCGAGTCGATCCGGACCCGTCGAAATGATCGAGATAGGTGCTCCGATGAGCACTTCGAGCCGACGCAAGTAAGACTGTGCCGCTTTCGGCAGATCCTCGAACGTCTTCACGCCGAGTGTGCTTTCCTGCCAGCCTTCGTGCTCCTCGTAGATGGGCTCGCAAATCGCGAGTGCCTCGGCGCCGACGGGAAGAATGTCGCGGCGCTCGCCGCGTACTTTGTATCCGACTGCGACTCGCACGGTATCCAGCCCGTCGAGCACATCGAGCTTCGTTATGCACAGACCCGAGACACCGTTGATCTCGACGACGCGCTTCAAGCTCGCCGCGTCGAACCAACCGCAGCGCCGCGGCCGGCCCGTGACGGCACCGTATTCGTTGCCCCGCACGCGCAGCCGCTCGCCCACCTCGTCATCGAGCTCGGTCGGGAACGGGCCGCTGCCGACGCGCGTGGCATAGGCCTTGGCAACACCCAGCACATAGTGCAGATGCTGCGGCCCCACGCCCACGCCAGCCGATGCCTGACCTGCAACGCAATTGCTCGAAGTGACGAATGGATACGTGCCGTGATCCACGTCGAGCAGCGCCGCCTGAGCGCCCTCGAACAACATGCGCTTGCCGGCGCGGATCATCGCGTTCACTTCCGCCGAAACATCGGCAGTCATCGGCTGCAATCGCTCCGCGAGCTCGAGCGATTCGTCGAGGGTGCGCTGAAAGTCGACCGGTGCGACCTTGAAGTAGTTGCGCAGCACGAAATTGTGATAATCGAGCACTTCGCCGAGCTTCGCCGCAAAGCGCTCACGCGCAAACAAGTCCTGTACGCGGATCGCACGGCGCGCGACCTTGTCTTCATACGCCGGCCCGATACCGCGCCCGGTCGTGCCGATCTTCGCTGCGCCCATCGCCGCCTCGCGCGCCTGATCCAGTGCGATGTGATGCGGCAGGATCAACGGGCATGCCTCGGAGATGCGTAATCGTTTCATCACGTCGATGCCGCCGCGTTCCAGCTCGGCGATCTCCTCGAACAGCGCCTTCGGCGACAGCACGACGCCATTGCCGATGAAGCACGTGACGCCATCGTGCAGGATGCCCGAGGGAATCAGGCGCAAGATCGTCTTCTTGCCGTTGATCACGAGCGTATGGCCGGCGTTGTGGCCGCCCTGGAAGCGCACGACGCCCGCGACCCGATCGGTCAGCAGGTCGACGATCTTGCCCTTGCCCTCGTCGCCCCATTGGGCGCCGATGACGACGACGTTCTTGCTCATGTTGGGAGATATACGCTCAGGATATGCGCCCAGAATGTTCAGGCGCGAACGATGATTAGGAGTAACAGACCGGCCGCCATGCTCGCGAAGCCGCTGATGCGCAGCTGCCGGTCCGAAGATTGCGCGAACGACAGCATGACGCGCTTCATGAACGGTGGGCTCAGGAACGGCATGATGCCTTCCAGCACGAGATAGAGCGCGAACGCCGCGAGCAGATCGGACCACTGCATGACGTTCGCCTCGGCTACCGGCTCGTCGAGCGATTCAGATACTTGAAGAACTCGCTGTCCGGCGAAATCACCAATACGTCGCTCTGCGTGCCGAGCGAAGTCCGATACGCCTCGAGGCTTCGGTAGAAAGAGTAGAACTCGGCATTGCGCGAATAGGCGCGCGCATAGATCTGCGCCGATTCCGCATCGCCTTCGCCGCGGATGATCTGCGCTTCGCGATTCGCCTCGGCAAGAATCTCCGTGCGCTGACGATCCGCTTCGGCTCGCAGTTTCTCGGCGTTCTCTTCACCTTCGGCGCGCAGCTGCTTCGCTTGCCGCGCGAAGTCCTGACGCATGCGGCTGTAGACCGAATCGCTGACCTCTTCGGGCAGATCGATCTTCTTCACGCGCACGTCGATCAGCTGCAATCCCAAGCCACGGGTACCGCCTTCCGCCAACTTCAGGATCTCACCCGTGAATTCGTTACGCTCGGCCGCGACGACCTGTTGAATCGTGCGGCGGGCGATGACGCCCTTGATGCCGTCCTTGACGATGCTGCCGAGGCGACCCGCAGCGATTTCGTCGTCGCCACCTTGAGTTGCCTGATAGTAGCGGCCCACTTCCGCGATCCGATACTTCACGTAGAAGTCGATACGCAGGATCTTGCCTTCGCTCGTAAGGAATTGCTCGGATGGATAGGTGCGCGACTGAATGCGCTTGTCGAATTTGCGCACGTTGTTCACCACCGGAATCATGAAATGCAATCCCGACGAATAATCCGCATTCACGATCTTGCCGAAGCTGAATTTGATCGCGAGCTCCGTCTCACGAACGGTGAACGCCGCCATCACGATCAGCACCGCAACAGCCGCCGCTGCGATTACAGCGATTACTCCGCGATTCTCCATTAGCGCGCCCCCCGTGTACGATTTTCCGAGCCCTGCGAGCTGCCGATGGCCGAACGCTCGACCGTCATCGTCGCCTCCACCGGATCCGCCGCCGGCGCGCGGCGGGTCTGCTGTTCGAGCAGCTTGTCGATCGGCAAATAAACGAGGTTGCCGGCGCCCTTGGTATCGAGCACGACCTTCTTACTCGACGCCATCACCCGCTCGACCGTTTCCAGATAGAGACGATCGCGCGTCACTCTCGGGGCACGCTCGTACTCGGTGAGGACCTTGAGGAACCGCTGCGATTCACCTTCTGCTTCCGCCACTACCGCCGCGCGATACGCTTGCGCATCCTGCACTCGGCGCACCGCTTCGCCGCGGGCGCGCGGAATAAGATCGTTCGCATACGCCTGCGCTTCGCTGGATGAGCGATTGCGGTCTTCGCGAGCGCGAATCGCGTCTTCCTGCGCAGGCTTCACTTCCGTAGGCACTTTCACGTCCTGCAAGTTGACGGTCGTCACTTCGATACCGGCCTTGTACGCATCGAGCGTGCGCTGGATGAGATCCTTCGTGCGCTCGACGATCTCCTGACGACCCGACTCGAGCACGTTGTCCAGCGTACTGCGTCCGACGGTCTCGCGAATCGCGCTCTCGCTCACTTCTTCGAGAGTCTGGTCAGGCCTGAAAACGTTGAAGGCGTAGTCGAGCGGATTCGTACGGCGGTACTGAACTTCCAGATCGATCTCGACGAGGTTTTCGTCCGCCGTGAGCATCCGCGTCTTGTCGCTGAAACTGGAGATGGTCTGGATGTTGACGACTTGCTTGGTCTCGATCGGCCACGGCAGATGCCAGCGCGGGCCGGGCATCGTCGTCTCGACGTGCTTGCCGAAACGGAACACCAGACCCCGCTCGGCGGCGTCGACCTGGTAGAAACCGGTCAATCCCCAGACGACGAGGAGAATGATGGCGATCGTGCCGAAGCTGAAACCGCGGCCACCTGCGCCGACGCTCGGTGTACCGCGCCCGCCGGACGCCCCCCCGAAAAGGGCGGACAGACGCCGCTGCAGATTACGCAGCACCTCATCCAGGTCAGGAGGACCCTGCTCCGGCCGGTTGCCGCCCCCCCAAGGATTTCGCTTGCCGCCGGAATTACCGCCGGGCTCGTTCCAAGCCATAGTTGCCTCTTTTACAACACTCGTCCTCGCCCGGGCAGGGCGAGCTCATCCGCCAACGCGGGGTATATGATGCTTCGCGGGGTAGCCGGTTCAGTTAGACCGCAGCTGANNTCGAGATCGCTTTCGCCCGTCGGCAACGTCTTTTCCGCAAGTACCGCGCCTGCCTCGAAAAACCTCGCGCGGGCGCGCCCCGCCTGGGGTTTCAAGACCACGTGGCGATGCACGAGTTCAGGACCGAGGAACTTCGCGATCGCATCGACCAGCAGGTCGATGCCTGCACCCGAGTGTGCCGACAGCCATACGCGGCGGACCTGGCCATGCTCATCCGTATCGACATGCGGAGTTTCGCTCAGCAGATCGACCTTGTTGAAGACCTCGACCTGCGGTAGCTCTCCCGCACCGACTTCGCTCAACACTTCGTTCACTTGCGCAATGCGCTCGCTGCGATGCGGATCCGCTGCATCGATCACGTGCAGCAATAGCGTCGCCTCGCGCGCTTCCTGCAAGGTCGAACGGAAAGCCGCCACCAGCTCATGGGGCAAATCGCGCACGAATCCGACGGTATCCGCCAGCAATGCATGTCGTGCATCGGGCAAATCGATGCGGCGGACGGTCGGATCGAGCGTCGCGAACAATTGATCGGCTGCGTAGGCCTGCGCGCCCGTCAAGTGATTGAACAACGTCGACTTGCCCGCGTTCGTGTAACCCACCAGGGCGATCGTCGGCACCGCGGCGCGCTTGCGCTCGCGGCGTGTCGTTTCGCGTTGGATCACCACCTTGTCGAGCCGCGCATTGAGCGTCTTGATGCGATTGGCGAGCAGGCGGCGGTCGGTTTCGAGCTGTGTCTCGCCGGGACCGCGCAAGCCGATGCCGCCCTTCTGGCGTTCGAGGTGACTCCATCCTCGCACCAGCCGCGTGGCGAGATGCCGCAACTGAGCGAGTTCGACCTGCAGCTGTCCTTCGAAGCTCCGCGCGCGCTGCGCGAAGATATCCAGGATCAAACCCGTGCGATCGAGTACGCGGCATTGCAGGAGCGCCTCCAGATTGCGTTCCTGACTAGGGGAAAGCGGGTGATCGAATACGACCAGATCCGCATGCTGCTCGCGTACGAGCGTGCGGATCTCCTCGGCCTTGCCCGACCCTACGTAGAGGCGGGGATCGGGGCTTTTGCGCGTGCCGGTGATGATGCCCAACACGTCCGCGCCGGCGGAACGTGCCAGGGCCTCAAACTCATCGAGCTCGTCTTGTTCTGGTGCGTGGCCCAGTCCGATGCGAACCAGGAGCGCACGCTCACCGCTACGGGGACGTTCAAACAATACCGACCTCCATCCGGCGCAGCATCATTCGGCTGCGCCAGTGGATTCACCGTCCTCTTCCGAGGTCGGCAGGCGAATGCTGCGTGCCGGCACGACGGTGGAGATAGCGTGCTTGTAGACCATCTGGCTGACGCTGTTCTTCAACAGCACGACGAACTGATCGAACGAGTCGATCTGCCCTTGGAGTTTGATGCCGTTCACCAGATAAATGGAGACCGGAACGCGCTCCTTGCGCAGTGTGTTCAGGAACGGATCCTGTAATGATTGCCCTCTGGCCATCATCCATCTCCTTGTTGCGGAATCGAATTCTTGTGAGTGTTCAATGCTTCTGAAAGCGCCGCTTCGTGCAGCTGAAAGCTCGCGACGCGCGCGTTGCCGCGCTCGTTGCNNACACAAGTCACGCCCTCGTCGGCGCGTAACCAGATCAGCTGGCGTCGTGCGAGATGCCGCGTCGCGACGATCGCATTCTCGATCGCAGCCTCCAGCGGCACCTTTTCGTCCAGGTACTCCCACAGTTGTCGATAACCGACGGCGCGAATCGCCGGCAGATCGGAATTCAGATCCGCTCTCAGATGCAACTGCCGTACCTCTTCGAGCAATCCACTGCGCAGCATTTGATGAAATCGCGTACGAATGGATGCGTATAAACGCTCTCGATTGCCGGGCACCCAGGCGTAGGTCGAAAAGGCGAGATCCGGATCCGGCGGTCGAGTCTCGTCATGAAAATCGCTCAACGTCCTGCCGCTGATTCGGTAAACCTCGAGCGCCCGCTGAATTCGCTGTGCATCGTTCGGTCGAATACGAGCGGCGGAACGCGCGTCGATCGATGCAAGTTCCGCGTGCATGGCAGGCCAGCCAATTCCACTGGCTTGGCGGTCGATTGCAGCACGTACGTCCCGATCGGCACCCGGTAACGTCGCCAACCCGCGCCGCAATGCACGGAAATACAGCATCGTGCCACCGACGAGAACGGGAAGCCGGCCATGCGCTCGAATCTGATCGATCGCCGCCCGGGCATCGCGCACGAATTGCCCGGCGGAGTAGGTTTCGCTTGGGTCGAGGATGTCGACCAGGTGATGCGGATGGCGCGACAGGATCTCGCGTGACGGCTTGCCCGTGCCGATATCCATGCCGCGATACACCATGGCGGAATCCACGCTCACGATCTCGATCGGAAATCGTTCGGCCAGGTGAATGGCCAGATCCGTTTTGCCGGCTCCCGTCGGTCCCATGATGAGCAGGACGGGAATGCGGCCCGCTGCGTCGCTCATCGTCCGCGCAGAAACAAGCGGTCGAGATCGCCCATGCCCAGGAAGGTCCAGGTCGGGCGGCCATGATTGCATTGATCGCTGCGCACCGTCGTTTCCATCTCGCGCAGCAAGGCGTTCATTTCCGGCACGGTCAAGACTCGATTCGCACGAACGGCGCCATGGCAGGCGATCGTGCCCAGCACTTCATTCAATGCCTCCTCGACACCGCGGCTGGTGCCGTGCTCGACGAGATCCGCGCCGATGCGACGGACCAATTCGTCGATACCCGCGGTCGTGAGGAAGGCCGGCACTGCCCGGACCGCAACGGTCGCCGGCCCCGTGCGTTCGATCTCCAGCCCTGCCTGCTGCAAGGTCATCGCGTGCTCTTCGAATGCGTCGGCTTCGGCGCTGGCGACACTCAACGCCAACGGCACGAGCAGCGGCTGCGACGCGATGTTTCCCGTCGAAAGCGCGCTCTTCATGCGCTCGTAGGTCGTACGCTCGTGGGCGGCGTGCATGTCGACCAGGATCAATCCATCAGGCGCCTGCGACAGAATGTACACGCCATGGAGCTGGGCGATCGCGAAGCCCAATGGAGGCGTTTGGGGCGGTATGTGCGGCGACGTCTGCGCTTCGGATTGCGTCGTGACATGCGAGCCGGGTACGAGGGGGCTCACGTGTGATGCATAGGTCGCTGGCTACTCGGCGTCGCGCTATCCGATGTGCGACTGAGCCGGTCCGCGCGCAGGCCAGATGTCGGCGGCTGCACTCTGACCCAACAGCGAGGCCGTGCTCGCGGGCGCCGGCGCGGCCATGTCGCCCAATGTGCTGTTGTGCGCGCCCGCATGGGTCGCCCGCAGCGCGCGTTCGACGCTGCGAAACAAGAAGTCATGCACGTGCCGGCTGTCGCGAAAGCGGACTTCGAGCTTGGCTGGATGCGCATTGACGTCGACCTGCGCCGGATCGATTTCCAGGAACAACACGTACGCCGGATGTCGCCCGTGAAACATCACATCGCGATATCCCATGCGCACCGCATTGGCGGCCAGGCGGTCGCGCAGCATCCGTCCGTTCAAATAGAAGTACTGAAGATCCGGCTGCCCGCGAGCGAACGTCGGCTGGCAAATCCACCCGCTCAGCTTGCAGCCCGAGGATTCGTGTTCGATGTACAGCGCATTCGCCATGAACTCCTCGCCGACGATGCGAGCAACGCGGCGCTCGCGCTCGATCTGCGAGCTCGCCGCCGGCAGCTCGAGCACCTGCTTGCGTGCGACGGTCAACGAAAACGCCCGATCGAAGGAGGCCAGCGCCAGGCGCTCGATCATGCGCGTGATGTGCTGGGTCTCGGTCCGCTCGGCGCGCAGGAATTTGCGGCGCGCCGGCACATTGAAGAACAAGTCGCGCACTTCGACCGTCGTACCCACCGGATGCGCCGTCGGCTCGAGCTCGCTCAAGACGCCGTTGTCGGCGCTGATTGCAAAGCCCACCGTCTCGTTCGGCGTGCGCGATGCGAGCCGCATGCGCGACACGGATGCGATGCTCGGTAGAGCCTCGCCGCGAAATCCGAGCGTGCCGACGCGCTCCAGATCGTCGATCGTGGCGATCTTGCTCGTCGCATGGCGCGACAGCGCGAGGGCGAGTTCGTCGCGGCCGATGCCCGACCCATCGTCGCGCACGCGGCAGAGTCGCGCCCCGCCCTCCTCGATCTCGACGTCGATGCGGCGCGCGCCGGCGTCGATGCTGTTCTCGACGAGCTCCTTGATCACCGATGCCGGGCGTTCGACGACTTCGCCCGCGGCAATCTGATGAATGAGCTGCTCGGAGAGAACCTGGATGGGCATGTGCGGCGGACGCCTCGTTAAGCGGGCCGCAGAATACCAGCAGGGGGAGAAGATTTAAGGTGGAGATTAAGGCGAAGTGCCGGTGGTCGCTGCGCCGGCGGTATCCGAACCCGCGCCTGCGCTCGCGACGACCGCCGAATCGCTACGCTTGGCGCGCATCTGCGCGAAACGCGTGCCCGGCGGCGGGCTGTCCCAGAAGTAGGCGCGTACGCCGGCATGAATCGCCTGCGCGAGACGCTGCTGATGCTTCGGATCGATGAGCCGCGCCTCTTCGCCGGGGTTCGAGATGAACGCCGTCTCGACCAGGATCGAGGGGATGTCCGGCGACTTGAGCACCAGAAAGCCCGCCTGCTTCACGCCGCGATTCGTCGTATTGCACAGACG